>Ga0308421_1000174_pt1 | contig 39020 bp, 33 predicted proteins | sample HotsprSampleMS60_FD_203673 | JGI IMG/M metagenome (GOLD analysis project Ga0308421, IMG submission 203673) | Hot spring phototrophic mat microbial communities from Mushroom Spring, Yellowstone National Park, Wyoming, United States - 20090730_MS60 ...
TGCAATGCTAAAGCATTGCCCTACATTTTTTAAGATTTTAAGTTTTCAAGGTGCTGATTCACCCTTAACCCTTTAATACCTATAATTAGTCCCGAGTTACTATCCCTTCTGTGGTCGTGTGTGGATATACCACGGGACTTTTTATAGGTATCTTCTGCCTGTTTTTATATAAACAGGCAGGGGTTTAAGAGTTAAATCAGCACCTTAAAACTACTAAAGGAAGGCGATAAATTATAAGGTGTGTTTTAAAATAGAAAAGTATGCTAAATAAAAAGAGCGTGGCTTGAAATAAATTTATACTGATCTTTAAAAATTTCCTTAAATTATTAAACAAATAACAAACTTTTTCTATGAAAAACTTTATAAGCTCTTTCACAATCCAAAAATCAGCAAATGGTTTCAACAATATCGCTGTTATTGATTTAAAACTCAAAAGTTCTTCCTCCACAAAATATGTGTAAATTGTTCCAACAAACAACTGCTTCAAATCTTCTGAAGATAAAGGTTGGTTATTTATATCCCTTGCATCAAAAAAATTAAGTGGTTCTAAGTTGAAGATTTTATCAAAATTTTGATGAGATACAAAATTACCCTTTGGTAAGCAAATTACTATTAAGACCATCAAAATTATTAACCTTAATATTTTTTTCATCAAAAAAACTTAATCTTTACTTTTATTTAACTTACTCCTTTCTTTAAGCCAACTTTCCACTTATTTTATATATAAACAAAATCTAAATTTGTCAACAAAATTTTAAAAAATTTTACTTTACAAAAATTTTACATCAAATTTTTCGTCTAAAATATAAAAAAATTATTCAAAACATTAAAAGTTCGCCCCTACCCCCCTAATCACTCATCTAAACCATAACAAAAAACTCCACTTATCACCTTAGGATAAAAGTATGTTGTCTTAGGAGGAAAAACTAACTTGTTTTTTACAACTTGCAAAAATTCTTCTTTTGAAACTGGTGGTAGGATAAAAGCACAACCATTATACTTATCAGCAAAACTCACAACCCCTTTCATCTCTTGATGATAAAAAATCTGCTCTTTTGAAAAATTTTTAAATATTGTCTCGTTAAGCACCACATATGGCAAATCAGAGAGTATTTTTGGAACATTTTTAAGTTTATGTTTCAATTTTAAAACTTTAAACTCACCTTCACAGTAAAACAAAATTTTAGGTTGTGTCCTACCATCCCACTCTAAAATATCAAAAAATTTTTTAACCTCTTCAATTATATACTTCCCAGCAACAGCTCTATGTGTAGGCAAAATCAATAATCCTTCATCAGAAAGTGAGCATATATATCCCATCAAATACTGTTTTTTAATTTTTCTTAAATACTCACAAATAACTTTATATCTATGATGTCCATCCGCTATATATAAATTTCTTTCTTTAACAAAATTTTTTATCCAATTTAACTCTTTCATTCCTGAAACTATACGATAAATCTTGTGTTCATTGCCACTTGTATCTTTAAATTCTAAAAAAAGAAATTTTTTGTTTGCAAGATCTAAAATTCTTGTGTAAAACTTTTTATCTTCATCTTCTACAAGAAAAAATGGAGGTGAAGTTTGAATGTTTAAAGTAGAAATTAGTTTTAATCTATCTTCAAGTGGTTTTGGTTTTGTTTCTTCATGAGGAAGTATTGTTTTATATTCTAAATCGCTACTTACTAAACAAAAAATCCCTGCACGAGTATAAAATTTATCTGTCTCTTCAGGATACGAAAATTTATGTTGATAGATATAAACAGCTGGTTCTTTTTGTTTTATTAATATTTTACTTCTTAGCCACAAATATAATGTTTTCTTTGCATTTTTGTATTTTTCATCTCCTTTACCTTTTGGCAACTCAAGGTTCACAAAATTATATTTTCTTCTTAAAAGAACCCGATGTTGTTGTGGCGAAATAACATCATATGGTGGACAAACAACATCTCTAAAATCTATCTTTAACTTATTAAGTTTTTCCAAATTATAAACCAATGGCTGAAATTCTTTTATCTCTGTCATAAACACTTTGTTGAATGATTATTTTAAAAAGTCCGTTAACTTTTTCCTTATTTCATTCACAAAATATTCCGCATCTTTTAAAATATCCTCTGCTTCTTCTTTTGCTATCTCTTCCATATAATCATAATCACCGCTACTTCTTAATTCAAATGCTTTTAATAAAATTTTATGTAGATTTGGTTCCACCTCTGATGTTTTAGCAAAATACTCACCAAATGCAGAATGAACTGCTGAATGTTTTGAAAACCTTAAATCTTTTGTAAGCAACAACGCTTCAGCAGAATAAAATACAGCATAATAAGCTCGGGAGACAGCACTGTCAAAAAAACCGTCTTGAATATCTTTTTTAGAAGCTTCTAAATTTTTTACAGCTTTTTCTAAAAGTTTTTTAATCTCATCATTTTTAGTCATAATACTCTAATTCCCTCTTTTAGTACATTATGTATAAATATTGTTTTATAATCTGAATTAAATTTGTTTTCTTCTTTTGGCAAAACTGATAGTAAAACATTATATTTTAAACAAATAGGACTTGTTATCTCTACAATTTTTTTTATTTCTTCATATCTTGAAGTCATCTTTTTTAAAACAACTAATACATCTATATCAGATCCGCTATCAGCGTCACCTCTTGCTTTTGAACCATAAAGTATAACACAACTTAAATTATCACCATAAAGTTTTTTTAGTTCATCAACAAGTTCTTTAACTGCTTGTTTTTCTTTTTTCGTTAAGTTGTTCATAATATAGTTCAGAGTTATTAGTTATGAGTCAAAAAACTCTACAAAACTCATTAACTCATCAACTCATTCACACATCCACACATCTACTCATCCACACTCGCTGCCAAAGATTGTCCTGCTGAGATACCTCCATCGTTTGTCGGAAACCTTTTGTGATAATACACTTCAAAATTTTCTTTTTTTAACAACTCAACCAAAGTTTCAAACAAAATTTTGTTTTGAAAAACTCCACCTGAGATTACTATTTTATTTATACCTAATTCATCTCTGATTTTCAACAAAATATCAGTAGTGATATAAATTAAAGTAAGATGAAACTTTGCCAAAACATTTTCTATATTTTCACTATTTAAAAAAACATCTTCAAAAATTTTTTTAAGCAACCCTCTTGTATTTAATACATAAATACCATCTTCATTTTTTATCTCATAACTATAAAACAAATCTTTGTTTTTTATTTCCTTAAATTTTTTTGTTGCATAAAATTCACACAGAGTAGAAATCTGCCCTTCATAATAATTTAAAACTCCGACTCCGCAAAAAACACCTACAACATCAAAAATTCTTCCAATACCACAGACCTCAGCAATATTTATTTTGTTATCAATCAAAAACTTAACCGAACTATATAAATCTTCAAAATCTGGCAGTTTATCTACGGATAATATTTTTTCATAAAATTTTTTTATTAAATTTCTATCTTTATATTCTTCATACAAAAATCCAACTGCTACTCTATATGGTTGTTTTATCCCTAAATCGCCAGATAAAAGTTTAATATAATCAAAATGACCTTTACGAATAAAACTTTTTGTATCACCTACTAAAAACTCGCTACCCCAAATTTTACCATCTAACCCGTATCCAGTCCCATCAAAGATTACACCTATAGATTTATCAAACATCTCGTTGTCTAACATACAACTTAACATATGTGCATAATGATGTTGAACTTTTAAAACTTCAACATTATTTTCTTCTGCAAACTCTTGTGCTATTTTTGAAGAGATATATAATGGATGTAAATCACAAACAACAACCTCTGGTCTAAATTTAAATGTTTCTAAATAATATTTTATTGAATTTTTATATGACTCTATTGCTTCAAGATTATCTAAATCGCCGATGTGGTGTGACAATATTATAAAATTATTTTTTGCTAAACAAAATGTATTCTTTAAATCAGCACCAAAACATAAAATATCTTTTTTATATTCAAAGTTGAGAAACAAAGGTTCGGGAGAGTAACCTCTTGAACGTCTTATAAAGCACAAATCATTTTTAAAAACTCTAACGACAGAATCATCACAACGAATATTTATTTCTCTATCATAAGTTAAAAAATAATCCGTTATGTTTGAAAGTTTATTATATGCATCTTCATCTTTATAAACTTGAGGTTCGTCAGATATGTTTCCGCTTGTCATTATTAGAGGAATATTTTTTTGCTTTTTTAAAAAATAAAATATTAAAAACTGCAGCGGTGTATATGTCAACATAAAACCAAAATATAAGCTATCTGGTGCAACATATTTAGAAATTTCATCATCTCTTTTTTTAGTTAACAAAACAATTGGTGCTTGAGGAGAATTTAAAACTTCTTCTTCATCTGAAGAAACATAACAATATTTTTTAATTGTTCCTACATTATCAGCCATCATAGCAAAAGGTTTAAACTCACGATATTTTGACTTCCTTAACCTTAAAACAGCATCATCATTTGTAGCATCGCATACCAAATGAAAACCACCATATGACTTTATTGCAAAAATTTTGCCAGACAAAATTTCATTCACGACAAACTTTAAAATTTCTTCTATATCTTTTGAATCTTTTGCTTTTTTAAACAAAATATTATTTTTGTTATCTATAAGCTCTATATTAGGACCGCAATCATAACAAGAGTTAGGCTGTGCATGGAATCTTCTGTTTTGAGGATTATTATATTCTTCCTCACATTTTTCACACATTAAAAAAACATCCATTGTAGTGTTTTTTCTATCATATGGCAGTTTTTTAATAATTGTAAATCTTGGTCCACAATGTGTACAGTTAATAAAAGGATAGAAATATCTTCTATTTTTTGAGTCAAATAATTCTTCTAAACAATTTTGGCAAGTTTTTATTTCAGCCGGTATGTAAAGAAGATGAGGTTGGGTTTCTTCGCTTTCTAAAATATAAAAATCATTAAATATAACATCATAATCTTCAACGACAACCTTTTCAACTTTTGCAGGTAATGGTATGCTCTTTATATTCTTTAAAAACTCTTCAATCCTAAGTTCATCCTCTGCATTTACTACAATCTCTACATATGAAGTTTTATTTTTAACATAACCTTTTATCCCAATCTTTTTAGCAAGATTATAAATGTATGGTCTAAAACCAACAGATTGCACCCTTCCATAAACTTCAATTTTTTTTGTTATCATAGAATTCAAAATTCAAAATCTATATTTTCAATATATACATCTTTACCAGAAACTATATCAAAATCACTACTTCCACACCTACAACTTAAAACTGCTTCTTTATATTCTTCATTACAATTTTTACATTTAATCTTTGGATCCTCTTTTTTAAAAATTAATTCTGCAGATTCACATATTGTATTTTTAAATATATGATCTTTAAAAGAATGTTCTAAAAATTCTTTATCTATCCCCGAAGCACTTCCTATAACAAATGTTATACTTTTAACTCTTTTAGGTTTTTTTTCATTTATTTGTTTAAAAATAATATATGCTAAATTTTTTGCATAAGTTAGTTCATGCATGCCTTTTCTCCTTTCTTAGCCCGAATAACTATAAATAACTATAAATGTTTTCTATTATTTCATCAGCAAACTTTTTTGTTTCTTCAGTTAAACTTTCACCAAAATCTAAAGAGTTAGGTTTAACACCTAAAATATAAATCCCTACATCTTTATTAAACTTTTCTTTAAACTCAGTATTCAAAAATTCTATTATTGTAGATAATGAGATATTATGAGTAGAAAATGTATAATTCAGCAGTTGTTCTTGCTCAAAAATAAAAAATTTATTCTTTTGTTCACTTTGGAAATTTACTTTTAAAGTGTCAACAAATACTATGACATCTGGATTTATATCTACAATTTTTCCTAAATAGTTTTCAACAACAACTCCTGCATTGATGAAATAAAAATTTGTTTTTAAAATTTTTTTATTAAGTTCCTCAACTATATAACATCCAACTCCATCATCGCTTTTTAAAACATTTCCAACCCCAATAAATAAAACTTTTTTATCTTTTATATTTTTTATAAATGATTTTAAATCATTCCTCATAATAGGAAAGAAATTTGCAGTATAATTTAAAACTAATAACTCATCAACTAATAACTAAACTTATACGGATACCTAAATATTCCTTCTTCTGTAATAATTGCTGTAATCAATTCTGCAGGAGTAACATCAAATGCAGGATGTATTACTTTTGCATTTTTTAAAGTTATAAGTTTACCATTTATATATTTTACTTCATCCTCGTCTCTATATTCTATTTTTATCTCTTCACCACTTTCTATATTTTTATCAATACTTGAGGTTGGAGCAACAACATAAAATGGTATATTGTGATATTTAGCTAAAATAGCAAGAGAATAACTCCCAATCTTGTTTGCAGTATCACCATTTTTTGCGATTCTATCCGCACCAATTATTATACAATCAACTTTTTTCTCTTTAATAACATATCCTGCCATATTATCTGTTATCATACAACAAGGGACACCTGCATCCATAAGTTCAAACATTGTAAGCCTTGCTCCTTGAAGGTATGGCCTTGTTTCATCTACATAAACATATTTAACTTTTCCTCTTTTGTATCCTTCAATTATTATACCCAAAGCTGTACCTATATCTCCACATGCTAAAGCACCTGTATTACAATGAGTTAAAACACAAGAATTTTTTTTAAGAACCCTTAAACCAAACTTAACAATTTTCTGTAACGACCTTTTGTTTTCTTCTCTTATCTCCTCAACTTTTTTAAATATTTTTAACAAATCTTTCTTTGTTGGTTTTTCTAATTTTAAAGAATAAATATAATCTTTGACTTTGTTTACTACATAAGTTAAATTATAAGCTGTAGGACGGCAGGATATAAACTCTTTAGCTACATCTTCAATGTATTTTTTAAAATCTCCATTTTTAAAATTTTCAATGGCTAAAAACATACCATAACCACTCACAATACCTATTGCAGGAGCTCCACGAACAGCCATGTTTTTTATACAATTTATAACATCCCGGTAGGTTTTACATTTAATATAAAATTTTTTGAATGGAAGTTTCCTTTGGTCAAGAATATAAAAGTGAGCGTCTTTCCAAAAAAATGGCAATGTTGTCATAACAAATCCTCACTTTACTCATCCACCCATTCACCCATCCACCAATTATGGTATACAATCTAATAGCTGTCTTATCTCTTCATCTGATTTGCCTTCTATCTCAATCGTCTTTTCTTTTCCACGATGTCCTTTGCGCAGATGTATATCTTTCTCTTTAACACCAAAAAACTCCATTATAATTTTTTTCACAAGATTATTCGTTTCATCACTATCCACATCCTTTGTTGTTACACATACACGCAAAACAGTACCTATTCTTGAAACAATTTCATTATTTTTTGAATTTGGTAATACACGAACTTTTATAATCATATAACTCTCACCCCTTATTATTGTTTGTTCTGTTCAATTTCGCCACTGAAATCACTGAATACACTGAATTAAACCTATATTTGCACGGCTGAAGCCGTACCCTACAAATACCTAACAACTTCTCCTACTTCCTACTAAATACTCATCAGTGTCTTCATCCCGCCTGTCCCGCAGAAGGCGGGCAAATTTACGGGAAAAACTCTACGAACCAAACAATTCAGAGAGTTGTTTTGCTCTGATATATGCTTTTTTTATCGCTTTATAAAAAATTTTTTCAATTTTATATTTTTCAAAAACACTTAATGCTTGCTCTGTTGTTCCACCTTTTGAAGCTACCGCCTTTTTTAGTTCTTCTGCTGCAATTTTCTCCTCATTCAACATCTTAGCTGCGCCTAAAATTGTTAAATTAACAAGTTGTGGTACAAACTTCTTAGGCAATCCTAATTTTATTCCTACCTTCTGTATTATCTCAGAAATATAAAAAATATAAGCCGGACCTGAACCTGAAACTGCAGTAATTAAATCAAAAAACCTTTCTTTTATTTCAACAACTTCTCCCTTAATAGAAAAAATTTTTTTAGCAAATTCATAATTTTCTTTCTTACAAAATTTATTTTTACATATAGCAGATATACCTAAACCAACTTTTAATGGCAAATTTGGCATTACACGCACAATTTGTTTCTGCTTCAAAAATTTTTCTAAAAATTTAATTTTTATCCCAGCGGCAATAGATATAACTACTTTTTTATCATCTATGAAATCTTTTATTTTTTCTAAAACTTCTTTTATCTGTTGTGGTTTTACTGCTAAAATTATAAAGTCTGAGTTTAAAACTAAACCTTTATTTGAAGAAAGTATGTTAACTTTGTATTTATTCTTAATCTCCAAAACTTTTTTCTCATCTATATCAAAACAAAAAATATTTTTTCTACCAACAAAATTAACCAAACTATCAATTAAAACCTTTCCCATATTTCCGCACCCTATAATCCCTACTTTTTTCATACTTTGTCTCCTAATCACTAATCAAACTATGAACTAATCCCGCAATTTGCGGGATGAACTATTTTGGCCGAACAATAAACTTCCAACTCTTATCATATTAGCACCTTCTTCCAAAGCCACGATATAGTCATTACTCATACCCATTGAAAGAATGTCAAAGTTTTTAACCTTCTTTCTTAAATCACAAAATACCTTATATGCTTTTTTGAAATAATGGCGCGTGTCTTCTGGATTTTCAAAATATGGAGCCATCGTCATAAGACCACAGATAGATATATTAGACAAACCTAACAAAATTATTTTTTCTACTACTTGATGTATTTTTTCTTCTTCAATTCCAAATTTCGTAGGCTCATCTGAAACCTTTAGTTCCAAAAGACAATTTTGAACTTTGTTAAATTTTTGTGCTTCTAAATTTATTTTTTCTAAAAGCTCAACAGAATCAACTGATTGAATAAGGCAAGATATAGGGACAACTTTTTTTACTTTATTCTTTTGAAGGTGACCAATGAAATGCCATTTATATTTATCTACAGGAAAGTTTTTATTCTTTAATTCTTTATATTTATACTCCATCTCTTGGGCATAATTCTCTCCAATATCCACAACCCCTATCTCTGACAATTTAGAGATAACATCTAAATCAGACACATACTTTGTCACAACAACAATCCTAATATCTCTTCCAAACTGTTCTATCTCATTTCTCAACTTAAAGAACCTATCCTTTATTTCTTCAAAATTCATTTTAAAAATTATACAAAATTTTTATCTAAAAATCAACTCTCTTAGCTTCATAATTAAATCAAATACGAAATTTCTTTTAATCTTTACCGCATTATATGGACAAACTTCAGCACAACAGAAACAAGAAATACAACCTTTTTTATCAATAAAATAAAAACCATTTAAATATTTTATTGTTTTTTTAGGACAAATCTGCCAACATTTGCCACATTTTTTACATTTTTCTTTTAAAATTTTAGGATAAAAATTAAGAATGTATCTTGTTAAATTTGAGAACCATTTAGGAAAATTAAAAACTAACCAAAATGTCTTTGGTGGAGTCAATCTCAATTTTTGCAAAGGGAAATCAAGATTTATTATCTTGTAAGTTTTTTTAGATAAAATATCTTTGTAAAATCTATTCTTAAAGATTTCTTCTGACAAAAACAAATCTATACTTTCAGCATTATCTGAAGTAATTATAACCCCAAACTGTTTTATATTTCCACCAGAAGGTCCTTCTCCATCCATTCCTAAAATACCATCAACAAATGTCAACTCTGGTTTTTTATAACTATACACAGCATAAAGAAATTCAAAAAAATCCTTAGGGTTTAAAGCACATTTATGATATTTTGACTTTACTAACCCAGGCACTAACCCATACATATTTTTTATTCCACAAGTAAATAGCATCAAAGAATGTGTCTTAAGTTTTGGTAAGTTTATTATAAAATCAACTTCTTCTACTATTTTAGATATAAAAATTTTTTCTATGCCAAACTTGTTAAAATCAAATTCTATCTTTGGATAAGTTGTCAAATTTAATATTTCAACTTTTTCTTCTTCACAAACTTTTTTAATACCTGTCTCTTTTATTACTTCTTCAAAATTCAGAGTTGACGGGCTATCTCCTACTAATATTTCACAATTAAAACTTTTAAACAATTTTATTACGGCGCGCAAAAATTCAGGATTCGTGGTTACTGCTTTTTCGGGTTTTTGTGCGGATAGAAGGTTTGGCTTAAGCAGAATTTTTTTATTATAAAATTTTTCAAATTGAAAAAATTTAATGTGTTTTTCCAAAACAGAATAAATTTCATTGAAATCATAAGAATTGCATTTTGAAATAATTATCTTACTTGTTTCCATTTTAGTAATCCTTTAACACAATCAAAAAACAAAAGAATAAAAGCAAGTGGTAATTTTATTATTCTTTTAATCCTCCATGGTTCAAGTAATAACCTGTAATACCATTCCATATTAAGAAATCTAAAAATTTTTGGTGCACGAAAAATCCTTCCACTTATAACATCAAAACTTCCTCCCAATCCTATAACTATCTTACAATTTAATTTCTTTAAATTTTCATAAATCCAACCTTCTTGTATCTCAGTTGGCAAACCTACTAACAAAATATCTGGAGATTTTTTATTTATATCTTCTATGACTTCGTAACTTAAATCTTTTGGTTTAAAAAAGTACCCGTGATGAATCCCAACTATATTAACTCCATACCGTTGTTTTAAAACATCTCCTGCTTTTTCAACAACTTCTTGTTTTGCACCTAATAAATACAATTTATAATTTTTTTGTTTTGCTAAAAGGCACAAATAATGGATAAGTTCTATCCCCGGATATTTTTTCAAAAATCTCAAACTAAATAAAGATGTACAAAAACTTATCCCAAAGGAATCCGGTATAACTAAAGAACTTTTTACAGCTTGATAAGTTAAATAATTTAGTTTTGTTTGAAGATATATAAGTGTGTTTAAAGTAACAATCTGGCAAGGGTATAATGTATTTGATATAACTTTATCAATTGTTCTAATTAACTGATTTATATTCTTAGGGAAAGATATTCTTATTCCGTTGATTTCGTAAGTAAACATCTATAATTTATACAGCAACTTCTGCATGTTGAAGTCTAATCGCAATAACTTTTGAAACACCAAGTTCTTCCATCGTTATACCATATAATGTATCTAAAAACTCCATTGTCCTTGTATTATGTGTTATAACAATAAACTTTGTATCTTTTGAAAACTCTCTTAAAAGTTTCATAAATCTAACAACATTAGTTTCATCAAGTTGGGCATCTGATTCATCTAATATGCACACAGGAGATGGTTTCACCATAAAAAATGAAAAAAGTAAAGCAATAGCAACTAAAGATTTTTCTCCACCTGATAAAAGATTTATATTTTGATGTTTTTTGCCAGGAGGTTGTACCATTATTTCTATGCCAGCTTCTAAAATGTTATCTTCATTAGTTAAAATTAAATCAGCATTACCACCTTCAAACAATATCTTACAAAGATTTTTGAAATTATCCCTAACTTTACTAAATGTTTCCTTAAAGTTTTCACTTATCTGTTGATTGATTTTTGCTATTGTATCTTTCAAATCCTGTTGTGCCTTTATTAAATCCTGTTGTTGGGTTACTAAAAGATTGTACTTTTCTTCCAATTGAGCATATTCTTCAGGCGCTGCTAAGTTGATCGAGCCCATAGAATCAATCCGTTTTTTTAATTTCTCAATTTGTTGTAAATCAACCTCTTTAATACCACTATCCGCATACATCTCCTTAGCTTCTTCAAAACTTAAAGAATATTTTTCTTGTAACCAATTTATATAGTTGGATTTCGAATTTAACAATGTATTTTTTTGAATTTCAATACTATTAATCTGTTGTTGCAGTTGTTCTTTTTGTGCTAACAAACTTTTAATATTTTCCTCAATTTGTACAATCTCTGTTCTTTGTTGTTCAAGTTTTGAAGCAACTATATTTATTTCTTTTGTCACATCTTCGCGTTTTTTAAGAAACAAATCTAAGTTGTTTTCTTCTTCAAGAATACTTTGTTTTATTTTCTCCTTATATTCAGTTATTTCTTCAATTTCTTTCTCTAATATAGAAATTTTTTCTAAGTTTGTTTTTATCAAATTTTCTTTAGTCTCAATCTCTGTGATAATATTATTATATTGCTCTTCAATACGGACATACTCTGAAGAAATTTTTAAATATTCATCTACAACTTTCTCTGATTGCAACTTTGATATCAAGGCTATCATCTCATCAATTTCTTTTCTTATTGCTTTTTCTTCTTCATCCAAATTTTTTATCTCTGAATTTAAAGTTTCAATTTGTTTTTCAACTTCGGATATTTGTTGTTGTAATTTTTCAAAATTTGTATTTAAAATCTTATCTAACTCTGTCAAAGATGATAAATATTCTTCTTTTTGCGATTTCTGCTGATACAATTGTTTAATCTGAGTTTCAATTGAAAAAAGTTCTTTTTCTTTTAAATTTTTCTGCTCCAAATTTTCTTGATATTTTTTAGATAAGATCTGTATCTCATCTTCAATTTTTATAATCTCTTGTGAGACAGAATTAAGATTTGCTTCAAGTGAATAAAAATCTTCAATTTTTTCATTAGTATTTTCTTTACCACCATGAATTACAAAATCTGTCTTTATCTCCTCTCCATCAAAAGTAGCATTTAGAAAAAGAAACTTAATGACTTTACTAAAACTTTCTTCATAATTAATCATAGTTAAAATCTTCTCATCCACATAGCCTATTGCTTCATTAGACATTTTATCTATCTTTTCTTTTATAACAAATGTAGCAAAACCTAAAGAATTTTCTTTTATCAACTCTATAATTTTTTTAGCATCTTCTTCTTTTTCTACAACAAACCAAAACAACTTATTACCCAAATAACTAAAAAGTAAAGGATAGTAATCTGAAGAAATCTTTAATATTGACTTAATAGGTAAGCATAAATTTGCTAAGTTCTTTTCTTCTAAAAATTTTACTATTCTATTTACATTTGTTCCATATAAAGAAAAATTAGAGTTAACATTTTCTAATTTAGAATTAAGTAGATAAAATTCTTTATTTTTCTCTTCTAACAAATCTCGTTTCTCTTTTATTTGTCCCTCTATAGTATTTATTTCCTTAGTTAGAATTGACATTATGTCTTTTATACAGGAACTTTTAGCTTCTAATTCAGACAAATTAGACAAAATCTGTTCAATTTCTTGTTGAGTTGAAAGTAAATCTTTTTTGTTTGCTTCAATATCTTTTTTGTTGCTATTTTCTTCTAAATGCAGATTTTGTAGTTCTTTTGTAAGAGAAGAGACGTCGTTACGAAGTTTTGCTCTTTTGTATGAAATCTCAGTCAATAATTTATTTTTTTGTTTTACAACCTCTTGTTTTTCACTTATTTCTGATTTATATTTATCATACTCTTGTTGATATGCTTGTTTTTCATCATGCAGCTTACTTATATTTTCTTTAAAATTCTCTTTTTTGTTTTTAAGTTCTTCCAATTGAAAACTATATGTTTGATTTCTTGTCTTTAATGTTTCTATCTCTTCGTTTATCTTACTTATATCCTGGTCAGATTTAACTAAATCGTTTTTATAATTTTCAATTTTCTGGGTTGTTAGTGATATCTGGGTCTCTAAAGAAGCAACTTCATCTTTAAGTCTCATAAATTCTTTTTCTGTTTCTATGATATTAGTTTTTAACTCAGCAAGATGTGCCTCTTTTGTAGTAATCTCTGTAGCTAAAGAAGTATACTCAGAATTTAGCTTTATATATAACTCTTCTACATTTTTTAACTCTTCTTCTATATTTTGTACTTGAATTATCGCATTTATACACTCCAACATCTGTAACTCTTGTTTGTATTTTTGATAATTTTTTGCTTTTTTAACCGCCTGTTCCAACGAAGCCATCTGCTCTTTCAAATACGCAAGAATATCTTCAACCCTGGCCATATCAAGTTTCACACGCTCAAGTTTTCTTAAAGCCTCTTCCCTTTTAACTTTATACTTTGAAATTCCAGCTGTTTCCTCAAATAACAATCTTCTTTCTTCTGGTTTCGCTGAAACAACAAATTCAACTTTACCTTGTGGAATAATACTATAACCATCTGAAGCTAAACCAGTATCTAAAATTAAATCTTTTATATCTTTCAATCTACAAGGCGCTCTATTTATAAAATATTCTGTTTCTCCATTACGATAAATTTTTCTTGTGATAGAAATTTCTTCATAATCAATTGGAAAAATCCCTCTTTGATTATCAAAAGTAATTGTAACTTCAGAGTAGTTCAAAGGAGGTTTGCTTTCAGAACCAGCAAAAATCACATCTAAAGGATTCTTTGCTCTTATCTCTTTTAAAGATTGCTCACCTAAACACCACTTTATCGCATCCACAATATTTGACTTACCTGAACCATTGGGTCCTACTATACCATTTATTGAATCCTCAAAATTTAGAACAGTTTTTTCTGCAAAAGATTTAAATCCGTAGATTTCTAATCTTTTTAGCATATATTTCTCCTATCTTTAAAAATTTTGTATTTTGCCAAAATTTTCCATCTTCTTATTATTTTTGTTATTTTTTACCAAATTATTTAGAAAATGTCAATAATTTAGTTTTAGTTTATGAGTTATTAGTTCAGAGTTATGAGTTGTGAGTTTAGGATTAAGAGTTGTTAAAAAGAAAGTTTTTATTAAGTATTGAAATCATATTTTAAAAAAAATAGTAATAATTGTTGTTTGCCTGCCGCGATGGCGGAATTGGCAGACGCGCACGGCTTAGGACCGTGTTCCGTTAAGGAGTGAGGGTTCAACTCCCTCTCGCGGCATTATAAAAATTTTTATAAAAGGATAACTATTATGAAAAATATAAAAACAGAAATTTCAAAATTATCTCAGTGCAAATTAAAAATAAAAATACAGGTTGAAAAAAATTTCTTTGAAAATTATTTTGAAAATTGTTGTGTAGAATTACAAAGAGAAACAGAAATTCCTGGTTTTAGAAAAGGAACAGTACCAATTGAAATAATTAAAAAAAGGTTCTCAGAAATTTTAAAAGAAAAAACCATAAGTAAAGTTATAAATGAAACACTGCCACAAATATTAAAAGAAAATAATCTTAACTATGTTGCTGACACTTTAAAAATAGAAAAATTAAATCTAAAAGAAGATAACAGTTTTGAATATGAGGCGACATTAGAAGTAGAACCTGAAGTAAAACTTAAATCTTACAAAGGATTAAAACTCAAAAAGGAAATAAAAAATGTCACACAAAAAGATATTGACAAAATTATAGAACAATTAAAAGAAAATAATGCAAAACTTATTCCGTCAGAAAAAAATGTGATAACAGAACAAGATATTCTACCTTCAAGTAAAACTTTTTGTGTAATAAACTACAAAATTTTTTCTGATGGAAAAGAGATGAAAAATCTTGAAGGAAAAAATGTTCTTTTAAACCTTGCAGAAGATAATATACCAAAAAGTTTAAAAGAAGGTATGGTTGGGATGGAAAAAGGTAGTAAGAAATTGATAAGAATGGAACAAAAAGCTGAACTTTCTCAAAAAGATAGTAAAGAAAAGCAGGTAGATATAGAAGTGGAACTTGTAGAAATTAAGCAGAAAATTTTACCAGAATTCAATGATGATTTTGCTAAAGATTTAGGATATAATAATAAAGAAGAATTACTGTTGGCAATAAAAAACTCTTTAAAAGAAGAATTTGAAAAAGGAGCTAACCAAAAACTAAAAAAACAGATTTATGAAACACTGATTGAACAACATGACTTCCCACTACCTGAAACTGAAGTAAAAAATCATTACAATGAAATTTTAGATTCTTTAAAGCAAAACTTTATATCTCGTGGTGGAAAAGAAGAAGATTTTAAACTTAATGAAGAACAAACTAAAAATTTATTAAAAAAAGCTCAAGATGAAATAAAGTTAAAATATATTTTGAAAAAAATAATTCAAGAAGAAAAAATTGAAATCACAAAAGAGCTTTTGGAAAAAGAAAAAGGTAAACTTTTAGCATTATACCCCGGAAGAGAAAAAGAAATTGATGAATATTTTGAAAAAAATTTTGACACTATTGCATCAAATATATTAGAAGAAAAGCTATTAGATGTGATAATTTCAAATGCTAAGATTAAAGAAGTAGATGTAACAAATAAGTGAAATTAGTTATGAGTTATTAGTTATGAGTTATAAAACTCTGAACTAATAACTCTGAACTAATAACTATTAACTATGAACTATTAACTAATAAACTAAAACGGGGGTGTAAAATATGCCTGCAATAGTCCCTACTATAATAGAAAGATGGAACCAAGGTGCAGCAGTTGGTTATGATATATTTTCAAGATTATTAAAAGATAGAATTATTTTTGTAGGTGGTTATGGTGGCACAATAACTACTGATATTGCTGATTTAGTAATAGCACAACTTTTGTATCTTGAAAGCGAGGATCCTAACAAAGACATATATCTATATATTAATTCACCAGGTGGAATGGTAACAGCTGGACTTGCAGTATATGATACAATGCAGTATATAAGTTGTCCCATAACAACAGTTTGTGTTGGAATGGCAATGAGTTTTGGAGCACTTTTACTTGCTGCAGGTACTAAAGGCAAACGATTTGCTTTACCACATGCAAGGATAATGATACACCAACCATTAATATATGGTGAAGGTTTGAGCGGTTCTGTAACAGATATAGATATTGAAACAAAAGAACTTATACATACAAAAGAAAAACTAATAGAGATACTTGCAAAACACACAGGACAACCTATAGAAAAAATTAGACAAGATACAGAAAGAAATTTTTATATGTCGGCAGAAGAAGCAAAACAATATGGTATAATTGATGAAGTAATCACAAGTAGAAAAAGTATTAAATAATTATGAAAGAAAAAATTTTTTGTTCACTTTGTAACAAACAACTCGGACAAACACAATCTGAGTTAAAATTTATTGGCAAAAATGATGTTTATATTTGTGAAGACTGTATAACATTTTCTTACGAACTTCTAAAAAGATTAAAACAAACACCTACACAAAAGAAATCCATAGAAACATTACCATCACCTAAAAAAATAAAATCATATTTAGACCAATATGTGATAGGACAAGAAGAAGCAAAGAAGATACTTTCTGTTGCAGTATATAACCACTATAAACGCATATTTTTTCTAAAAGATGATGAAGTTGAAATACAAAAATCTAATATTTTATTAATAGGACCAACAGGAAATGGAAAAACGCTTTTAGCAGAAACATTAGCTAAAATGTTGAATGTTCCTTTTGCAATAGTAGATGCTACTGTTTATACCGAGGCTGGTTATGTAGGCGAGGATGTTGAAAATATTTTATTGAGATTGTTACAGTCAGCTAAATTTGATATAAAATCAGCGGAATGTGGAATTGTATACATAGATGAAATTGATAAACTTTCAAGGAAAAGCGACTCAACTTCTATAACAAGAGATGTTTCAGGAGAAGGAGTGCAACAGGCATTGTTAAAAATTCTTGAAGGCACAATTGCAAATGTACCACCTCAAGGTGGAAGAAAACATCCTTATCAAGAATTCATACCTGTTAATACAAAAAATATACTATTTATCTGCGGTGGTGCTTTTGAAGGACTACAAAAAATTGTAGAAGACAGAATCAATAAAAAGAAAATTGGGTTTATTGGTGAGATAAAAGAAGAAAAAAATACACAATGGTATAAACATATCCAACCTCAAGATTTAATAAAATATGGTTTGATACCAGAACTTGTTGGAAGATTACCTGTAGTAGCAGTAACTTATGAGTTGTCTGAAGAAGAACTAAAATATGTACTAACAAAACCTAAAAATTCATTAATTAAACAATATCAAAAAATGTTTGAACTTGAAGGTGTGGAGTTGGAATTTACTGATGACGCTATTTCTTCAATTGCTCACTTAGCAAAACAACGTGGTACAGGAGCTCGTGGATTAAAAACTATTTTAGAAAACATCCTAATAAATGAAATTTATGAACTTTCTGAAGATAAAACAGTATCAAAATGTATAATTAATTCAGATGTTGTCTTAGGTAAAGCAAAACCTATACATATTAAAAAACAAACTAAACTACAACAAAAAATAGCATAAACTATGGAAAAAAATATATATCCAAACATACTACCTTTCGTTCCTTTAAGGGATACTGTTGTCTTTCCTTATTCTATAATTCCATTAAATCTTGGTAGAGAGATTTCCATACGCGCTGCTGAAAATGCATTATCTACACAAGATAAACTTTTAATTGTGAGCTGTCAAAAAAAACCATCTATTGAAAAACCAAAATTTGAAGATGTCTATAAAGTTGGTACATTAGTAAAGATTTTACAATCTTTAAGAATGCCTGATGGCTCATTAAAAATTTTGATTGAAGGATTAGAAAGAGTTGAGATTACAGAATTTACTTATACTGCAAAAGGATATATTGAAACAAAATTCAATATTTTAAAAGACAAACCTGAAAAATATAATCCAGTTGAAATAGAAGCTTTGTATAGACAAACAAAAGAAGAATTTGAAGAATACATAAAGATAAACAGAAAATTTCCACAAGAAATACTGTTTTCATTACAAAGTATAACTGAACCAAGCAAATTTGTTGATACTATCATCTCATATCTTCCATTAAAAATACCTGATAAACAACAAATTTTAGAAGCAGTAGATTTAAAACAAAGATTAGAGTTAGCAATAAAACATGTCATTGCTGAAAAAGAAATACTTAAAGTAGAGGAAAAACTGCAGGCAAGAGTAAAAGCACAAATAGAGAAAGCACAGAAAGAGTATTATCTGACTGAGCAGATGAAGGCAATACAAAGAGAATTGAGACAAAAGGATGATTTTGCTAAAGAAATTGATGAATTAAAGGAAAAAATAAAACAGGCAAAGATGCCAAAAGAAGTAGAAGAAGTTGCAGAAAAAGAACTTTCCAGACTTGAGAAAATGATGCCTTATTCACCAGAAGCAACTGTTGTAAGGACATATTTAGACTGGTTGATATCACTTCCTTGGAGTGTAAAAACACAAGATGTTTTAAATATTCATAAAGCAAAACAAATTTTAGATGAAGACCACTATGGTTTAGAAAAAGTCAAAGAAAGGGTTATTGAATATCTTGCTGTATTAAAAAGAGTAAAGAAATTAAAAGGGCCAATATTATGTTTTGTAGGTCCACCTGGAGTTGGTAAAACTTCAATTGCAAAATCTATTGCCCGTGCATTAGGAAGAAATTTTGTTTCCGTTTCACTTGGTGGAGTTAGAGATGAAGCAGAGATCCGTGGACACAGAAGGACATACATCGGCGCTTTACCAGGAAGAATAATTCAGTCGATGAGAAAAGCAAAGTCAAAAAATCCTGTATTTCTACTTGATGAAATTGATAAAATGGGTGTTGACTGGCGAGGTGACCCATCTGCTGCTTTACTTGAAGTCTTGGACCCGGGACAAAACTACCGTTTTGTTGACCACTATTTAGATGTTGAATTTGATTTATCTGATGTAATGTTTATCTGTACAGCAAATACTACATACACAATATCTCCAACATTATTAGATAGATTAGAAATAATTCACTTCTCTGGTTATACCTGGGAAGAAAAACTTCAGATTGCAAAGAGATATTTAATACCTAAGCAACTTAAAAACCATGGAGCTAAAGAATCAGAAATAGAATTTACTGATGAGGCAATAAAAGAAATAATAGATAAATATACTCGTGAAGCAGGTGTTAGAAATTTAGAAAGAGAAATAGCAAATGTAATAAGAAAAGCACTAAAAGAAATTTCTTTACAAGAAGAGGAAGAAAAAAAATCAAATGGAAATGTTGTCATAACAAAAGATAATTTACATAAATATTTAGGACCACCAAAATTTATAAAAGAAACTGTTTCTCCAAACAATGTAGGTGTTGTAACAGGCCTTGCTTGGACAGAATATGGAGGAGAAATTTTAACAATAGAGGCTGCTTTATTCAAAGGCAGTGGAAAACTAATACTTACAGGAAAACTTGGTGAGATAATGCAAGAGTCTGCTCGTGCTGCTTTATCTTATGTTCAATCAATAGCAGAAAAATTGAAAATAAATAATGAAATTTTTAAGAAATATGACTTACATATACACATCCCAGAAGGTGCAATCCCTAAGGATGGACCATCTGCTGGTGTTGCTATAGCAACAGCTATTGCATCAATTGTTACAAAAAGAAAAGTAAAACCTGGGATCGCAATGACAGGGGAGGTTACACTACAAGGAAGAGTTCTTCCTATAGGTGGTTTAAAAGAAAAACTTATTGCAGCATATAGAGATGGAATAACAAAAGTTTTTTTTCCAAAAGCGAATGAAAAAGATTTGGAAGAAGTCCCTCAATATGTGAAAGATAAAATAGAACTTATACCTGTAAAGCATATAGACGAAATCTTACCTGAAGTATTAGAAAAAGTCAAAAAAGAAAAGAAAAAATAATCACTCTAACTAATAACTAATAACTAATAACTATTAACTATTAACTATTAACTATTAAGATACTTCCTCTTCTTAAATTTCACACCTAATTTTTTTGCTATCTGTCTTACTTTTTCAACATCAATCTCAGGATGTTTTATTGTTGTAACTACAACCTCAGAAATATATTTCTTTGCCTTTTTTACAAACTCAATAATTTTCTTAAAAGGTGATTTTATCTTTGTTTTATGAAGATAATTATAAACTTTTTCATTATGTGCATTCAAAGAAACGGATATTTTGTCAACTAAACCAGTTAGCTCTTTGCAAACATTAATTTTATTATATGTCTCTGCAAGCCCATTTGTATTAACCCTAACTTTCACATTAGGATAATTTTTTTTAATCCACATAGATACTTTTTTAACAACATTTAACCTCATAAGTGGTTCACCATAACCACAAAAAACTATTTCTTTTATACTTTTTTCTTCTTTGAGTCTTTTATCCAAATCTCTAATTATATCTCTTACCGAAGGTTCTTTTTTTAGGCCCAAATTATAACCTCTAAACAACATATTCCATTGATACTTTATACAATAAGAACAAACTACGGGACAACGATTTGTTATATTTAGATAAAGATTATCTTTATATTTATAAACTATTTGTTGTTTCATATTATTGTATTTTCTTAAACAATATCTCTGGTTGTGAAAACTCTTCTGCTTTTATATAAATCTGCCCTTGTCGGAGGAGGGTTTGGAAGTTCTCATTTAAATCTTTTTCGTCTTCATTAAAACAACTTAGTATTTTCAAACTTATATTAGTCATAAAAGGGAAAAACAAAATGGAAGATGTTTTTATAATATATAAAAGGTCAGATAATACTTGTGATAACTTATCTATTTTATTTTCTTTTGCTAAAATCCAAGGAGTTTTTTCTTGCACATATCTATTTGCAAAAGATGTGAGTTCTAAAATTACTTCAGTTACCCTATGCAGTTCAAATTTTTCAAAATAAGTTTTATAATTTTTGACACAATTCAAAATCTCTTGTCTCAAAATTTGTGAAGGCAACAAAGTTTTTAGTTTATTACAAAAATACTTATTTAACATACCAAATGTTCTTGAAACTAAATTGCCAAAATTGTCTGCTAAATCTTTGTTGTATTTATCTTTCATCTCAGATAAAGAAAAATTGCCATCCACACCTATAGGAAACATTGAAACAATAAGTATCCTTGTAGCATCAACACCAAATTGTTCAACAAGCTGTGCTGGTTTTATAACATTCCCAAGTGTTTTTGACATCTTTTTGCCGTCTATAGTAAAAAATCCATGTGCTAAAATTTTTTTAGGTAAAGGAATATTTAAAGATAACAACAATGCTGGCCATATAACTGAGTGGAACCAAAGGATATCTTTCCCAATAAGATGTAAATCACAAGGCCAAAATTCTTTATTGTTAAACCCAAGATTAGAAAATTTAAAATAGTCAATTCCGGAGAGATAGTTTATAAGTGCATCTATCCATACATAAATAGTTTGCTCACTATCAAATGGCAATGGTATTCCCCACTTTAATGTTTTTCTTGAAATACTAATATCTTCTAAACCAGCCTGTAGTTTACCTAAAACTTCGTTTTTTCTTGTCTCTGGCAGAATTTCTATTTCATTATTTTTTATTTTTTCAAAAATAGCGTTTTTATATTTTGACAACTTAAAAAAATAATTTTCTTCTTTATAAAGTACTGGTTTAACATTATGGTCAGGACAGACACCATCAACTAATTCGTCTTCTTGAATAAATTTTTCGCATTGTATACAATATAGTCCTTCATAATTTGATTTATAAATATCTCCATTATTATGAATTTTTTCCAAAACAAACTGTACTGTTTTTTCATGATATTCATCTGTTGTCCTAATGAAGTTTGTATATTCAATATTAAGTAATTTCCAAGCAGATTTAAATTTCTCTACTATTTTATCACAATATTTTTTTGGTTCCAAATTATTTTTCTTTGCAACTTCAAAAATTTTTGCACCATGCTCATCTGTCCCTGTTAGGAAAAAAGCACTATATCCTAAAAGTTTATAATATCTTGAAATTACATCAGCAATAACAGTTGTATAAGTATGACCTATATGTGGTTCATCATTTACATAATAAATTGGTGTTGTAAGGTAAAATTTTTTCATTGTATAATTTCATTAATACTTAAAGCTTTTAAAACAGTTTCATCATTTTCTCTAAATTCTACATTTACAACCTCTTTAATACAATCTATACTTACAACCTTACCTTCCCTTCCATCCTTTGTTTTAACCTTACTACCCACCTTAGGAAACTTCTCAACACATTCTTTATAAAATCCATATTCAAAATAAAGACAACATTTTAACCTATTACAAACACCCGAAAGTTTAGGAATATTTAAAGCTAGCTGTTGTGTCCTTGCCATCTCAAGTGAGATTGACTCAAACTTTTTTATCCACCTTTTACAGCATAACTCATAACCACACATACCTATTCCGCCCAACAACTTTGTTTCATCTCGTGGTCCAATTTGTTTCATAACTATCCTTGTTCTAAATTTATGTGCTAAATCTTTAACAAGTTTTTTAAGATCAACTTGTTTCTCTAAAGTATAATAGACATAAAGTTTTGACCTATCAAAAGAATATAATGTCTTAACAACTTTTATAGGTAGCTCATTGCTGTGACAAATATTTTCTATACTCCTATATGCTTCTTCTGCCTTTAAATCATTTTCTTTTATTCTTTTTAAATCGTATTCGTTTAACTTTCTTATTATCTTATAAACATCCTTACCAATTTTAGATACATCTAAAAGTTTTTCCTCAGAAACAACTGTACCAATATCATAGCTACCATCAATATAAAGTACAACCTTATCATTAAGTTTGAGATCTATCCCATTTACATTCTCACCATAAATTATCTCATCATTATTAACTTTAATCTCTACAATAAGTTTTTGTTGCATAACAGTGTCTTCCTCCTAAACAATATTGTTTCTATTAAAAGCCCTACATCTATATTATATCTAAATTCTTTCAAATAAGATTCTGAATCTAAAATAAAATCATAAATTTCTTCTTTTAATCCATCTGGTAAAATTCTATTTATAACTCTACATATAAAATATTTTGCTAAATCCTTATCTTTTTTTAATTCCTCTGCAAGACCTTGTATTTCGTAAATATTAAAATTTGGTAAATTTTTTTCAAGTTCAGCAATTTTTTCAGCATAAATTATATCTTCCATTGAACTAAAAACAACTTCATCTACTTCTTTCTTCAGCAAACTCTTCAACACCTCTTTTGTAAATGGTAAAAATTTAATAAGCTCACAACGAGAAACAACTGTTTTAGGCAAAACTCCTAAGGATGCAGTTATAAGAATAAATACACAATTTTTAGGTGGTTCCTCTAAAAGTTTCAATAAAGAATTTGCTGCTTCTTTTTGTAATGTTTCTGCCTGGTCAATTATAAAAATTTTATATTTACCAAAGTATGGAGCTAAAAATGCTTGTTCTTTTATATACCTTATAGTATCAATCTTAATATTTTTTTGTTTATCCGGTTTACCTAACAATCTTTCTTGATAATCTGTATCCACAACTATAACATCTGGATGGGAATTATTAGAAATTTTTTCACAATGTGAGCAAATATCACAACTATAACCATTACTTGGTTTATCACACAACAATGACTTTGCAAATTCTATTGCTGTAAACTTTTTCCCAACACCTTTTACTCCATAAAATATATAAGAATGTTTTACATTATTAGTTCTTATCTCATTCAGTAAAAATTCAACTGCCTGTTTTTGTCCTAACACATTTTTTAAACTCATAATTTATACTTCTCTTCCAAAATCTTTACAATTTTAGAATGTACTTGTTGTAGTGTTTTGTTTTGTGTGTTAATTAAATAATAATTTTTATTTTTTTTAGCAAGTTGTAAATATCCTTGTCTAATTTTTTTATGAAATTTTAAATTTTCTTTTTCTAACCTATCAAACTTTTTTGCTCTCAAAAAAACTCTTTTAAGACCTTCTTCTGCGTCAACATCTAATATAAAAGTTATATCAGGATAAAAACCATCTACAACTATGTGATTAATCTTTTTAACAAACTCCATTGTTAAACCTCGTGCAAAACCTTGATATACCAAAGAAGCATCAGCAAATCTATCAGAAATAACAATTTTACCTTTCAACAAATTTGGCTTAATTACCTCTTCAATATGTTGAGCCCTTGAAGCTTCATAAAGCAAAAGTTCTGCTAATGGAGTAATTCTAACATCTTTATGCAAAAGAATTTTACGAATTAATTCAGCAACTTTTGTCCCGCCAGGTTCACGAGTTAAAACAACATCATAACCTTTTCTAACAAGATATTTATAAACCAACTTAGCATGGGTTGTCTTCCCACATCCCTCTGGACCTTCAAAAACTATAAATAAACCTTTTTTCATAAAAATGTATAAACATGTAGGGCAAACCTTCAGGTTTGCAAAAATTAAGCAATCCCGCAATTTGCGGAATTGCCCTACAAAGTTTTTATGTCAAATACAAATGAACCTAAAAATGGATATTCTTTAAAATCTTCTACCAATCCTTTTCTTATCGGATTCTATAAAATATATCTTGCTATACTTTCTGTAACTTCTTCTTTTCTTAATATATGCTCATAATAATTTATCTGCCATAATCTTTTACCAAATGTTTTACTATAATAAAAACCACTAACTTGTTTGAATAAAGAAATGAATTTTTTAAAGTCAGATGTTGGTTTTTCTCCTTCAACAAGCAGGTGTAAATGATCCGGCATAAAACAATAAACCCATACTTTAAAATTATATTGTAAGGAAATTAATTTTAATATCTCAACTAACTTCTCTATAACTTGTTTATTTGCAATGCTAAAGCATTGCCCTACAGTTTTATCTGTACAAATAGTTACGAAATATCTATATTGACCTACATAGGTAAAATTTTTCAAGCAAATACGCTTTTTTATAGTGTGTTTATTCATTATTATGTTATTTATTTTGCAAAGCTAAAGCTTTGCCCTACATTTTAATAAACAAATATTCCACATCTAATTGTAGGGCAAACCTTCAGGTTTGCAAAACAACAAGCCATGCTAAAGCATTGCCCTTTTTTCATATATTTTAATATCTCTGCTTAACAAAATTCAACTTACCACCAGCAAACAAAATCTCAACTTCTTCATCTGTAAGTGAAAATTTTACTTTTATAATTTTAGATCTCTTTGTCAACTTTAAATCAACAATTTTATCTTTTGATTTAAGCTGTGACTTTATTTTCTCAACAACAATCTCTTCACCTTCTAAAACTTCATCATAATCTTTTTCATCTAAAAACTCTAAAGGAATAACACCAAAATTTATTAGATTATTTTTATGTATCCTCGCAAATGACTTAGCAACAACAACTCTTATATTGTTAAACCTCTGCACAATTGCAGCATGTTCCCTTGAAGAACCTTGACCATAATTCTCTCCAGCAATAAAAACAAGATTTTTCCCTTCAGATTTTAAAATTTTTATATTTGAAATTAAATCAGGATATTTATTATAAAACATATACTCACTAATAGCAGGAATATTTGACCTTAGAGATAAAATTTTTGTTCCAGCAGGCAAAATATCATCTGTTGATATGTTATCTGGAAATTTTTTTGCAACATATAATATAAGATTATCTTCTAATGGTTCAAATTTAGGCAAAGGTTTTATATTTGGACCAAAAAAAACCTCTACATTTTGTGAATTCTTAGGTGGATAAATAAAATTTGGTTTAAAAATGTTTCTTTTAGGAATCTGTATCTTAGGATATTTTCCCAACTTTTTAGGATTGACAAATTTTCCATATATCGCACAAGCAGTTGCAACCTCAACAGAAGTTAAATACACCTTAGCATCTTTTGTACCAGAACGCCCTTCAAAATTACGATTAAAAGTCCTCACAGAAACACCTCCACTTTGTGGTGCTTGCCCCTGCCCTATACATGCACCACAAACCGGCTCCATCAAACGCGCACCTGATTTATAAATATTTTCCAAAAGACCCAGTTTTTCTAAAAGCAAAATTACTTGCCTTGAACCAGGATAAACCACTACTGAAACATTTGGATTTATTTTTTTATTCTCTAACATCTTTGCAAAAAATATCATATCTTTTATTGAAGAATTTGTACAACTTCCAATACAAACTTGATTTACTTCAAGACCTTCAAGTTCATCGACATTTACTACATTATCAGGCGAATGTGGACATGCAACCAATGGTTCTATTTCTAACAAATCTATCTCATAAGTTTCATAATACTTACATCCCTCATCAGGATAAAAATATACAAAATCTTTCAACCTATTTTGAAATTTGAAAAATTTTTTAGTAACTTCATCTGATGGGAAGATTGAAGATGTAAGTCCAAATTCTGTACCCATATTAGTAATCGTTGCTCTATCATAAACTGACAATGTCTTTATCCCATCTCCTGTATATTCAAAAACTTTATTTATCCCACCTTTAACACTAAACTTTTTTAACAAAAACAAAATCACATCTTTAGCAGAAACATATTCCTTAAGTTTATTTTTCAAAATTATATTAACCACATATGGCATCTTAAGTGTGAAAGGTTCTCCAGCTAAAGCACAAGCAACCTCAAGCCCACCCACACCTATAGCTAACATACCTACTGAAGAGGATGTTGGAGTATGACTGTCAGAACCTAACAAAACCTGTTTTGGTTTTGCAAAATTTTCAAGATGAAGTTGATGGCAGATACCATTTCCCGCAGGAGAAAATATTATACCATACTTTGCTGCAACTGTCTGTAAATATCTATGATCATCAGAATTTTCAAATGTGGGTTGTAGTGTATTATGGTCAACATATGAAACTGCTAAAGAAACTTTTACTTTTTTATCTTTTCTATCCTCAACAATATTTTCATACTGTAAATAAGCCATTGTACCAGTAGCATCCTGTGTAAGTGTTTGGTCAACTTTAATCTTGACCGGTTCTAAAGGTTCAGGTAAAAACTTTTTTTTGCCAACTAAATGAGATAAAACAATCTTTTCTATCAAATTCAATTTCATAAAATACTCTCCTACTAATAAATTAACAGATTAAGTTTTAAATATAAAATTTAGGATTTTAATTCAACAAAATTTCCTAATATTCTCTTTCTGTGATAACTTTATAATCTATTCCATCGGTGAGAATAGTAATCATTCCATTTTGGTCAGTTCTGTAAATAGAGATTTTCTTATTTTTTAATTTCTCAATGGTCTCCTGGTGAGGATGTCCAAAAGGATTACCTTTACCACAAGATATTATCGCTACCTCAGGCGAAACTTTATCTAAAAATGGTAAAGATGTTGAAGTAAAGGAGCCATGATGAGGAACTTTTAAAACTTTAGATTTTAGTTTATCTTTATACTCAAGCAAATCCATCTCAGCAAATATCTCTATATCTCCACAAAATAATACAGAAAAATTTTTATACACAAGTTTCAAAACAACTGAAGAATTGTTTACAGCCCTATCTACTATCTCTGACTTATATTCATTTACAGGAGCTAAAATCTCAATATACAAATCTTTATCAATCTCAATTTTTTGTTCTGGCTTTGCTACTTTATAAACAACTTGTTTTTTCTTAACTATATGTAATATTTCATAATATACTGGATGAGAAGTTACAAAACCATTGTCTATGTACCATTTTGGATAAAACTCTGCATTAAAGATACTCAATAGTCCACCAAAATGGTCAGAATGTGGATGAGAAATTATTATTCCTTCAAGAACTACATTATTTTTTTTCAAATATGGCACAATTATCTCGGCTCCAACATCAATTTCAGAAACAACTTTCCCAGGTTCAGGTTCTTGTATAACCATATCCTTACCAGCACCTGCATCTATGAGTATATTTTTATCTTTATAAGAAATAAGAGAAGAATCTCCTTGACCTACATCAAAAAAAACAACTTTTAAAATTTCATTACTGCTAAAATCTAATTTTGTCTGATTATTTAATCTTACTTGGTGAGAAATTTTTTTTAATACAAAAGCTCCTAAAACTAAAAAAATAATAAAAACTACAACAGTTATAATTCTATCGCCAAAAATAAACTTCTCACCAGAATGTAACTTTTCCTCCAACTGTTTTACATACTTTCTTTGCCAATACTTCTTACTCTGCATATCCTACCCCAAACTTTCGCCTTCTTACTCTTCTTCGCTTTTTTCTATTTCTTTTACATCAATATCTTTATCTTTAACCTCTCCTGTCTCTGTCACCTCAAACAAAAGTTTATCTTTATACTCCGTCTTTATTAAATTCTCCTTAGGACAACCTCTTAAATAATCACAACCCCCACAGTATTTATTTATCTTTGAAGGAAATATTTCTTCTATTTTTTCCTCAGGTATAGGAACATTTTTTTCTTCATATTCTTTTTTAAGATTAACATACTTCTCGCCATCTTGCCACATTTTATCTGCTACTTCTTTAACATACTCGTCTAAAACCTCAATATCTCTTTGTGTCCTTTTGGTATATACAATTTCTCCAAATCTGATAAAAATAAGCCCTAATTGTTTTGCTTCAATACCTCTATTCTTTAATGCCCAATAATAGATTGTAAGTTGTAAATCATTATCAACCTCTTGTTGTGATCTCACTTTGGGATCTGTTTTGTAATCAAGTATTTCAAAACTTCCATCTGGATTTTTTTGGATTCTATCTATATAACCAATCATAACATGCGTATTTTTACCAATTGGCAACTCAAAATATTCTTCTGTAGCATACGCTGTAATAAATTTGTCCTTTACAAATTTATTGTAGTAGTTTATCAACCACTCTTTACCATTTTCAAAATATTCCTTTTCTTCTTGTGGAGTTTTATATCCTGCAGAGATCCAACATTCTTCGTATAACCTAAGAAGTTCTTCTAAAGGAGGTTCCTTTGCTCCCTTTGTCGGTTTTATTTTATAAAACAACTCCAAAGCATTGTGTATTGTAGAACCAATAGAAAAAAATCCTTGGGGTTTTACACCAACTCTATCTAAATAACACAATCTATACCTTCTTGGACATTGAACATACATAGACATCTTTGAATAAGATAAAGCCATCTTACCTTGTGTCTCCCTTGCTATACGAAACAAGGTTGTATTAGGAGCAACAGGCTCAATACCTTTTTGTTTATCTCCCTCCCTCTCTACTTTCCATCCAGGACAAATATCATAATATCCACACCAACCACAAATAGGTCCTTTATGTAATTCAAACTCTTTATTTTTTAACTGTTCATATAAGTCAAATATAATTTTCTCTGTTTCCTTTTGTTGTGCCCAATCAGGTAAAAACTCTACAAAATTATCATATGGCAAGAAAAACTTAAAGAATCTAAAATTTTTTTTCTTTTCTTCAAAAAACTTAGATAAAACAAAATATTGGAAGTTGGTATCAAAATCATAAGCCAAAAATTCAGATGACAAATTTTTCTTACTTGTAACAAAATCTATTATATCATATGTAGAATCATCGTGTTTTAATATACAATCACACTTTGTTTTCAAAATAAAACCATCATATTTAACACTTACATCATAATTCACTTCAAAAACTTCAGCATTATTTTTTGAATACCAACTATGAAAATTCTCAAACATCTTCTGTATGTTTTTCTTATGAAATTCTTTATCTTCTTCAGTTAAATCAGTATATTTTTCAACAATATTCCCCATAACAACCTCTAAAAGATAATCCTTATCAAACCTTATCTCTTTTCTCAAAATGTGATATATATACTTATGAATTAACTGACCAATCATACCCTGTGGATATTCTTTTAGCAAAATCTCCTCAAGATTGTAGTAATACTTAAATTTGTACTTCAAACCACAAGACTGCAAATCATTAACTCTACTTAAAGTAAAAACTATCTTGGGTACAAAAATTGACTTTATAAAACTAAACAACTTCTTAATCCCTTTAAAAACCAAATCAATAAAATCTAAATTTAATCCACTTCTTGAATAATATTTCATAAGCTCGTATATCTTCTAACTTTATACTTTGAACTTTATACTCTTTTTTACTTTCTTACTCACCAACATCGGAAGATAAATACAACCTCTGCTCTTCCTCAGCAACAGTAGTATTATACCAATACTTCTTACCAACAAAATTAAATATCACCGCACCAACATAATCTGTTCTAAGAAACTTAACACCTAAATCTGTATATTTTTTCTGTGTCGAGAAAACAAAAGTTTTTGGAAAAAACCCAATCCTCTGATTGGTCCAACCATATTGACATATAGCAATCTCTGGCGAAACAATTTTTACAAACTTTTCATTGAATGCAGAAAAATTGCCATTTTGTGGAATTAAAAAAATTTCTGATTTTAATCTATCTTTGAATTTTAAAACTAACTTATCCTGTAACTCTACTCCTAACTGGGGAGCAACCAATATTGATTTGTCTCCATAAGAAATTTTAACACATAAAGAATTGTTTCCTATCTCATCAGTTGTATTTGAAACTTTTTCTGAAGACAAAATCACAACTTTAAAACTTTTATTCTCTATATTTTCATCATCAACAACCTCTTCATCTAAAGAAACAACCTCCACATTTCCATGATAATCTTTTAAAAATTTTGACAACTTATAATTCTCTACAAACAATCCAGTCAGTTCATAAACATACGGGTTTGTCATATAATACCACAAATTTTGTTTTTCAATAAAATCATAAAATGTAAAATCTAAACAACTAAGAAAATTTCTTGGCAGGTACAACTTATCAACTCTAAAATTAGACAATATATAAATTGCACCTCCTAAACACTGTGGCTTAATTGAGGTTATAATAACACTATCCAACTTTTTTATTCCATACTTTGTAAGTGAAGGTAAAATCGCTGACTCTGCAGCAGACCACCCAGGAGGTCCAGACGGACCTGTATCTATCAAAATATTTTTCTTTGGCGTCTTAACTAAAACTGAATTTCCAAAACCTACATCAAAAAATACAATCTCAACTTCTTTTTTTGTACCAAATTTTGGATAGACAAAATAATAAAATCCTAAACTTAAAATTAAAATCAAAAAAATTACTGCTTTTAATTCAAATTTTTTAAAAAAATTTATAATTTTTTCTTTAAATATAACTGCTAACAACACAAAATACCACAAAACCAACAACCTATAACTAAACATCTCCACATATGGATAAGGGACAAACTCACCCCATGTCTTCGACATACCCAAAAAAGCTTGGCACAATTGATTATTAAACGCATTTATAATCAATGCAATATTTAAACCAATTTCTGAAATAAACCTTATCCCCAACAATGATGAAAAAAAACTAAAAAACAAATCTATTAAACCAGCAATCCAACCTAACTGTACAATCCAACCAATAAGCGGTATTGCTAAAAAATTTGCATAAAACCCAGCTATAGGAAATCTATAAAAATAAATACTTGACAATGGCCACATCATACCAATTTGGATAGCAACCTGTGCTGAAACAAACTGTAATAATCCACGGAGAGTTAAATTTGACCTCACATCCTTTACCAACATCTTACCTGATAAAGAATATAAATAATGAACAACTACACCACAAATATAAAATGCTAAAGATAACAAAAAGAACTCACCTTTATACAACCACTTTGAATTAGGAATATTAAACCATTTAGGAAATAGAGTATTCAAAGAAGGAATTAACATCAAAAACGGAAAAAATTTCTTTACTAAAGAAACCTCCTGCAAAATCCCTCCAAATAAAGAAATCATTGTCATACCTGTTACAATAGAAAATAAAGGAAATGTCACAAATTGGTGTATAAACTTAGATTTTGAATATAACAAAATACTTTCCACAAAAGGACTTACATATACTAAAGACCAAACAGCCATAAAAGATAATACAAAAGATGCATCAGGTAACAACCTCGGATTAAAAAACAAAATTATACAAGCAGCAATAACGATAGTTATCCTTGAACTATTCTTCAAAGATAGCTTTAAAACATCATACATAAAAAGACCTATACAAAACATCAACGCAGAACGCACAGTCGCAGGTGAAGCACCTGTCATAACAACAAAAATAGATAAAGCAATACTTACCAAAACAAATCTTAAAACTGATTTTATTCTAAATATATTGCAGATGATTAAAAGTAATGCAGCAATAAAACCTGTATGAAGCCCGGACAATGCTAAAACATGCGCAACACCAGTTGCTTGAAACTGTTCTCTGATTTTTTGTGGTACACCACCACGATATCCCAATGTAACTCCACCTAAAAACGCACTTTGTGGATAAGGCACTGTTTTCCTAATAGTCAACAACAATCTTTTTCTTAAAACATAAGATAATTTTACAAACAAATTTAACTTACCAACACCTTTATACTCTATATCTTGCGGACTCCTTAATGTCTTTGTGACAGCATAAATCCCCCTCGTATTCAAATATTTCCTATAATCAAACCCAGCAGGATTTGTTGCTTTTCTTGGCAACATCAATGGTGAGACAATTTTCACATAATCTCCATAGTTTAGCTCAAAGTAATAATCTCCTATCGTAGGCATAACCTTTGCTCTTATAAGCCCACTTCCATATTTAATTTTTATTTTTTCTCCATACTTCTGTCTCTGAATAATCCTTATATTAGGATCATCATAAATTTCAGCAAGCCCTTCATCTAACAAAAGCTTATTTATATTTTCACCATCAACTAAAACTACAGCCAAAACTCTATCATAAACATCAAAAATATAATCTTCTTGAATTACTAACTCAACTTCTTTATTTAATACTTTTTTAGCCAAAAACTGAGTAGCATCATCTGCTTTTGGCTGTCCTAACTCTGGCGCATTTATCCCCATAAGACGAACCTTTTGCCCACTTTTTGTCACAAAAGTATCACCATCAATAACCCTAACCACCCACTCTTTCTCAACAATAACTTTTGCATTACTTGTATCAAGTTCAATAGTATATCTTTCAGGATTTATCTCTATAATATCAGGTTTAATAACAATATTTGTTGAATCTTCCCTTATATCAGGATCAGAGATAATTGTTCCATAGATAATAACAGGTTTTGAGATATCTGAAGTTATAAATTTATACTTCCCATTTTCCTGCAAAGTGAGATGAGTCGGTGAAAAATAAGTTGCTGTTTTTATATACCAAAAAACTCCAAAACAAAAACTCACAAGAATTAAAAACAATCTTTTATAACTTAAATTAGGAAGGAAAATCTTTGAAGGTAAGAAAATTGAAATAACAAAAAACCCTAAGAAAAAAAATAAAAAAATTGTTTTAAACTTTAAAAAATATCCAACTACTAAATCAGAATTAAAACCTAAAATTCCAAAACCAATACCAGCAACAAAAAACCACAATATGGGAGTTATTAATTCTAACCACTTTGCAATTTTTTCTCTTAAAAACATTATTTTACTCTTTCAAAAATCTTTTTAAAATCCTTACTTATACTCTCATCATTAATCTGCGGATAGTATCTGCTATTTGTTTGATATATATTTTTTACCCTATAATCTGGATGAGACAAAATAACTACTGTACCGAAGAGCAATGAAATTATCAAAAGAAATATAAAAATCTTTGTTGCAGCATCCATAAAATTATTTCAAACCAATTATTTCAAACATAATTTTTGTATCAGGTCTTACACCTGTCCACAAAAAAAATGATTGCTCTGCTTGATAAACAAACATCGCCTTACCATCAATAACTCTACAACCCAATTTTTTAGCATAACTTACTAACTCTGTTTCTCTATTGTAGATAACATCATAAACAATATGTTCCTTTTTAATCCAACCAAGCTCAACAGGAGGCAAATCACCTTCTTTCATACCTAATGGTGTAGCATTAACAACCAATTTTACTTTATCTAAAACATCCTTTATCTGTGAACTTTTTATACAATTTACAATCTTACCAAACTTTTTCTTCATCTGTGACATTTTATTCTCATCAATATCATAAACAAAAATCTTTCTTATACTAAAATCTTTCAGACCACAAACTATCGCTTTACTTACACCACCACAACCTAAAACCAAAACATCTTCACCTTTTAATGACACACCTTCTAAGGATTTTTCAAACCCATAGATATCTGTATTATATCCAAAAAGTTTGTTGTTTCTGTTAACTATTGTATTAACCGCCCCAACTTCTTTTGCTTTTTCGTCAATCTCATCTAAATAATGCATAATTTTTTCTTTATAAGGAATTGTAACATTTAAACCCCTAATATTCAATGTGAGAATACACTCTCTTATATATTTAAACTTTTGTGAAGTAACTTCAAATGCAAGATAAACAAAATTTAAACCATAATTTTTTGCTAAAGTTGTGTGCAAAATTGGAGATAGAGAATGTTTTATTGGATAACCTATAATACCTAAAAGTTTTGTTTGAGAATCTATGTTCATTTTTTTAATTGGTCCTTTGAAATTTTCTTCTATAATTTCATATTTTGCCACTGAAACCACTGAATACACTGAATTGAACCTATATTTGCACGGATACATGCCTGAGGCAGTCCCTGCCCGCGGCAGTGTAACTGCTCACTATTTTTGTAACAGTTTTTGGAATCCCGAACTCGTTATGGATTTTTTTCCCTCAATCCCACAGTATGCGGGAAGGATTCCAACTACGACACAGACACCTTTAGATAAACTTAAACAAGTCGCAAAATTGTTACCAAAATTCTGAACCATTACACTCTGGCGGAAAACCTTGCCCTACAACATATGAATAACAAAATGTATAAAACAATGTAGGGCAACCTTTCAAGGTTGATTTGTTTTGCAAGGATAAATCCTTGCCCTACAATAATTCAATACGACCGCTACAAAACACTAATTAATCATTGAACTAATATAGCCAACCAAGGTTGGCAACTATCCCGCAAGTTGCGGGATAAATTCATTCGTGTCCATCCGTGGTTAATCTTATATTTTTCAGTGCCTTCAGTGCCCTCAGTGGCTAATTTTCTGTCCTTTTCATACTTTTTTTCATAGAATCTATTTTATAATCTATCAATTCAATATACCTATCAATAATCTTTTGTCTCTTCTGTGTAGTTAAACTCTTTGCTTTTAAAAAAATATTTTTTGCAAGATTATATTTTTCTTGAGCCAAATAAATTTTGCCCAACAACTCTAAAGCATCAACATTTTTAGGTTGTTCTACTAACAAATCCAAACAAACCTTCTCTGCTGACACAAAATTTCGTGAATAAAAACTTTTATATGCTGAATATAACTTGTTTTTACTAAATTTATATCTTATATTAACAGCAAAAATCAAAAGTCCAAACATAATAAATATCAACCCGATCTTTTTACCATATAAAACAACAACTCTTTCATTAAAAATATGCTTATTAACAAACTCACAAAATTTTATTATTGCATTAGGAAAATAAAAATACAACAACCCAATGATTATTAGCAAAATACTAAACAATATAATCATAAATTAAAAATTTTTCCTTGCTGCAAAAAAGAAATGATAAAAATACTTTTTAAAAAACTCATCTGAAGAATTATAGATATTATCAAAATAAAAATAATCTATCAAAAACTCCCTAAGCCGAGTAAGTTCTTTAAGATGAATTTTATTTTTCTCATCTTCAATAGTTAAATACAAAAGTTCTAACGCACGTTCAATATCTTTAAACATATATTCTTTATTACCCTTATTTTTATGCAAAATAGCCCTTTCAACCTCACTACCAATATTCGCCATCTGTTCTATAAAAGATAGTTCAAACCACCTTCCTTCTGCTAAACCTTTATGCAAAAATTTCATGTTATTTAAAAACTAACTTATTAACTATTTCAACAATTTTTTTTCTAACTTCAAGGTCATCAACACCTCTACTCTTATTCCCAAAAGATGGTCTTAAATTTATAATAGAGTCAAACTCAATCCAATCTTCATTAGGATATTTCTCAGGATAAATATTTATACCCCAAAGATTTTTTTGTTTACTTCCAGAACTTAACAATAACATCTCTTCATCTGAATGTAATTCACCACCAACTGCCATTACTTCTTTCTCAACATCAACAACTGCTTTTACTAACTCACCAAAGGTCTCCCCTGCAATCTTTCTTAACTCATCAACAGAAATTTTGTCATTTACAATTTTCATAAACTACTATCCCTCTTATAAACCATAACCTACAACCTAAAACCTATAACCTATTTTAGCCCCGATAAATCTGGGCCACTACAAATTTAAACCCAAACTACGCTTTAACAACATTTTTAAAATTTTTCTTTAAATTATTAAAAATAGCATTTCTTGTGTCAACTATCAACTTTGCATTATCTACAATCATCTTGTAGTCATAACAAGAATGGTCCGTCGCAATTATTATACAATCATATTTTTTTATAACATTTTTATCAAGAGAAACTGATTTTTTATAAAACCTAAACTTACGCATTTTAGGTGTTTCAGGAATATATGGGTCGTTATAGTCAACCTTTGCACCTTTCTTTTCTAAAAGTTCAATAATTTTAAACGATGGCGACTCTCTCGGATCTCCAATATCTTTTTTATAAGACAACCCTAACACTAAAACTTTCGCACCATATATAGATTTTTTTCTTTTGTTCAACTCATAAACAACTTTTTCAACAACAAACTCAGGCATACGAATGTTAACCTGTCCTGCCAGTTCAATAAAATGTGTAGTAAAATCATATTTTTTAGCAATGTATGATAAATAAAATGGGTCCACTGGAATACAATTATGTACAAGTATGTTATAATTTACAACTAAATTATTGTACGGCTCGACTTCTAAAGAATAAACCTCTTGTGTGTCCTCAAGTGGTTTAATTTCTTTAATCTTTAAATAAAAAAATTTGTCATCTTCAAAATAATTTTTATAATCTGGCTGTTTTTTAACATTTAAAAAATAAAGCTTTAATTTTTTGTCTTTTTCTCCTAAGAATAAATCTTCAATATTAGAAATTTTTTTAGAACCAAAGATTTTAATAAGACCTTTTCTTCTTTTATCAACTATCGGCAAAACATTATTTTCTAACAAAATTGATACAACCTGATGAAACAAAATTTCAGAAGAAGTATAATAACATAACTCTAAGCTATTATTGTGATTATAAAACTTTGAATTTTTAAAATAACTTCTTTTCCCCTCATGAAGATATACTCCAGCATCGCCACGGAATAGCCCTTTTAAAACTTCTTTTCTTATCTCTTTATTAGAAAAATAAAGATATTCAGGAATCTTCATTTCATAACTATTTACCCCTGTTTTTAACACATCTTTAAAAAACAAGCACAAAAGTTTATTTGAGATTTTCAAAGTAATAGAATTAAAATTTTTATCTTTGTATATACTATACCTTATATTCAAAGAATCAAGTATAGATTTCAAATCTTCAATATATTCTTTCTCTTTAACATTAAAAGTAAACCTCAACCTCATACTCTTTTTCTCTTCAGTGATACAACCTTCAGCAAGATAATAACCAATTAACCTTGCAAAATTTTTGTCAATCACAACTTTTGCTAAAAATTCATTTTTTGAATTACCACTACCTGAACACAAAATTAAATCATCTCTTTTTAAATTAAGTTTATTTTCTATCTTTAAAAATTTCTCTAAAGGCAAATAATCATTTTTTAACCAATCGTACTTTCTTTCATCTGAGATCTCTTTGTAGACAATATCTTTATACAACTTCCAAGTTTTGTATTTTAATCTTACTCTATAATTTTTAATTAAACTTGGATAATATCTAACCAACATATCAATTAAATCAAACTCCAACTTAGAATAAACACTTGGCAGATTCTTAGGCAAAATAAAATAATCTATTTCAGGTTCAACTTCTTCTACAAACTTTATACAAATCTTATTTTTATCTTTATCAAAAACAAAAATTGGATGTTTACTCGTAAGAGTTAATTCAAAACCAAAAGAAGCATTTAGTCTAAAAAGGTCGTTTGCAAGACGTTTTGAAATAAAATTTATAGATTGTAAACACAATGAATTATCATACAAATTAAGTCCAACAACCTGAAGTTCATTGTTAAGTTTTAAAACTTCGGTTACATTATTAGAAAAACTGTTTGACATTACTCCACCACAAATAATCCTACAAGTAGCCAGTTTATTCATCTTATTTTTAACATACTCAAACAATTGTTCAAAACTAAACAATTTTAATCCTTGCAATGTTTTAACTAAAACTTTCTGATTTTTTTCAAAACAATGTCCACCCCAGCCCGGACCTGGATAAAACGGCATAAACCCAAACGGTTTTGTCTTTGATGCTTCAATCACTTCCCAAATATCAAT
>Ga0308421_1000178_pt1 | contig 38549 bp, 35 predicted proteins | sample HotsprSampleMS60_FD_203673 | JGI IMG/M metagenome (GOLD analysis project Ga0308421, IMG submission 203673) | Hot spring phototrophic mat microbial communities from Mushroom Spring, Yellowstone National Park, Wyoming, United States - 20090730_MS60 ...
AACGGCTTGGTCGCCGAACCGGGCTTCGTGGCGACGATGCCTGGCAGCGGGGTAATCATAATCGCGCCCGTCTCGGTCTGCCACCAAGTGTCGACGATGGGGCATCGCCCGCCGCCGATATGCTCGTGGTACCACATCCACGCTTCGGGGTTAATCGGCTCGCCGACCGACCCCAGCAGGCGCAGGCTGCTCAGGTCGTGCTTGCGCGGGTACTGCTCGCCCCACTTCATAAACGCGCGGATGGCGGTCGGCGCGGTATACAGAATCGTCGCGCGATACTTCTCCACAATCGCCCAGAATCGGTCGCGGTCGGGGTAGTCGGGCGCGCCTTCGTACATAATGCAGGTCGCCCCGTTCGACAGCGGTCCGTACACCAGATAGCTGTGCCCCGTCACCCAGCCGACATCGGCGGTACACCAGAACACATCCTCGTCCTTGAGGTCGAACACCCACTTGGCGGTCAGCGTCACGCCCGTCATATAGCCGCCTGTGGTGTGCATAATCCCTTTGGGCTTGCCCGTCGAGCCAGAGGTATACAGCAGGTACAGCAGGTCTTCGCTGTCCATCGGTTCGGCGGGGCAGGTCAGCGGGGCGGTTTGCATCAGTTCGTGCCACCAGTGGTCGCGCCCCTCTTGCATGTTCACGGTGTAGTCGCCGCCGATGCGCTGGTAGACCACCACTTTTTGCACCGAGTCGGTCTGGCGCAGGGCGTCGTCGGCGTTGCGTTTGAGGGGCACGATGCTGCCGCGTCGCCAGCCGCCGTCGGCGGTGATGAGCACCTTCGCCTGCGCGTCGCGGATGCGGTCTGCCAGCGCGTCCGCGCTGAAGCCGCCGAACACCACCGAGTGCGGCGCGCCAATCCGCGCACACGCCAGCATCGTAATCGCCGCTTCGGGAACCAGCGGCATGTAGATGCACACGCGGTCGCCCTTCTGCACCCCCAGCGACTTGAGGACATTGGCGAACTTTTGGACTTCGCGATGGAGGTCGCCGTAGGTCAGCACGCGCTCGTCGCCCGGCTCGCCTTCCCAAATCAGCGCCGCCTTATTGCGCCGCCAGGTCTGCGCATGGCGGTCGACACAGTTATAGCACGCATTCAGTTTGCCCCCGATGAACCACTTCGCGTAGGGCGGGTTCCACTCCAGCGTGGTGTGCCACTTCTCAAACCAGTGTAGGCACTGTTCGGCGTGTCGTGCCCAGAACGCCTCGTAGTCCCGCGCCGCTTCGTCGTACACGGCGGGGTCGCTGATGTTTGCCTGCTTTACAAACTCGTCCGAGGGCGGGAACACCCGCGTCTCTTGCAACAGTGCATCAATCGCCGTTGGTTGCATCGTATCGCCTCCTCCGAGAGGAGGAGTTCCACAGGATACAGCAATCTCCTGCAGACTTCGGGATGCTCATCGGAAGTGGTGCTTGTCCATAGTAGGAATCTACCGTGCGGCACAGAAGACTCGCGTCGGTGGCAAGCGATGGAACGGATAACACGGCGGGCGTTTCTGAGCCAATCGGGACGCGCAGCGATAGGTGCGGTTGCGGGGCTGACTGTGCTTCGGATGTGGAGTCACAGCCCGAATGACACCATCGGCGTTGCAATTGTCGGGCTGAATGGGCAGGGCAAAACGCACTTGCGCTACTTCACCGAGATAGCAGAGGTGCGGATTGTCGCCCTTTGCGATGTAGACGAGCGCGTGCTCCAGCAAGTGGGCGCGCAGGTCGAACAGCGCACAGGCACGCGCCCGAAACTCTACACCGACCTGCGCCACCTGTTGGAAGACAAAGCGGTCGATGCCGTCTCCACTGCGACTCCGAACCACTGGCATGCGCTGCTGACTATCTGGGCGTGCCAAGCGGGTAAAGATGTCTATGTAGAGAAACCTGCTTGCTGGAGCTTCGAGGAGGGCGAGCGCATGATTGAGGCGGCACGCAAATATCGTCGCATCGTACAAGTGGGGCACCAGATGCGCTCTGACCCTGTAACTCGTTTGGCTGTGCAGCGCGCGTGGGCGGGCGAGATTGGCAAGCTCTACATGTCGCGCGGGCTGTGCTATAAACCGCGCGGTCCCATCGGCTTCCAAAAGAACACAGACCCACCCCCTTGGCTGCACTGGGAACTGTGGCAAGGACCTGCGACCCGACGCCCCTTCAATCCGAACTATGTGCATTACAACTGGCACTGGTTCTGGAACTACGGCAACGGCGACATCGGCAATCAGGGGGTGCATCAGGTGGATATTGCCCGCTGGTTCCTGAACAAACGCTACCCCGTCAAGGTGCATTCGGTCGGCGGACGCTACGGCTACGAAGATCAAGGCGAGACGCCTAACACACAGATTGCTACCTTCGAGTACGAGGACGGCACGCTACTGGTCTTCGAGGTGCGCGGGCTGTTCACCAACGACGAGCAGGGAGCAAAGATTGGCAACCTTGTGTACGGTTCGTTGGGCTACATGTCGTCGGGCGATGGCTACAAGCCGCGTCGCAGCCCGCAGGAGGAGCTGCCCCAAAAAGAGAATCTGCAGCGCCCAGAACTGGGCGGTACGGGCGAGCCGAACCACTACCGCAACTTTATTCAGGCGGTGCGCTCCCGCCGCGTCAGCGACCTGCATTGTGATGTGGAGGAAGGTGTCATCTCGGCGCAACTGGTGCACCTGGCGAACATCTCGTATCGGCTGGGGCGCGCGCTACGCTTCGACCCCGTCCGCAAGCAGTTTGTCGGCGACCGCGAAGCAAACGCCATGCTCCGCCGCCAAAACCAGCCGAAGGGATTTGAGATCCCCACAAAGGTATAACCCCAAGAGTATCGAGGTTAGATGTGCAAGCATAGTGAAATCCTTGCAATAGCGATTTCGACAGAGTGCGTGGCGCGAGGTGCCGATAGTGATTCTCGACGCCTCAAACGCAGACCTTATGCGTGGCTTTGCCGCAGGCTATGTCGCGCGTAGTCGCCTCGATTCGCCTCCCGAAATCATTGCACCACTCATCGATAAAGTGTTGTACACGACAGTGTGAGCCGACGGTATCAGTGCAACCCCACATAGAACACCCTGTCGCTCCGTCGGTCGGGCGGATGCAGCGTGTAGGCGTCGAACAGATGCACTTCCGCGAAGCCTGCGGCGTAGAGCATCGCGCGCACCTCGCTCTCTGTGTAGGCGCGTTGGATGTGCGTCTCGGTGAAGTACCGCTCCTGCTCGCCCTCGCGCACCCAGAACTCCATCTGCACGGCACACAGGCGCGTCTGCTTGTCGTACTGACTGCGCCAACGGTAGCGCAGCGGCGCACTCGGCTCCAGCAACCGCTGGTCGAACATCTTCTGCACAAAGGCGTACTCGGTGTTCAGGTCGAAGATGAAGATGCCGTCGGGATTCAGATGCCTGTAGGCGCGGCGCAGCGCCTCGGCGAACCGCTCTGGCTCCGTGATGTTGTTCAGGCTGTCGAACAGGCTGACGATGGCGTCGAAGGTCTCGCCCAAGTCTAACTCAGCAGCGTCCTGCACATAGTAGCGCACGCCCGACTGGTGCTGTGCCGCTTTGTGGCGCGCTTGCTCAATCATCGCGGCAGAGCGGTCAACGCCGACCACCTCGTAGCCGCTGAGCGCGAGCAGCTCGCTCAAGTTGCCCGTGCCGCAGCACAAGTCCAGCACCTTCTGCGCGGGGCGGTCAAAGTAGTCCAGCAGCGTCTCCACATAGTGCATCCACCATAGGTAGGGGATGCTCTGCATCAGCTGGTCATAGTAGGGGGCGACCGCTTCAAAGGGTTCAGACGCTGAAGAGTTGGTCATCCAAGCCTTGATTGACGCGAATGTTCGTGTTGACCGTGCGCCCGCCGAAGCGTTGGTCGGCGTTGTAGACCTCCACCTTGCTGGGGATCCAGATTCCAGGCGCGGCTTGCACGGGGTCTTGGTATTCGAAGCGGGCGCGGTAGCGTCCCGTGCGGCTGTACCACACGCGCCGCGCCGAGTAGCGCTTGTCGGGATCCATCCACACGATGTGCCGCGCGTCGTCGTCGCCATAGTTCCACTGCAACTCGTACACCAGATACAGCATGCCGTTTTCGCGCTCCTCGCGCAGGAACTTCACATCGAACTGGCGGGCGACGGATGGGGTGAAAAACCCAAAGTCCATCGGCGTTTGCTGCTTGCCTGGCGAGTTGCGCACATCTTCTCGCACGCGCTGACGCGGGGCAATCACCAGCTTCTGACCCGCGTTCAAGATGTAGATAATCCGCTGCGACTGCACCTCCGACTCCAAGCGCAGCTTCAGCGGCTCCTTGTAGTAGACGGTCATGCGTCGGAATCGGTAGGCGTTGGCGAAGTCTTTGTTGATTTTGCGCAGTTCGCCGAGCCGCACGCCCTCCGCGCGCGCCTCCATCTGCAAATCGCGCAACTTGTCCTGCGCCAACGCCAGAAACTCTCGGTTCATCGGCGGACTCACCTCCGCACGAGAGTATACCCCGCATGGTACAATTCCCCCGCTATGCGACAGGCATATATTCCATCGGAAGCGGTTGCTACGCATGTGGAGCGCACCGAAGAGGGCACGATGATCATCAACATGGGTCCCCAGCACCCCAGCACGCACGGCGTGTTGCGCGTGGTGTGCGAGCTGGAAGGGGAACGCATCGTCAAAGCTGAGTGCGTGATTGGCTACCTGCACACGGGCATGGAGAAGGAAGCCGAGTACCTCACCTATCACAAGGCGCTCCCGATGACCGACCGCATGGACTACCTGTCGGCGAATAACAACAACCTCGCGTTTTCGCTCTCTATCGAGAAGATACTGGGCGTAGAAATCCCCCCGCGCGGGCAGTACCTGCGCGTGATTTTGGCGGAGCTGTCGCGCCTGGCGAGCCATCTGGTGTGGATTGGCACGCACGCGATGGACTTGGGCGCGATGACCATCTTCTTCTATGCGTTCCGCGAGCGCGAGAAGATACTGGACTTGTTCGAGATGATGTCGGGCGTGCGGATGATGCCCAGTTGGATTTGCCCAGGTGGGCTGCGCGGCGATATGCCTGACGGCTTTGAAGACCGCCTGCGCCAGTTGCTCAAGGAGCTGCCCCGTGCGCTGGACGACATTGAAGGCATGCTGACCCAGAACCCGATCTGGCGCGAGCGCACGATGGGCATCGGCGCGTTGACCACCGAAGAGTGCTTCGCGCTGGGCGTGAGCGGCCCCACCTTACGCGCCACAGGTTTCGCGTGGGACATCCGCAAGGCGCACCCTTACAGCGGCTACGAGCAGTTCGAGTTCAACATCCCCGTCGGCGCGCGCGGCGATGTGTACGACCGCTACCTCGTGCGCATGGCGGAAATGCGCGAGAGCCTCAAAATCCTGCAGCAAGCCATCGACGGGCTGCCAGGCGGTCCCATCAACACCAGCGACCTGAAGGTCGTGCCGCCCCCGCGCGAGGCGATTGATACCTCGATGGAGTCGCTGATTCACTGGTTCAAGATTCACACGGAGGGCTTCCGCCCGCCTGTGGGCGAGGCGTATGTGCCTGTCGAGTCGCCCAAGGGCGAGCTGGGCTTCTACTTCGTCAGCGACGGCACGAACCGCCCGTATCGCATGCACACCCGCGCGCCGAGCTTTATGAACCTGCAGGCGCTGGAGAAGATGGCGGTCGGACGCCTAATCGCCGACATGGTCGCGCTGATTGGCAGCATTGACATCGTGCTGGGCGAGATTGATCGCTAATCAAGTGGAAGCGATTTGCCCTTTCGCCAGCCCCAGAGGAAGACTGGTATCCTTTGCACAGCGCTTTAGGAAACTTTTTCGCGTTCGATGCGTATTGATAAATGCACATCGGTCTATGAATGAGCGACGCGAGCTTGCGGAGCGACAAGCAATCCAGGTCGCGCAGGCGCTGGCAGCTCCCACGCGCTTGAATATCCTGCGCACTCTCCTGCAGCGCGGTGAGCTCTCGTGTGGCGAGTTAGCCGAGCAGTTCCCCGTCACGCAATCGACGGTCTCCCACCATCTGAGTGCGCTTGTTCAGGCGGAACTGGTCGCTATGCGTAAGCAGGGGCAACGCCACTACTTTCGCGCTGTGCACGCGACTCTCCAGGCTTTCGCGCAGTGGCTCACCACGCTCGACGACACCGAGTGCAATCCATCCACTTTAGAGGAGGCGGTTAGCGATGCTTCAACGAACACGGTTTATGACATACTTGAGCGCTGTGGCGGTTCTGGTCGGCTCACTGCCATCTGTGCAAGCACAACCGATAACCTATCGGATTGACCCTGTTCACTCGTTTATCATCTTCCGAGTAAAGCACCTTAACACGGGCTTCGCCTATGGACGCTTCAATACTTTTTCAGGCACGATTGTTGTCGACGAGCAGAATCCCGCGAACAGCTCCATTGAGCTGGAAATCGATGCGAACAGTGTCGACACAGGTAATAGCCAGCGTGACGACCACTTGCGTAATCCTGACTTTTTCAATGCGCGTCAGTTCCCAAAAATCACTTTCAAGAGCACGCGTGTGCGCAAAGTCAACGGCACGACTGTTGAGGTGCAGGGCAACTTGACCATGCGTGGCGTCACGCGTCCGCTGACCGCGCGTGTGACCTTCACGGGCAAGGGGCGCAACCCGCGTGGGCAGGAGATTATCGGATTCGAGACCACCTTCACTATCCGTCGCAGCGAGTTCAACATCAACTACGGCTTGAACGGCGGTCTGGCGGACGAGGTGCGCGTCACCTTCGCAGTGGAGGGCATTCGTCAGTGAGCGTTGTTTTGGAGAGTGCGTTGACGGCGGGGCTGGCATCGTTGGCAGTGGGGGCGTTTTGGCTGCTGGGTTGGCAGCTCCGTCGTGCAGAGGCACTGCTGAGTGCGCTGGGAATAAGCGCAGGCTTCGCCGTGCTGTATTGGCGTGTGCAAGGTCGCCCTGACTTCCCACCCATCGACGCCACGCAGTGGGTGTTCTGGCACGCGCTGCTGGCAGTGCCGATAGGCTGGCTGGCGGGGATTGCGCCTGCCTACCGCTGGGTGTGGGTCTGGGGTACGCTACTGGGCGTGCTGTGGCTGATGGTGCTACCGTTCCGTCCGCTGCTGGAGTCGGGGTTCTGGTCGCTGACAGCGGGTGTAGGCTACATTCTCGGCTTTGCCCTGTCGACTTGGTTGCTGATAACGCTGACCGCGCCGCTGGGCGCGGAGCGCGGGCTGGCAACACCTGTGCTAATAGCCCTGTTAGGCGGCGTGAGCGCAGGCGTGCTGTTTTACGGCGCCAAGAGCGCGTCGCTGGCGCAACTGTCGGGTACGCTGGGCGCAGTGGTGGGCGTCGGCGCACCGTTGGCGCTCCTGCGCAACTTTGCAATCGGGCGCGGAGCGGTCGTAGTCGCGATGTTGCTGTTTATGTCGCTGTGGGCGACCGCGCTGGGCTTTGCACAACTGACACTGGGGCAACTGGCGGTGCTTTATTTGCTTGCGCTTACCCCTGCGCTCCGTCTTTTGCCTGCGCTGCAGCGTCAATCGCCCGCCGTGCAATTCGCGCTGCCGCTGGCAACGCTGCTTGTGGTGGGTGGGGCAGTCGTCGGGATGACCTATAGCGCGTACATGGCGCAGAGCGGGAATTACTATAGCTATTGAATGAAAACTCCCCGACCCCTGCGCCCCTACGGGCACATAGGTATACTTCAAACCGTCTAAGCTGCTGGAGGCGAACATGCGAATCGTTACGATTGGGATACTTATTTTGGGGTTGTGCGACGCTCTGCTCGCGCAGACCGTGCGCGAGGCGGTCGCACTGGCGAATCAAGGCAAAGTGCAAGAGGCGGTCGAGATGTTCGAGACGCTCTACCAGCGTGATGAGAACAACCCCACGGTGGTCAGCTGGCTTGGCTATCTCTACCTGAAGACGGGTAAGTACGCCGAGGCGGTGCCGATGCTGGAGAAGGCGACCCAGCTCACCCCAAAAAACGCTGAGGTGTGGAACAATCTCGGCAACGCCTACCTGCACACGAACCAGCTGGAGAAGTCGATTAGCGCGTATCGCAAGGCGATAGAAATCAAGCCGAACGACGCCAACGCGCACTACAATCTGGGCAACCTCTACACAAAGACCAAACAGTATCAGCGGGCGGTCGAGCATTACCAGAAGTCGCTTCAGATAGATCCACGCGATGCGAACGCGCATAATAATCTTGGCTACGCCTATCAGATGATGAGACTGCCCGCGCGCGCGGCGGAGCATTACAAGCGAGCGACCGAGTTGGCTCCCGATAACGCTACCTTCCGATTCAACTACGCGCTGGCACTGGCAGAGCAGGGCGAGTGGCAACGGGCAGCAGCCCTACTGGAGCAGGCGCTCCCGAAAATGCCCAGTGAGGTGAACGGCTGGCTCAAACTGGGTGAGGCGTACACACGACTGCGCCAGCCCGAGAAGGCCATCCAGGCGCTTCAGCGGGGAATCGCTGCGAACCCCGACCATCCTGACCTGCACTACAATCTGGGCGTGGTGCATGTGCGGCGGGGCAACCTTGCGGCGGCGGCAGCAGCGTTTGAAAATACGCTTAGACTGCGCCCCGACGATGCGGAGGCACTGAATCAGCTCGGCTTCGTTCAGCTGCGCCAGCGACGGTTGGATGACGCCGAAGCGACGCTCCAGCGCGCGTTGGAAATCAACTCGCGCCTGACCAGCGCACAGCTCAACCTTGCGACCGTGAAGCGCCTCAAGGGCGAAAGAGACACCGCGTTGCAACTGTATCAGCAAGTGATCGCCGAGAATCCCAAAAGCCAGGAGGCACGGCTGGCAGTTGGCGACCTGCTAATGGAGAAGGGCGACCTGCGTGGCGCTGAAACGCAGTACCGCGCCGTGCTGAAGGAGAACGAACGCTCCCATGTAGCATGGAACAATCTGGGACTGGCACTGATGCGCTTGAATCGCGTGCAGGAGGCGATCAAGGCGTTAGAGCGCGCCGTCGCACTAAATCCGCAGTCGGCAGTCTACCACAATAACCTGGGCGCTGCCTACGAACGCGCGGGACAACTTACCAAAGCGCGCACGATGTACCAAGAGGCGCTCAAGCTCGACCCCAAGTTGGAAGACGCGCAGCGTAACTTGCAACGGCTGGCGAACCGACGATAACCGATGGCAGAGGTGCTGATTGTTTATCACGCAGGCAAACCCGATGCGGCGCGCTATGCCCAGGAGACGGCACACTGGCTGCGCACGGCGGGCTACAGCGTCGTGCTAACGGATCAGCCGACCGCTGCTCGCTGGAACGAGCCGCCCGACCCAAACATCGCGCTGGTCGTGACGCTGGGCGGGGATGGAACGCTGCTGACTGGTGCAGCGATTGCGGCACCAGCAGGCGCGCCTCTGCTGGGCGTGCATCTGGGTCGGTTCGGTTTCATCGCGCAAGTGGAGCCCAGCGCAATCCTCGACGCACTGCAGCGGTGGCAAGCGGGCGACTACCAGGTGCAGGAACGGCTGATGGCGCAGGCACGGCTGGAAGGGGAAACGCGTGGCACAATCGCCCTGAACGAAATCACACTGCTGCGCATGCCCACCGTGCCTATGCTGGACTTCACCATCCGCATCAACGACCTGTTGCTGACCACTTACCCTGCGGATGGCTCGCTGGTTGCTACGCCAACAGGTTCCACAGCCTACGCGCTCTCGGCAGGCGCGCCCGTAGTCCATCCGCAGACCGAAGCGCTTATCCTGACACCCATTTCACCGCACACGCTGGGTGCGCGCCCGCTCGTGCTACCCCCTACCGCGCGAATCAGTATCACCGTGCGCTGTGCGGCAACAAACGAACCGAACGCACAGGTTATCATGACCGCCGATGGCAGACGCCACCAGACGCTTCGGATGGGACAGACGGTTCACATCACCGCTGCACCATACCGTGTGAAGTTGCTTTCGTTTGCTGAAGGGGAGTTTTTTGAGAAGCTGCGCGACCGCCTGCTGTGGGGTGCGCGCGTGAACGAGTAGCCCGTATCCGTGCAACCTCCTGACGCAGCACTTCCACTGTGAATGCCAAGTCATCCCAACTGGTCGCGCGTCCCAGAGTGAAGCGCACGCCCTCTTGCGCTGCTGGAGCCTCCCAGCCCAACGCTAACAGCACATGGGACGGTTCCAGCGACCCTGCACTGCACGCCGCGCCGCTGCTGGCGGCAATCCCCGCGCGGTCTAAAGCGATCAGCAAGCTATCGGCGGGAACCCCTGCGAAGCGGAAGTGCGCGTTGCCAGGCAATCGCTCGGTGGGGTGTCCCGTCAAAAAGGCATCAGGCACCGACTCCACAACAGCCTCGATGAACGAGTCGCGCAGGGCAGTCTGCCGTTCGGCTTCTGAGGGCAGTCGCTCTTGTGCAACTTTTACCGCTTCAGCGAATCCGACGATACCCGCAACATGCTCGGTGCCTGCACGGCGGTCGCGCTCCTGCCCGCCGCCGACCATCAGCGGCTGCAGCGGGGTCAGCGCCCGCACATAGAGCGCGCCGACACCTTTGGGTCCGTAGATTTTGTGTGCGGAGACGCTCAGCAGGTCGCACCCAATCGCCTCCACATCCACAGGCAGCAGCCCAAAGGTTTGCACAGCGTCCACATGGAACCACACGCCGCGTTCCTTACAGAGGTGAGCAATCGCCTCTACAGGTTGGAGGCTGCCAACTTCGTTGTTGGCATGCATGACCGACACCAGCCAAGTCTCGTCGCGGAGACGGGTGCGCACGGTGTCAGGATCCACCTGCCCGTAGCGGTTCACAGGGATGTGTTCCACTGTGAAGCCAAGTGGGATGAGCCACTCAGCAGCGTGCAGCACGCAGTGGTGCTCCACTGCCGATACGAGGATATGCCTGCGGCAGGGGGGGGCTTTGAGCGCGCAGCCGATAATCGCGAGGTTGCACGACTCTGTGCCCGACGAAACGAAGCAGATCTCGGCGGGGTCGGCATTCAGCGCGGCGGCGACGGTCTCGCGGGCTGCGTCGATAGCCATCCGCGCACGCCTCCCCCATCGATGGAGGCTGGATGGGTTGCCGTACTCCAACTTCAGGTACGGCTCCATCGCCTTGCGCACGCGTGGGTCTAACGGCGTGGTCGCTGCGTAATCTAAGTAGACGGCGCGCATTAGCGAATCAGCTTCCCTGTGAGCAATTTGTAGATGTCCAGTGAGAACACCGTCACGAAGATCATCAGCACAATCACCAGTCCTGCAACCTGCACACGCGCCATCGCCTCGGGGCTAAGCTTGCGTCGGCGGATAGCTTCCACAGTGAAGATCATCAAGTAGCCCCCGTCCAGCACAGGAATCGGCAACAGATTGACAATTCCGAGCATCACGCTGAACTTGGCGGCAAAGTCAGCGACTTCCACAATGCCCAGCCGCGCCGTGGCGTTGGTCACGCTGGCAATCGAGATGATGCTGCCCACCTCGTGGATGTTGCCCTGCCCAAAAATCAGGCGACGCAATCCGTCCACAATACCGACGGTCACCCCAACGGTCATGAGCCCTGCGTGCATGAGCACCTGCGCGAACGGCTCGCGCTTGCGCTGGGTGTGCCAATCCACACCAATCCGCCCGACTTTCTGGAGTTTGCCGTCGATGGTGGCTTCCACCTCCTTCGGCGTGACGACGACGACCAGCGACTCGCTATCGCGCTTCAAGGTCAATTGAAGCGGCTTATTAGGATTGGCACGGATAATCTTACTGGCGTGTTCGGCGCTCTTGACAGGCTCGCCGTTGATTGCCAGCAACACATCGCCAATGCGCAGCCCTGCTGACTGTGCAGGTGTGTCGGGCATCACCATGCGCACCTGCGGCGTCGAATCGTCTAACGATGGCAGCCCCGCGGTTAAACCGATAATCATAAACAGCAGGTAGCCAAACAGGACGCTTGCCACAGGTCCTGCCAACACGGTCAAAAAGCGCGCGTAGAGCGGCTTGGACTGGAAACTACCCTCAATATGCTCCTCGTCGGGCATCATGCCCGGGATCTTGACAAACCCGCCGATAGGAAGAGCACGAATCGTGTAGAGCGTGCCATCGCGACCCCGCCACAGTCGGGCGAGGACAGGACCGATACCGATTGCGAACTCTTCCACCTTCATCTTGAACCGCTTGGCGACCCACATGTGCCCCAACTCGTGGGCAGCCACCAGCAGCGTGAAAATCCCCACTAAATAGACAATTGTTAGCATTAGCAGCATCATGGTCGTCCTCGATTCGTGAAGGGCGCAAGCAGGCAGCGCACCCACTCTATATTATGGCACATTCAGGCGGCTCAGGCAGTCGATCAACGCGCAATCACAATCCCGTTCACGCATAGTCCGCACGGAACAGCCCACCGATGAACCATCCCAAAAACATCGCAAACAGCGGCAGACTACCGAAGAAAGCAATCCGCACCGTGAGCCAATCGGCAGGATCAGAATAGTCAGTCAGCATCAGCACCAAATCAAAGAGGATACGCAAGCCCATGTATACTCCCATAACGCCCAGCAGCGACCAGTTGATGTCCACTCGAGAGACCGCCCACAGTATCAACAGCCCCAGCCCGTAAACAACGAACGCAAACAGAGGATAACAGCAGAGAAAATTCAAAAAGAGCACAATCCCCAAATCACGAAAGAGGTCTGCGTCGGTTTCCAGTTTGTCCACCAGATGGGAGGCAGTCAACCATATGCCTGTCAGGAAGAAAAACATAAGGTTAGACCATGCCGCCCATTCGGGTTTCCACCCCAGCACCAGCACATTCAGCGCAGCCAGTGGCAACACGACACCGAAGAATCGCTCCAGTTTCGCGGTGAAGGTGTAGCCCTCGAGAACTTCACTGATAAACCGAATCGAGTCGGCAGGCGGTTGTTGGGTGGATTGTCCTGAAGAGTGTGAGTAATCGTACAGAGGTGCAGGTTGCGGGGTTGGAATTGTCTGCGTCGGTTGGCTGCTGGACGGCGCGCTGGGCGCGGTAGGAGTGGCAGGAGCAGGTGGACTGTTGGACGGCGTGTCAGGTGCGGGGGGAGCGACTTGTGCGGGATCGAAGCTGGGCAATCCTGCCGATGGAGGCGACTCGGCAGGTGAGCTGGCGGCAGGGTGCGGCGGCAAAGTACGCATCAGAGCGCCTGTCACCCGCTCGCGACGGCACCACTCGCAGACCTGCGGATGCGCACTCTCTAAACCGCACCAACGGCAGCGAGTCATCGCCTCCACCCCCCGACAGGGTTCTGGAGCTCTTGGCGCACTTCAAGCGTGGCAATAATCTGGTCGTAGACTTTCTCGTAGTCGCCGAAGCTGTTCGGCGGGCAGTAAGCGTTGAAATGGATAATCTCCGTCGGCGACAAGGGCATGGTAATAAGATATCCCCGCACGGGCATGCTGAGGAAGGGCACTGGGTGCGGAATGATGTATTCGTAGTCGCTACGGATACCCTGTACGCCACGCAGGCGCACTGTGAAGCGTCTCGTCTCGGCGAAATCTGCATGCCCCCAGTCCTCACGCATAGCCGCGAGGTACATGTCGTGTGCGCGTCGCAGAAACTGATGGAGGTCGAATGCGGGCGCAACGGGCATCGAATCGTGCTGCGGCATCGTCGGCGGACGCACGCTTGGCGCAGCGATCACAACCTGCATGCCTGTGCGCCGACCGCGCGCCAGTTCAAGAACCTCTGTAATCAGCATATCGTCCCCTGATGCGAGAGGCTGGTGCCTATGCATCGACTCGTGCGTAATCGCAAACCGACGCGGCGCACGCACACGGAATCGTCCCTTCTCCTGAATTTGCCAGTCAGCAGCCCGATGCGGGGCAACTTGACGCGGGTTCGCCAGAATTATCATCTCGGCGACCAACGCAACCAAGCCCACAATCCAAAAGATGCGATAGACAATCAGCATCTCGTGTTCCCCATACAACATGTACACCCTGTCTAAGGCAACTCCTGCTGCTATTGGTCTCGAAACCGCGCAAGCGTGCAATTGATGGTCGCCGTTAGGAGAGTCACTCATACCACGCATGCATCGACCCAACAGCGATCAGTCTTTCAGTTGTTGCACGGCGGCGGCCATTCGTTCCAGTCCTGCCTCGATGACCGCTTCAGCGGTCGCGTAAGAGAGGCGAATGTAGCCGGGGGCGCAGAAGCCTTCTCCGGGCACGGTCGCGACGCGCGCGGTGGTGAGCAGAAACTCTGCTATCTCTGCTGCGCTTGTGAGCGGGTGTCTGTTGTAGGTGCGCCCGATGAGCCCCGTTACATTGGCAAACACATAGAATGCGCCGCGGGGCGTCCAGCAGCGTATCCCCTCGATGCGGTTCAGTCCATCCACCATCAGCCGACGGCGACGATCGAAGATTGCTTGCAACTGTTGATGCCACTCAGGGGTTGCCTCGCGCAGCGCTGCAAGCGCGGCGTATTGGGCAATCGTGCAAGCGTTGGAGGTCATCTGGTCTTGCAGGCGGCTCACCGCGCGCGCGACCGCCATCGGCGCACCCAAGTACCCAATCCGCCAGCCCGTCATCGCGAAACTTTTGGACACGCCGTTCACGGTAATCGTGCGCTGGAACACCTCCTTGCCCAACGCGCCAATACTCGCGTGTGTATGCCCATCATAGACCAGATGCTCATAAATCTCATCAGCAACTATCCACAAGTCGTGTGTCAGTGCAAGCGAGGCAATCTCTTTGAGGTGCTTGCGGTCGTAGACTGCGCCAGTGGGATTGCAAGGGGTGTTCAGCACGATTGCTTTCGTGCGTGGAGTGATGGCACAGCGCAAGGCGTTGTAGTCGGGCAGGAAGTCGGTTGTCTCATCGGCGGGCACGAACACAGGCGTTGCGCCCATCAGACGCACCTGCTCTGGGTACGACACCCAGCACGGCGTAGGAACAATCACTTCGTCGCCAGGGTCTAAAATTGCCATGAATGCGCCAAACAGCGAATGCTTCGCGCCGCAGGAGACCACAATCTGGTCAGGCGCATAGTGCAGCCCGTTTTCGCGCTCGAACTTTTCGGCAATTGCTTCGCGTAAGGGCAGGATGCCGAGAGTGGGAGTGTATTTCGTGTAGCCTGCGTGGATGGCTTCCAGTGCGCCTGTTTTGGCGAAATCGGGCGTGTCGAAGTCGGGCTCGCCCGCTGTGAAGCTCAGCACATCGACGCCTTGCTGTCGCAGTTCTTGGGCGCGCGCGGTTAGCGCAAGGGTCGGCGACGGCTGTGCCGACAACGCCCGCTGAGAGAGCTTCTCGTGCATCACGGTATAGGATACCTGCTTGGGCAAGTGCAGACTGAGCGCTGTTGCGGCGCGTAGCGTGTACCCCCCACTTTGCCTTCACCTTCATCCGAAGTTGCAGGAATCGGATAGGTTCTCGGTATAATTATCGGGCACTGAGCGCATGGAGCAATCAAGAGCAGGAAGCACAATCGCTCAGTGGTTTGGTGGTGGGCATATGCTCAAGGGTTTTCGGTATCATGAGGCGAGTATTTTGCTTGTGGATGATGAGCCGAGCGCTCTGGAGTTTTTGTCGGTTCTGCTACGCGAAGTGGGGTTCAGACGCGTGCGAACCGCACACTGCGTCAACGAGGCGATTCGACGCATAGAAGCGGAGTGCCCTGACTTGGTGCTGCTGGACTGGCACTTGGGGGCGGACGACAGCGCACAGGTTATCCGCCATCTGCGAGTGGTTTATGCAGATAAGGTTATCCCCGTGATTGTGCTGACGGCGGACATCTCGCCTACGATTAAGCACACCGTCTTAGCAGCAGGCGCGTCGGACTTTCTGAACAAACCTTTTGACATCACGGAAGCGCTCCTGCGGATTCGGAACTACTTGGAGATGCGTTGGCTCTATCAGACGCGCGAGCGCGAGCTGGAGCTGGCGCGGTTGGAGATTCTGGAGCGGCTTGCGCGCGCGGCGGAATATCGCGACGACGCCACTGGACAGCACATCATTCGCGTCGGGCGGCTGAGCGAGCAGGTCGGGCGCGTGCTGGGATTGAACGAGGAGCGTCTGTTCGAGTTGCGCCATGCTGCTCCGCTGCACGATGTGGGTAAAATCGGTGTACCCGACGCCATTTTGCGCAAGCCTGAACCGCTCGCCCCTGACGAGTGGGTGCTGATGCGCCAGCATACCGAAATCGGTGCGCGGATACTGGAGGGCTGTGCGAACCCTGTGGTGCAAATGGCGCGCACGATTGCCCTCACGCACCACGAACACTGGAACGGCGCGGGCTACCCACAAGGCTTGTGCGGCGAAGAGATCCCCCTTTGGGGACGAATTGTAGCTGTCGTGGACGCCTACGACGCTATGACCAACGACCGCCCTTACCGACCCGCACTGTCGCATGAACAGGCAATAGAGACCATTCGCGCCGAACGCGAAAAACAGTTCGACCCGCTCATCGTGGACGCCTTTTTAGACCCTGCGACTTTCAGTACCATGCGAGGTGAGACGACCGAATCCGATACTTAGCGATTGACCCCGGCAGCCACAAGGTGGGAGTTGCCCTCGCGGAGCGTGTGGGCAGCGAGTGGCAGGTGCTGTATCGCGCGGTGGTTGCGCTGGAACAGTTGCAGGCAACGCTGCAGCGCCTGTTTGTGGACTACGCACCCGACCGTTTGCTGGTGGGCATGGGCACGGGCGCACGATCGCTGCTACCCCAACTGCGCGCATGGTTCCCACACGCCGTGTGGGAAGCGGTCACGGAACGCGACACGACCCTGCGTGCCCGCGAACTCTATTTTCAGCACTGTCCCCCGCGCGGCTGGCGACGCCTGCTGCCTAAGGGCATGCGTATTCCTCCAGAGCCCTACGACGACTTCGCTGCATTGGCGATTATTCTCCAACACGCAGAAGTGCCGTAGCAGGTACAATCTTCAGGGTGAACAACGATGTCGATGGAAGTCGTCCATCATCCGTTGGTCAGACATATTCTCACACGCTTGCGCGACTTGACAACAGAGCCAGCGCAGTTCCGCGCGTTAGCGCGCCAGCTAACACTTTTACTGGCGGTAGAAGCCACGCGCGACTTACCGCTGCGGGAGCAGCAGGTGCAGACTCCGCTGGAATTGGCGCAGGGATATGCCTTAGCACAGCCGATTGTCGCCGTGCCTATCCTACGGGCAGGGTTAGGAATGCTCGAAGCGATCACGGAGCTGTTCACAGAGGTGCGTGTCGGCTACATCGGGTTAGAGCGCGACGAGGCGACCGCTGTTGCCCGTGCCTACTACTGTAAACTGCCCCCAATCGGCGACAGTCGCGTGCTGCTGCTGGATCCGATGCTAGCGACAGGCGGTTCGGCAGCGCAGGCGATCGAGGTGCTGCTAAGAGCGGGCGCGCGGGACATCGTGCATATCTGCGTGGTCGCCGCGCCTGAGGGTGTGCGCCTGTTGAACGAACGGTTTCCGCAAGTGCGAATCGTCGCTGCCTCTTTAGATCGCGGGCTGAACGACCGAAAATTTATCCTACCAGGCTTGGGTGATTTCGGCGACCGACTCTACGGCACGGGGACACACTAAAAAAGTAGAGGGGCAAGCTAGTTGCTTGCCCCAAACACGCAGCGGGACCTCCGTGTCCCAGATGCTCCGTAGAGGTGGCCTACGGTACCCTCTACAAAGGTCGTCTTCCTGACGACGTCTTAATTATACCACGCTGATAGAAGGTTTGTCAAGGGTTTGAGGTAAGTGCGCCCATCGAGCTGTTGGAGCGTTCTGTGAATGTTCCAGACCTCCTCGGCGGGAAAGGGTATACTCTCTCGACGACATGGAGGGCAACGATGCGCAGGAGTGCTTGGCTGGTGTGGCTGGGCTTGGTAATGAGCAGCAATCCGCAAGCGAGACTGACTGTTGTTCCTTTGGAAGTGAACTCGAATCCTAACCTGATTCGCAATGCCAGCTTTGAATCTGCAGAGAGCGACCTGCCCGTTGGTTGGGTGTGGGACAAGCGCAACACCGATTCGACGGTACAAGTGGTTGCTGAGGCGGGCGCGACGGGGCAACGCTGCCTCAAGTTCACCAACACGACGCCGTTTGGGGGAGACATCTACGGACTGCTGCGCTACGAAGGGGGCGTGCCTGTGCAACCCGGCACGGTCTACACCCTCAGCTGTCGCTATAAGACGCGCGAGGGATATGTGGGCTTTGTCGGGGGGGGCGAGAATTGGCGCGTGCGCCTGCCCCTGGAAGATACAGGCGGACTGTGGCGACGCGCCGAAATCACCTTCGCCACCCGCGAGAACGAGACCAGTTTCGACCTCGTGATTGTCATCGAAGCCCCAACCGACGGCGTGTGGATCGACGCCATCAAGTTGGAAGCAGGCAATCGCGCCACGCCGTTTATGCCCGCCGAGACGCCTGAGCGTCCCATCCTGACGCTGGACGACCTCGGCGAGGAGGTGTACCTGAGCGAGGCGCGCGGGCGCGTCGAGTTCGAACTCTACACCCCGCAGCCTGTGCGCAACGCCGAAATCGAGGCGCAGTTGGGCGAGCAGCGCGCGCGCCAGTCGCGTGTGAACCTCGCGGCGGGGTACACCCGCATCGCGTTCGAGTACGACGCGCCCAACGCACCTGAACAGACCCTGCGCCTGCAGATTCGGCAGGGCAGGCAGACGCTGGCGGAATCGGAGCGCGCCCTGCGCTTCTTCACGCCCGCCCTCGCGCAGCAACGCCTGCAAGCGCTTGCCGCGCAACTGCCCACTTGGGAGTCGCAACTCCAGCGCGTGCGCGAGAGCGGACAAGACATCGCCTACCCGCAAGCGAGCTTGACCCTCCTGCAGGAGTTCGTGCGCTATGTCGGCGAGGACTTGCAGAAAGGGCAGCTGCAACGCGCCTACGCCCAACTGGACGAGATGGAGCGCGTCGCTGCGCGGCTGAACCAACGGCTGGCGGAGGCACTCAGCGGCGCGAAGCCCCTGCCCACCGTGCCCCGCTATGTGACCTCGCCCGTTGAGATTCGCGGCGCGTCGCTAATCGCCGACACGGTGAACCCACTGACGGGCGAACGCGAACGCCGCCCCGTGTTTTTCGTCGGCTTCGGGCACTTCGGGCAGGTGCGCGCCGACATCGAAAAACTCGCCAAGATGGGCTTCAACCTCATCCAGATTGAGCGCGGCGTGTGGGACATCCTGCCTGAAGAGGGACAGGTGAACCTGAAGCCCCTCGTGGAGGATGTGCTGCCCGTGCTGCGCCGCGCGGCAGCCGCGCATGTGAAGGTAGACTACCTGATTAGCCCGCACTACATGCCCGAATGGGTCTTTCGCAAGTATCCGCATCTGCGTCAGCCGCGCGATGGATTTATCCAATACAGCCTATTTGCCCCAGAGAGCCTGACCGTGCTGCGCGAATACATCGGGCATTTCGCGCCGCTGCTGAAAGACCAGCCCGCGCTGCTGAGCCTCTGCCTCTCCAACGAGCCACTCAATAAAGAATCACCCGACTCGCCGCCCCACCAGCAGGCATGGCGCACTTGGCTGCAGAATCGGCACAAGAACCTCATCACCCTCAACACGCGCTGGAAGACAAACTACAAAAGTTGGGACGAAATCCCCATCCCTGCGGAGGGGTCAGGCGCACCCTACGCCGAATGGCAAGAGTTCAACGCCGAGACGCTGGCGAACTGGCATCGCGAGCTGGCAGCCGCCGTCGAACAGCATCTGCCTGGCGTGCCCAAACACTCGAAACTCATGAGCTGGACCTTCACTAACGACCGTGAGTTGCCGCGCGGGGTAGACCCTGAGCGGTTCGCCGAGTTTTGTGAGCTGAACGGCAACGACGCCGCTACTTATCCGCTGTGGGGCAAGGACGCGCCGTGGGCGTTCGACTGGGTGCCTACAATGCTGGCGCACGAGATTCAGCGGTCTATGCGCGATGCCCCCGTGTTCAACTCGGAGAACCACATCATTCGCGATCGCGAGACGCGCTATGTGCCCCCGCAGCATGCCCGCGCCGCGCTGTGGGAGGCGGCGATTCGCGGGCTGTCGGCGACCACTTTTTGGGTCTGGGAGCGCACAGATGACCCGAAAAGCGACTTTGCGGGCAGCCTGCTGCACCGCCCCGAAATCGTGGAAGCGTTGGCGCACACGACGCTGGACTTGAACCGCCTCGCGCCCTACATTGCCGCGCTGCAGAACCAGCCGCCCGATGTATATATCCTCTACTCGCAGTACGATATGATGATGCAGGGCGCGGATGCCGTTGTGCCGCGCGACAGCCTCTACATCGCCCTCACGATGCTGGGCGTGCGCGTGGGGTTTATCACCGAGCGGCAACTGGAGGCGCGCCGACTGCCCCCAAACGCCTCGCGCCTGATTATCGCCAACACGCAGTTCATCTCTGATGAGGCGTTCGCGGGGCTGGACTTCGTGCGCCAGCAGCGTGGCTTGCTGGTTCTGGGCTTTGGCGAGCCGTCGCTGGAGTACGATCGCTACGGTAGGAAGCGCGTCTCGCGCCCAGGCACGACAACCTTCGAGCGCAACCCGTTGGTAGACACACAGCGACTGCTGACGCGCCTGACCCCGCTACTGGGCAACTGGGGCATCGCGCGCCCACTGCGCCTGCTCAACGAGACCAACGAGCCTATCTGGGGCGTGAGCTACCGCGTCGCACCCTACGAGGACGGCTATGTCGCCAGCCTGTGCAACTACACCTGCGCACCTATCACCGTGCGCCTCATCAGCGACGCGAACCAGCCTATCACGGCGACCAACCTCTTCGACGGCGCGACCGTGCAAGGCACAATCACCCTGCAACCGCTGGAGCCTGTGCTGCTGCGCTGGACACGCTAACTGCCACCAAATCCCGCCCGAAACAGTGGGATGCGGCTCGTAAAGCACAACGAGGCAACAGCGTGTAGCAGTATAGAGTATACTGCAACCCAATAGGCTATTATCCAGCGACTGCGCTTGAAAAACTTCCGCAGTTTCAAGGGTGCCACGATCGAGCCGCGTCCGCTAAACATTCTCGTGGGAGTGAACGCTTCGGGCAAGACGAACGCGGAACTCAGACGAATGCGCGGGGAAACATAACCCGTCTTCGAGGTATCCTATATCTATGTTGCGCGGGATTGGCTTGTTGGTAGTTTGGATTGGGCTAATGACGGCGTGGGCACAAGACTCACCGCGTGTGCAGCCAGGCGACTCGCTCCGCGTCACCGTTGAGGGTGATGAATCGCTCTCCCGAGTCTATGTTGTGGACTCGTCGGGCGCGTTCCGCATGCCCCTGATTGGTTTGGTGCAAGCGGGCGGGCGCACGACCGATGAGATCGCCCAAGAAGTTGCCCGCCGCCTGCGTGAGGGCAACTTCTATCGCGATCCGAAAGTCGTGGTGGAAATCGCCCAACGCGCCGAGCCGAAAGTGACCGTGCAAGGCGCCGTGCGGCGTGGAGGCGACTTCACCCTGCAAGAGGGCTGGCGACTGAGCGATGCCCTCCGCGCTGCGCAGCCGACCGACACAGCTGACCTCAGTGCTGTTCGGCTGGAACGTCTGTCTGGAGAACAGCTGACCATCAATCACCTCAAGTTCGTTCAAGAAAGTGACTGGAGTGCAAATCCGCCCCTACAAGCAGGTGACCGCATCTTTGTGCCGCTGCGTGCGGGCGGTAAGAATGTGCTGGTACTGGGGGCTGTGCGCACGCCAGGCGCGCTCGACTATGAGCAGGCGCGCACACTCACCCAAGCGATTGGCAAAGCGGGTGGCACATTGCCTGAAGCCGATCTCACACGCATTCAAATCCGACGCGCGCATCAGGCAGACCCAATCCTTGTGAACCTCAACACTCTGCAGCGCGATATCGATCTGCAACCAGGCGACCAGATTAGCGTGCCGTTCCGTGCGATGCGGCAATTCATCGTGGTGCGCGGGGCAGTGAACAGTGCAGGACTGATCAACTACACTGAGGGTATGACTCTTACTCAAGCAATTGAAGCAGCAGGCGGTCCGAAGTCGAACGCGATTCTGGAACGCGTAGTCCTCCTGCGCCCGATGGAGCGTGGCAAGCAGCGACGCCTCGTTGTAAATCTGTTGGAAGTCGCGCAAGGCGCACGCCCCGATGAGCAACTGCTGCCTGGCGACACAGTGGAAGTACCTGAACCCACCCAGCGACGCAACCTTGCAGAGGAGTCACTCCGCACCCTGTGGCTAGTGTTGAGCCTCATCTACTTGGTGACGCGTCGCTAGAGCGGTAGCGGTATGGGAGCGGGTATGCTTTTTTCGGCATGAGACCGCGACGCTTTCGGGAAGTCGTTGTATCGCCTGAATCGTTGCAGCGTGTGCTAAGCCAGATGCTCATGTGTCCGAGCCCGCCTCAGGCACTGTTGCTGGTGGGGATGGCTGGAGTGGGCAAGCGCACGCTGGCACGCGCGTTGGCTGCTGCGTGGATGTGCCCCCGACGCACGCCTGAGGAGGGACACTGTGGCGTATGCCCTGTATGTCAGAAGTGGTCAGCATCAGGCGAGCATCCCGATTTGCGCACGCTTCGCCCCGACACTGACCAAATCAAAATCAGTGCAGTGCGCGACGCGCACCAGTGGGCAACCTTTGCACCGACGATTGCGCCTGTGCGGTTTATCCTGCTGGAGGAGGCGCACCTGCTCAACTCCGCTGCCGCCAACGCACTGCTGAAAACGCTGGAGGAGCCCCCTCCAAACTACCACTTTCTGCTAACCGCCCCCACCAGCGACCTTTTGTTGCCAACGATTGTGTCGCGCTGTCGGGTCATACGGCTGGGCACGCTCGCTCAAGAGCAAATCACGGCATACTTGCAAGCGCACTACACGCTGCCCGACGCCACGCTACAAACAACGATTGCAGCGTTTGCCGACGGGGCGCTGGGACGCGCAATTCGTTGGGCAGAGGCACTCCAATCAGACCATTCGATACCTCGTGCGCTAAACGCGCTCCAGTTGCTACTGCAAGTGTTCGCGCGATTAGGGCAAGCCTCTCTTGAGGATGCCCTGCGGTTGGCGCACGACTTCCGTGAGGCATGCAAAGCGTTAGAGGACAGCACCGAAGCGCACTCCCCACGCGCGGCGCTCGCGCTTGGGCTAGAGTACCTTATCTGGTGGTATCGTGACGCGGTTGCGTTAGCGTACCCTAACGCGCGCCTCCGCTTTGCGACGCACCGAGACGCGCTCCAACAACTCTCCAAGCGGTTCTTGCTTGCCGAACTCACGCGCGACTTGCAGGCGATCATCGAAGCGCGTCGTGCCATCCTCGGAAACGCTAACGCCCAGATCGCTACCGAAAACTTGTTCGTGCGCCTGCTGCGTGTGTGAAGTTTGCCAAATCGCTGCTATGCCCACCGCCGAGCCAAAGTTCGCAAAAAAAAAACGGCAAGCCGTTGACATAAGGCGACTCTTGCAGCGACAGGAACCTGCCGACAATTCTCAGCGTTAATATCCATAGACAGGGGGCATCTATGACGCAGGCGGAACGCGCCGAACTGGAACGCTGGATCGAGATGATTTACGAGAAGGCACTGGAGCTGGGCTTAGACCCGTTCCCCGTGCACTTCGAAGTCGTGCCCGCGCATGTGATTTACGAGCTGGGCGCATACGCCCTGCCCGCGCGATTCTCGCACTGGACCTTCGGACGCGACTACCATGTGCAAAAGACCATGTACGAGTATGGCGTCAGCCGCATCTACGAGCTGGTCTTCAACACCAACCCTGCGCAGGCGTTCCTGCTCGATGTCAACGACATGGTGGCGCACAAGCTGGTCATCGCCCATGTGTACGGGCACTCGGACTTTTTCAAAAACAACATCTACTTCGAGCATACCGACCGCAAGATGATTGAGCGCGCCCGCCTGCACGCCGAGCGCATCCGCCACTACGAGATGGTTCACGGCCCCTTAGTCGTGGAGCAGTTTCTGGACGCGGTGCTATCGATAGAGGAACATATCGACCCCGTGCTGCCGACCTACGGCGCGCCCCCACGCAAACAGGAAACCCAAGACGCCCCGCCCACAGGCGACACCTTCGAGGATCTGTTTTACATGGCGCAGCCCAAGCCCAAGCCCGAACCCAAAAAGCGCAAAATCCCCGAAGAGCCACAGAAAGACCTGCTGCTGTTTATTCGCGACCACTCGCGCGTGCTGGAAGACTGGCAACGCGACATCATCAGCATGATTCGCGAAGAGATGCTTTACTTTTTACCGCAAATTAAAACTAAGATTATCAACGAAGGCTGGGCGTGTGCGACAGGCGACTCGCTGCTGATTACCTCGCGCGGGATTATGCGCTTTGACGCCCTTTACGCCGAGCGTCAGTCGCCTGTGTCGGTCGCCGTCGGCGAGCCGTCGGCGTCCTGCGCTGTGCTGGATTATCACTGCCAGCCTGACACGCCCACGATACGCATCACGACGAAGCGCGGTTTCACGATTGAGGGAGCGCACCAGCATCGGGTGCTGCTGCGCGACGGTCGCTGGGTGTATCTGCAAGATATTGCCATAGGCGATGAGGTCGCGTTAGCCGTGGGTACAGAGATATGGTCAGAGTCATATCAGCCGCTGCCAACCGCACGCAGCCGTTCCGCAACCCTCGCCGATGCCCTCAATCTCCCTGAACATCTTAACGAAGAGTTTGCCTACCTGCTGGGCTATTTCGTTGGCGACGGAAACTTCACCAAATCGGGAATCGGCTTTACGACAGGCGACGCCGAAATCGTGGAGCGGCTGATAGGTCTGCTGCGCGGCTGGGGATGCAACCCGCGCGTGAAGTATGACCTGCAGAACAACAGCGCGCGTTGGCGAATTGCTGTCCACTCGCGCACGCTTCGGGAACTGCTGATCGCGATTGGGCTGTCGCCCGAACGCAAGGCGCGTCAGAAGGTCGCGCCGCCGATCGTGATGCAGTCTCCGCGCGAGGTAATCGCGGCGTTCCTGCGCGGCTACTTCGACGCCGACGCCTACGCGGGCAGCGCGGGGGTGATTCTCTCCAGCGCGTCCGAGTCGCTGATTCGCACTGCGCAGACAATCCTACTCAACTTCGGCGTGGTCTCGTCGATCAGCCCGCCCCAACAAGGCGTTTACCAACTGGCGATTCGCGGTGTGTGGGCGCGCGTCTTCGCCGAGAAAATCGGCTTCGGACTCAAACGCAAGGCGGAAGCCCTGCAGCGGTATATCGAAAACCGTCGCTGGTTCTGCCAGCAAGAGCCGTTCGATCCCGTAATCAAAATCGAGCGAGGGCGCGCCGATGTGTACGACATCACCGTCGCCGACGCGCACCGCTATGTCGCCAACGGAATGATCCACCACAACTCGTTCTGGCACGAGCGCATCCTCGAAGACCTGCCCCTCACCCCCGACGAGCATGTGCAGTTCCGCAAGATGCACTCGGCGGTGATTCAGCCCGGCTCGCGGATGAACCTGAACCCCTACTATGTCGGCTACAAGGTGCTGCGCGACATTGAACGCCGCTGGAACGGCGAGATCGACCCCGACGAGGAAGAGACCGACTGGATGGGCTACCGCATCGAGCGTCCCGTCGGGCAGGGCATGCAGAAACTGTTCGAAGTGCGCACGCTGGAGTGCGACCAGACCTTCCTGCACAAGTACCTCACCGAGAAACTGGTGCGCGAGTTAGACCTCTACACCTACCGCGTGGAGGAGCATAATGGCGAGTTGGTGTGGGTAGTGGACGAGACCGACTGGCGCGTGGTGCGCAATACGCTGGTGGACAACATGACCAACTTCGGCGCGCCTGTCATCACGGTCGAAGACGGCGACTGGGAACATCGGGGCGAGCTGTACCTGAAGCACCATTACGACGGCAAGCCGCTCGATATGCAACGCACGACGCGCTGTCTACGCTATCTGGTGCGCCTGTGGGGACGCCCCGTGCATCTGGAGACGGTGATCGACAACGAGCAGGTGCTGCTCAGTTGCGACGGGAACGCGATTGCGCAGCGCGCGTTGTAGGGGGCGTTAGCCGCGCGTCAGCCTGCGGTACAACGGCGCGGTTTGCTGCACGGTGTGGCGGATGTGGAACCGCTCGGCGGTCTGCAGCGCGTTGCGGGCGAACTGCTGGGCGAGCGCGCGATCATTGAGCAGGCGCAGCGCGGCGTTCGCCAGCGCGTCAGGGTCGTCGGGCGGAACGAGCAGCCCCGTGCGCTCGTGTTCCACCAAGCGGCGCATCGCGGGGATGTCGGTCGCCACGATGGGCAGCCCGCAGGCAATCGCTTCCATCGTCGAAAGCCCCAGCCCCGCATCGCGCGCGGGCGCAAGCAGCACATCGGCGGCAGCGTACAACTCTTCCACTGCGCTCCAGTAGCCGAAGAAGCGCACATGGTGCGGGCGGCGGGACTTCACGGCAAGCTTCACCAAGCGCGTGTTGTCGAGTCCGTCGCCCGCCAGCCACAAATCGGCGTCGGGCAGGCACTCCCAAATGCGCTCCATTGCCTGAATCGCCACATCGAAGCCCTTGTGGCGCACGAACCGACCCACGCACAGCAGAATCGGGCGGTCGACAGGCACGAAAAACTGCTCGCGCATCGCCTCGCGGCGGGGCAGTTTCTCGAACCGCTCCAAGTCGATACCGCCAGGCACGACCTCGATGCGCGTTTCGGGCACGCCGCCGCGCGTGAGCCCCGCCTTCACCTGCTCCGAGACGGCGGTAATCACGCGCGGGAACTTGGCAATCCAGCGCCATAGGGCGCGCACCAGCGCGCTCTTGCTGAGCAGCAGGTGATGCACCGTCCACAGCCACGGGTATTCATTGCGGAATGCCCACGCGCAGATCCAGCCCGCGCGCACCCCATGGCAGTGGACGAACGGGAACTCGTCGGCGTAGGCGCGCAGGGTGCGCACCGCGCGCGAGTCGGCAACGACGCCCGCGCGGTCGCGAATGAAGTCGGGTCCCGTGAGCGTCGGCGCGTAGCCAAACTCGGGCAGGTACTTAATCAGACCCTGCACATGGCGCAGCATGCCGCTGCTGCTGGGGCGCACGACAATCAGCACGGGCGTGCGCTCGCGTCCGTCGCCCGAATCGTCGGGCGCGTCGCGCAGTTGCGGCGGGCGATCCAACAGCAGGCTACTCATCGCGGCACAGGCGTCGCCTCCAAAATACTGGACAGGATACGGTCAGCGTTCAGCCCTTCCACCTCCGCTTCGGGCTTGAGAATCAGGCGGTGGCGCAGCACGGGCGTCGCCATCTGCTTCACATCGTCGGGGGTCGCGAAGGCGCGCCCGCGAATCGCCGCCAGCGCCTTGCTCACCAGTAGCAGCGCGACGCCCGCGCGCGGGCTTGCGCCCACCAGCAAATACTCGTTCTGGCGCGTGCGGCGCACAATCTGCAGGATGTAGTCGCGTACCTCATCGGCGACTTGAATCTCGCGCACTACTGCGCGCAGTCGCTCCAGTTCTGCCGCGTCCATTACAGGCTCCAGCCCGACCTGCTCCAGTTGGTGCGTGCGGAAGCCCTCGTCGTGCAGGCGCAGAATCGCCCGCTCCTCGTCTTCGGTGGGGTAGTCCATCACCACCTTGAGCAGGAATCGGTCTAACTGCGCTTCGGGCAGCGGGTAGGTGCCCTCGTACTCGATGGGGTTCTGCGTAGCGAACACCATAAACGGGCGCGGCAGCGCGTGCGAGACGCCGTCGATGGTGACCTTGCGCTCCTCCATCGCCTCCAGCAGCGCGGATTGCGTTTTGGGCGGCGTGCGGTTCACCTCGTCCGCCAGCACGATGTTGGCGAAGATGGGTCCGTAGCGCACGCGGAACTCGCCCGACTGCGCGTCGAAAATCGTCGTGCCGATGAGGTCGGAGGGCATCAGGTCGGGCGTGAACTGCACGCGACGGAACTGCAGCCCCAGCGTCTGGGCGATTACGCGCACCAGCAGAGTCTTAGCGATGCCAGGCACGCCCTCAATCAGAATATGCCCATCGGCGAGCAGGGCGCACAGCGCCTGCTCGATCACGCGCTGCTGCCCGATAATCACGCGCCCGATTTGCGCCTCTACCCGCTGCAGCGAGTCGCCCACAGAGTCGATGGTAATCACGCTTGCGTCCCGTGCTGCATGCGCCCTCGCGCACGCGGAATCATTCTACCCCACGCGGGGGCGACCCCGTCAGTAGCGCGGGTCATGGTGGAAGTGGTGATGCGTCTCCAGCCAGCGGATGGTGCCACTGCGCGAGCGCATCACGACCGAGTGGGTAATCGCGCCCCAGCCTGTGTAGCGCACGCCGCCGAGCAGGTTGCCGCCCGTGATGCCCGTCGCCGCGAACACCACATTGCCCCACGCGAGGTCTTCCATCGTCAGCACGCGGTCAACATCCTCTGTGCCGAGCAGTTGCTTGGCGCGCTCGCGCTCCTGCTCGTTGCGGAACACCAGTCGCGCCTGAATCTCGCCGCCCATGCACAGTGCGGCAGCCGCCGACAGCACCCCTTCGGGCGCACCGCCGATGCCCATCAGCACATCGATCTCGCCCTGCGGGTCTAACGCCTCCAGCGCGAGCGACAAATCGCCGTCGGACACCAAGCGGATGCGCGCCCCTGCCTGCCGAATCTCGCGAATCAGTTGCTCATGGCGCGGGCGATCGAGCATCCCGACGGTCAGGTCTTGCACCTCCTTGCCGAGGCTCTTGGCGATGACCTTGAGGTTCATGCGTGGCGGGAGCGTGATGTCCACCGCGCCTTTGGCGGCGGGACCGACGACGAGTTTGTCCATGTAGATGTCGGGCGCGCGGAGCAGTTTGCCCTCGCCTTCGATGGCGGCGGCGACGACGCTGATTGCGCCGGGCTGCCCGGTGGCGACGAGGTTCGTGCCCTCCACAGGGTCGACGGCGATTTGCACGGCGTAGCCGTTGCCCGTGCCGAGTTCCTCGCCGATGTAGAGCATCGGCGCCTCATCGCGTTCGCCCTCGCCGATGACCACGACGCCCTTCATGTCGATGTCGCCGAGCGTGCGGCGCATCGCCTCGCACGCGGCTTGGTCTACCGCGTGTCGGTCGCCCTTGCCAACCCAACGCCCCGAACTGAGCGCCGCCGCCTCAGTCGCGCGTACAAAATCCATACCCAAATTCCGATCCATAGCCATTCTCACCTCGTGTGCAGTGTCTGCATCGACGGGGAAGATGTTCGGCGGCGGCGCGAAACTTCCTGCCGCACATGCCCAAAGTTATGTCCGAGGCAAGCGTGTCCGCGCTTCCTGCGTGCCTAAATTGCGCGCTCTGCGCTGAGATTAGCCTTCCAGTAGGCAATTGTCGATAAGGCGCGCTGCACCGAAGAAGACCGCCAGCGCAACTAATGTAGGGCGTTCAAGGCGTTCAATCGGCTGTAGTGTCTCGGCGTCTACCACCGCCACATAGTCGATTCGCGCCAGTGGTTCGGCAGCGATCTGTTCGTGAACACCTGTGCGCAGTCGGGCAGCGTCGCGCTCGCCCGCGGCATACTGTGCTTGCGCCCACTGTAGACTGCGATACAGCACTGTCGCTGCCGCGCGTTCATCAGGCGTCAAGTACACATTCCGCGACGACATCGCCAGCCCGTCCGCCTCGCGTACAATCGGGCATGGCACGATCTCTATCGGCAGGTTCATATCGCGCGTCAGCTGCTGAATGATGCGCAACTGCTGGTAGTCCTTCATCCCAAAATAGGCGCGGTCGGGAGTCACGATGTGAAAAAGCTTCAGTACTACCGTCGCCACGCCCTCGAAGTGTCCGGGACGCGACCTTCCACATAGTAGCTGGGAAAGTTTCTTGACACACACCTCCGTCTGGTAGCCTGCAGGATACATCTCTTCGACCGTAGGGCAAAAAATCGCCTCCACACCGACCGATTCTGCCATCTGGCGGTCGCGTTCGAAGTCGCGGGGGTAGCGCGCGAGGTCTTCGTTCGGACCGAACTGCAGTGGGTTGACGAAAATGCTCACAATCACTGCGCCGCCGTCTGCACGGGCGCGCCGCATCAGGCTCAAGTGCCCCTCGTGAAAGTAGCCCATCGTGGGTACGAAGTGAATAGGACGCCCTCGTTGTGCCCGTACCCACTGTCGAACCGAGTCGATGGTGCGCAGTATCTCCATAGGCTACAGCGTCTTCGTGATTTTTCGCAATCCGCGTGGTTGATCGGGATCCAAATCCCGCGCTCGCGCAAGATGGTAGGCGAGCAGCTGCCCTGCGACCGCGTACACAAGCGGCGACAGCATCTCGGGGATATTCGCGGGCATCGGTGCAGGTACGCATGCAAGGCGCAGAATCTCTTCGCTGCTGGCGATGATTATCGCCTCCGCGCCGTTTGCACGCAGTTTGGACGCGCTCTCCAACACCGTCGGAAAAGTTATCCCATCGGGCGCAAACAGCAGGCACGGGAAGCCTGGTTCGACAAGCGCGAACGGACCGTGCATAAAGTCAGCGATAGAGTACGCCTTACACATCACATAACAGGTCTCAATCAGTTTCAACGCGGTCTCTTGGGCAGTCGATTGGTTGACCCCGCGTGCCAGTGCCACACATGCATGCATACAGCGGTAGCGGTTGGCGATTGTCTGCAGGTGTGGTTCGGTCTGCTGGAGCGTCTGCTCTATCAGCGCGGCGGCGTGGCAGATGTGCTGGGGGGCGTCGTGTTGCCCGCGCAAGGCTTCCGACAGCAGGTAGAGAACTGCAAGCGTGGCGGTGTAGGTCTTGGTCGCAGCGATACTGCGCTCTGTGCCTGCCCGTATCCACAAGGTGAGGTGGCTGGCGCGGGCTAACGGCGATTCGGGGGCGTTGGTGACGCTCAGCGTCAGGGCGCCGTTCGCGCGCGCGTACGCAATATACTCTACCCCATCGGGCGTCTGACCCGACTGTGAGATGCCGACTACTAGCGTGCCGTGCAGGTTCAAACTTGCACGATACAGACTGACAACCGACGGCGCCGCCAGCCCACACGGGATACCATTTTGGATTTCGAGCAGGTACTTGCAGTAGGTAGCAGCATTATCAGAACTGCCCCGCGCCGCGAGGAACACCGCACGGATGTCGCGCTCGCGTATCTGCGATGCAACTGCCTGAATAGCGCGCCACTCCTGCTCGGCGACTCGCCGCAGCACTTCGGGCTGCTCGCCGATTTCCACGCGCATAAGATGGGACATGTTTTTGATTATACCTGCAGCGTGTGTTGTGGCGCGGCTACCGCGCGGCGTCAACGGGTATCTTATAGGTATGGACGGCGAACTGGTCTGGAAAGGCAACATGCTGTTTGAAGGTATGTGCGACCTCACTGGGCACAAGGTGCTGTTCGATACGCATCCGAACTCTGGAGGTAACGATGTTGCAGCGACGCCGATGGAACACCTGCTGCTGGCAGTGGCTGCCTGCACAGCGATGGATGTGGTTGCAATCCTACGCAAGATGAAGCAGGAGCTAACTGCCTATCGCCTCGAGATCCGCGGAGAGCGCGCTCCCGAACATCCCCGACGCTTCACAGAGGTCGTTATCACGCACTACTTGCAAGGGAACAACTTGGACCCGAAGGCGGTGGAGAAGGCGGTTCAGCTCTCGGACGAGCGGTACTGCTCGGCATCGGCGACGCTGCGCTTGCCGACGACAGTGCGCTCGGAGTTTGTGATCGAGTGAGCATGGTGCGCTCGGACGATTGGCTCTACCGTGCGGGCTGGGTGCTGGTACGGGGGGTTGCGCGGTTGGTGTGGCACTTAGAGGTGCACGGCGCGGCGAATGTGCCGTTGGCGGGCGCAGCGATTATCGCACCGAACCATCTAAGCCTTTTAGACCCGCCGCTAATCGGCTGCGCGTGCCCGCGCGAACTGCGCTTCGTCGCCAAAGCAGAGCTATTTCAGTATGGACTGTTCACGAAACTGATTCGACGGTTGGGAGCGTTCCCTGTGGAGCGCGGGACGGCAGATGTGGGCGCTATCAAGACCGCGCTGCAATTTCTCAAAGAGGGGCGCGCGGTGATGATTTTTATTGAGGGCACGCGCGGTACGGGCGAGCATCTGCTGCCCCCAACGCCTGGCGTGACTCTGTTGGCGCGTCAGTCGGGCGCGCCTGTAGTGCCGACAGCGATTGTTGGCAGCGATCAGGCATGGCGCAAAGGCACGAAACTCCCTCGCCGCGCGCAGGTGCAAGTCGCTTTTGGGACACCCGTGCGCTATCAGGATGTCTGGGGCACACGCACTGACCGCGCCGCGCGCGACGCCTTCAGCGACCTTGTGATGGAGCGGATTGAGGCGCTAACATACCTGTTGGGGCGTCCGATTCCGCGCCTGCAGCAAGTGTCGGGAGTGCCAGCCAGCCCGACCGATCCAGCTCCGCCCCATACAGTTTGACCCGCACCAACAGGTACGCGCGCGCAGCGTTTGCAAGCGGGCGGTGCGGCAACCACAAGTGCAGGGTGGTGTCTTCTCTGCGTGCTGCGAGCCGCCGATTGGGATATTGCCAGCGCGTGTCGCTCCAATCGCCCTGCGTATCAACAGTTAGAAGTATTATCTCTAACTTATAGGGCATGCGTAGTGGTTGACGCGTCTCTACGCTCACGCGCGCGCCTTCGCGTCCTGCCTCTACCTGCACGCTCGTCAGGTCGGCACGCGGCTGCAGGTGAACCGTAGGGTTGTCGTCGGTGGGTAGATAGGTGCGTGTGCGCGGGGGCGACGCGAGCGCGAACAGTTCGTTGCGACGCACGAAGCTGCTCAGAAAACGCGCCATAACCGCATACTGCGACTCGTGGGCACAGATAGCGTCGCGCTTGCGCTGCCGTGCGGTCTCGTCGAGCCAGAATACCTGCCACACTTCGCTTACGAGCCCCAGCGGCGGTGTCAGCGGGCAACGAGGGTGCATTCCTTGCGGCAGGGGCCAATCCCCGTAGTGGACAAGGTAGTAGTAGAGCGTTGGGGGATGTATCTCCCCTGCTTGGACAGCTTGCGCGATGGCTTCGCGGGTAAGCAGCGCAGCCGCAGCATGATCTTCGTGGTCATCCAGCGGGTGGGTGGTGAACACACGGGTCGGCTGGAACGCTGCAATCGCGCGGCGCAGGTCGGCAATCAGCGCGGGCACACAGTAGCGTGCGTGTGGCGACTGTGCTTCGGCGTAGGGCACGGTGGAGGCGCGGGTCGCCACCGACACATGCACGCGATTCGGGCGGATAGTCATCGGTAGCAGCGTGCGGTCGGGATAGCCCAAAAACACGGCATCTTCAGGGCGCAGTCCCAGCCGCTCCAGCCCGCATCGCGCCTCCTGCATGCGCAAGCGTCCGAGCTGTAGACATTCCTTGTGGGCGGGTGCAGTGCGGGAGGTTAGCGCTGCAGCAACTGTAAAGCCGTCGCCCGAGGTTAGGTACACCACCCGCACGGGCACTCCCTGTGCCGCTGCCGTTGCGATCAGCCCACCACAGCCCAGCACCTCGTCGTCAGGGTGCGGTGCAACAATCAGCAGGCGGTCACCAGCGTGAAGCCCAGAAAGCGCGTGGTACTGGCGCGTCTCTTGCGAGAGGCTGGCGCGTTGCATCGCCACCACGAACAAAAGCGCGCTCAGCCCAATATACGAGCCGAGTCCGCCCAATAGCGCGAGCGCAATCCGAATCGACCAGCGTCTCACACGCGCCTCCCCTGCCCGTATGCATGGCGGAGGGGGAGGGATTCGAACCCCCGTCCCACACGAAGGTGGGATGCGGTTTTCAAGACCGCCGCCTTCAGCCACTCGGCCACCCCTCCGCGCGGCGCACTATTATACCCTAGGTGCGATGGTGTGGAATCCTTTGCTGGCATAAGCGCGTAAGCCGAGTAGGTACAATCCCTTATGCATGCGCGCGTGGTGTGTTGTGGCGAACATGCTGCTTGTGGGCGCGTTGCAGGCGCAGTATCCGACGGTCTTTTTTGGAGCGCGGGTGAATTTGCAGGCGCGGACAGACGAGCGTACGACTGCGCTGCGCTGGTACGACGATCTCGCACGCCACTCCGTGGTGTACCTGCAGCTCTATCACGAGGCGGGCTACGGCGTGTATGTCGCGCAGCGACTACAAAACCTCGGCGGCGACCGCACGCGCACTGCGCTGGACGAGGCGTACATCGAGCGGCTGGAGGGTTGGCGCGTCGGCAAGTTCTACGCGCCGTTCGGGGTGGGACTGCTGCTCAACGAGAGTGTGCTGGCGATTCAATCGCCCGCGCAGTTCGCGATTGGCGATTTGCCCATGCGCGTGGCGTACTTGTATAACGGCTCAGATCGCCAGCAGGGGGTCTATGTGCGGGTGGGTACGGCGCGTGGGGGTGTATCGGTCGGCGTCGGACGCCGTTTTGGTACTGACCCGCACGCCTTTGCGCTGTGGGAGCTGCCCGAACGCCCACGCGCGTCCGACGGCTACGAGACGCTCTACGGCGCGGACTACCTGCTGATGCTGGGCGATGCGCCTGTGCAGCTGGAGTGGCTCTCCAGTGAGGGCAAGCGCGTGCAAGCGACCAACTGGTTTGCTGCGCGCGTGCAGCTGCGCACGCTCCCGCTTCAGCCTGAACTTGCCGCTGCTTATCAGACCGCCGCGCAGCAGCTCCGCTGGCGCCTTGCGCTCCAACAACCCGCGGGCGACCGTGTCCGACTCAACTTCACCCTGCGCGGCAGAGCGGGTACAATCGAATTCGTTGCCTTCGGGCTGCAAGGGGAACTCTGAATGGCGTTAGGACGGCGAATCACGCGATTGATGAAGGCACACTGGGGCGAGCTAGTCGAGCGCGTTGAGCAGGTTATCCGCGAGGAGGCAGCGGAATCGGCGGCGGCACAGGAGCTTCAGGACGCGCTCGATCCCACGCAGCCGCTTCCTGCGCGTCCTGCACCGCCTGCGAACGCGCAAGAGTCGGCGGTTAGTCGTGCCTATCGTGTGCTGGGGTTGCCTGACGGCGCAGACTTAGCGACCGTGCGCCATGTGTACCGCGCGCTCATTGCCCGCAGCGACCCGAACCGCTTCCCTGAACACTCGCCTGAACGCGCCAAAGCCGAACAGATCCGCCAGCGTATCGAGCAGGCTTACCAGACGCTCTTGCTGCACCTAGACCCTGTAGCGCAACGGTTCCGCAACCTGCAGACAGATTAGCGCCCATCGCATAGGAAGAGTGCGTAGACCTCTACGCGTGCCACTTCTCAAGGCTCTCCCTGCGAGCGAGCGGAACCGAAAGGAGCAAGGGGGGTAATTGGGAACTCCATCAGTATGTCCGCTGCAACCCATCGGAGGGACACAAACTCCCTGTCGCGTTCCATCGCATTTGGGGTTCGCTGTGGGGGCGGGGATTCCTGTATTGACTTGCTCAGGTACAATTTCCTCGATGACGCAACTTGGCACGGCTCGTCTACAAAAGCGGGCGCAGCGTGCGTGGCAGACGCTGTCCCGACGCAAGTTCACGCGCGAGGACTACTACCGCCTCGCTGAGGTCGGCATTCTACGCGAGGACGAGCGCGTGGAACTCATCGAGGGAGAGATTCTGCAGATGGCGCCCATCGGTCCTGAGCATGTTACGGCGACACACAGCCTCTACGACTGCTTGCGCCGTGTGTTCGGCAAGGGGTATGTGGTGCGGATGCAGTCGCCGTTGTCGCTGGGCGATAGCGAGCCGCAGCCCGATCTTGCCGTTGTCGCGGGCAGCCCCAGCGACTTCCAACACGCCCATCCCACACATGCCGTGTTGGTTATAGAGGTCGCCCAGAGCAGCCTGCCCTACGACCGCGAGGTCAAGTCCAGCCTCTACGCCCGCGCAGGCATCCCCGACTACTGGGTGCTGGACATCGAGAACCGCCGCTTAGAGGTCTACCGCGACCCAGCCGAGTCGCTCGACGCGCCGTTTGGATACGCCTACCGCACGCGCCTTGTACTGTCGCCCCGCGACACGATTGCCCCGCTTGCCCGCCCCGACCGCGCCCTGCGCGTTCGACGCCTGCTGGAGGAACCTTAGTGTTCTCCTACAGTTCCGATGGCAACCAAAGTTGGGCAGCGACGCTGGCGCGTCGTATTGGAGCAGAACCCCGAGACAGGCGAACGGGCAGCGTTGGCGCCCAGAGTTGCCTGGCTGCGCCTCTGCAAGCGAGACCGAAGCGGACGCGCTTGAGAACACCCGCGAAGCGATTGCGCTCTACCTGCAGCCTGACGAGATACCCTCTCCCCCAATAACCCCCACAACCGCTGTTGTGCTGGCAGGCGGCGCGATTGAGAACGCACGGCGCCAACCCGCAAGCATCCAACCCTGAAGCACGCCTCAGCTCAACGGCTTTCGGAAATCCGAACATTTGACCAGTTGAATGCACAGATTCCTTCGGAATAGGGTATAATCCCCACAGAGGTACACTACGATGAGAGAGACAGTCAAGCTCCCATCGCTTGCGGAGGTGGTGAGCAAGCGCGTGCGCTCGCTGCGGGAGCGCAGGGGCTGGAGCCTATCGGAACTGGCGCGGCGGGCAGGAATCGGCGTCTCCACCCTCTCGGAAATCGAGGCGGGGCAGAGCGCGCCGCGTTTGGACACACTGGTCGCACTGGCGCACGCGCTGGGCGCGCCGTTGGACACCTTCCTGTACGCTAACGAGAACCCGCTGGAAGCGCGCCTGCGCGCCATCGAGACTCCAGAAAATCTTCCCGCGCTTCAACTGTGGCTGGAACGCTGCCGACGCTACCTGGAGATTGAAGCGTTGGTCGGCAAGCAAGGGATACGCGCCCCTGTCTACGCGCTTCAGCCGTCGCGTCGTCGTCGGGACGAGCTTTTGCAGATAGAAGCCATTGCCGAGCAGGAGCGATATCGTTTGCAGTTGGGCATCGAGCCTATCGCCGACCTGGTGACGGTTGTGGAAGAGGCGGGGCTGCGCGTCATCGGCGCGGACTTGCCTGAACACGATGTCGAGGGCGCGGTTCTCTTTGTAGCCGAGCATGAGGCAGCCGTCGCCTTCATCAACTGCGCGAAACCGTCCCTGCGCCAACGCTTCACGCTGGCGCACGAGTACGGGCACTTGCTACTCCATCGCAACCGCGCCGAAATCTGGGAGCGCGACCTCTTCCGTGCGAACACACCCGAAGAGCGTCAGGCGAACGCCTTCGCCGCCGCGTTCCTGATGCCCAAGCCGCTGATTGAGCGGATGTACGATGAGTACGGCTTCTCGCGCAAGCGCAAGCAACTGCCGATGTACGGCTGGCTGGTGATGACACGACGGCTGCAGGTCAGCCCGCACGCGCTGGCGTGGCGACTGTACAATCTGGGCTACATTCACGAATCAGAGCGCGACTGGGCGTTGGGCGAAGGCGCGTCTTTGCTCAAGGAGATGGAGCGCGCCTTCTACGACGAGCCGCTGGAACCGCCGAAAGTGCCCACCCTGAGCGAACGCGCCCGCGCACTCGTGCTGCACGCCTACTGCCAAGAGCAGATGACTATCTCCGCTGTTATCGCCACGCTGGAGCGTACCCTTTACGCCGTGCAGGAGTACCTCACGGCAGCCACGATGGACACACATAAAGCAACAAAGTTTTTTGAGCGCGTGAACACCCTGTTGCATGGAGGCGAACAACATGGGAGTGCTGTGGGTGGATAACGATGTCTTCAACTACCTCTGCAAAGCGGGCTGTCTCGAGGCAGTGCTTTCAAACGCGCCCTACACACTACGCACCACAGAGTTAGTGCGCAACGAAGCAGCAGCGGGTGGGATTGCTCTCCAAAGCGCAATCACAGCCATGGATAGAGGTGAGATTTCGGTTCACCCGTTAGGTAAGCCGCCACTGCATCAAGCCCTGCAACGGATTGGCGGATTGTCTCCTACCGATTTATCATTGCTACTCTGCGCACAGCATCTGGGCGGACAAGTGCTGACGAACGACAAACGCCTTCGCATCCAGTGTGTTGCGGAAGGCGTCGGATGCAAGCTGTTTCTGGAGTTCCTCGACGAATGCGACCAGAACGGCTGGTTAGATGCCCAGACGATTGAGAAACTCCGAGTCTTGTGCGGAGCAGTTTGAGATAGAGTAAACAAGGTACACTCTCTCCCGCAATGACCCAAACGACCACCGTTGTGCTGGCAGGCGGCGCGATAGACGCCGAATGGCAATAGCGCATAGGCGTAACCAAGTAGCTGGGCAGTTCGGGTAGAATCTGCTTGAAGGCGATTCCGATGGCAACCAGAGTTGGGCAGCGACGCTGGCGCGTCGTGTTGGAGCAGGATCCTGAGACAGGCGAATGGGCGGCGTGGTGCCCAGAGTTGCCTGGCTGCGCCTCTGCAGGCGAAACCGAAGCGGACGCGCTTGAGAACATCCGCGAAGCGATTGCGCTCTACCTGCAGCCTGACGAGATACCCCTCGCGCCGAACGCTGTCCTGCGTGAGGTCGTTGTGTAATGGGGCGTGTCCGCCGCCTGACCGCTGCCGAGACCGAGCAAATATTGCGCCGCTATGGGTTCCAACTCATCTCCCAGAAGGGCAGCCATCGAAAGTGGCGCCACCCAGAGAAAGGGCTAACTGTCGTCGTACCGATGCACAAAGGCAAAACGCTTCCTCTGGGCACGCTACGCGCAATCATGCAAGGCGCCGAGATTCCCGAAAATGAGTGGCGGACGGATTAGGCAGGAATGTGCTGCGCCCTGTTGTGGGCGACCAGCTGATGTAAAGCCGCTCGCGTGCGCGGGTACAGACCGTATAGAGTAGCTGGCGCTCTTGGTCTTCCTTCGCTTTCCGCTCGGCGGTGTCTGTAATATCCTT
>Ga0308421_1000179_pt1 | contig 38481 bp, 19 predicted proteins | sample HotsprSampleMS60_FD_203673 | JGI IMG/M metagenome (GOLD analysis project Ga0308421, IMG submission 203673) | Hot spring phototrophic mat microbial communities from Mushroom Spring, Yellowstone National Park, Wyoming, United States - 20090730_MS60 ...
TCGGGTACCTCCTGGGCTCCATCCCGGTGGGGTTTCTGGTGGTCCGGCTCTCTCGGGGGCTGGACGTGCGGCGGGTGGGAAGCGGGCGGACCGGGGGGACCAACGTCCTGCGGGCCGCGGGCTGGGGAGCCGCCGTAGCGACCGGGCTGGGCGACGCGCTGAAGGGCGCCGCAGCGGTCTGGGCCGCGCAAGCCCTGGGCACGCCGCCGCTGGCGCAGGCGCTGGCAGGCTTTGCCGCCGTGGTGGGCCATAACTACTCCCTCTTCCTGGGCCTGCGGGGCGGGGCCGGGACGGCGACCTCTGTCGGCGGGGCGATTGCCCTCTGGCCCGTGGGGGGCCTGCTGGCGGTCCCCGTCCTGCTGGCGGCCGCCCTCCTGACCCGCTACGCATCCGTCGGCTCTATATCGGTGGCCCTCTTCCTCCCTATGGCCTTCGCGGTGGGAGCCGCCCGGGAGGCTATCCCCTGGGCCTATGAGGCCCACGCGGTGCTCACCTCTGCCCTGACGCTCTGGGCCCTGCGGCCCAACATCCGCCGCCTGTGGCGGGGCGAGGAGCGGAGGATCCCCAAGTGGAACAAATCTCAACGCTGACACGACGGTCGGCGCAGGCCGACCGCTGGCCGAAAGCCCGGGATGGGCGCTGATTGATGAACTTTAAAAAAATTGGTTCGGACATAACACTGTGGGGGGTCTGGCTACCTGACGGTTGGGTGGAAAACGATCTCGCCGATTTCCCTTGACCCCTCTCATCCCCCCTGGCCCCCCTTCTCTCCCCGCAGCGGGGAGAGAAGGGGGAAGAAGGTGGGGTTTGGGGGCGGCGGCGAAGCCGCCGCCCCCAAACCCCCTCTTTTCTCCCCCTCCCCGCGCCGCGCAGCGGCAGCGGGGAGGGGGTCGGGGGGAGGGGCCAGCCCCAGAGAGTCGGGTAGCCGTTATGCCAGTTTATGTCCGGGTTAATTTTTTAAAGGCTCATAAATCAGCCTTCTGGGGCGCTCTGCGCCAGGCGTCAACCTGCGTTGACGCTTCATCCGGTCGGTCGGCGCAGGCCGACCGGAGGCCTGCGGCCCAGGATGGGCGACTTTAGTCGGCGCAGCGGCCAACATTCGCCGCCTGGGACAGAAAGATGAGAAATGATAGACAAAGCCGCTTCTGAACTGGAGGTTCGGCTAAAAGACCTGGTTCCCCACCTACGGGAATTTCCCAATGTCCTGGCTGTCTTCCTGTTCGGGTCGCAGGCAGACGGATACGCCACCCCAGAGAGCGACATAGACCTGGGAGTGCTTTTTGCCCGTGAACCGGACCTGGAGGAGGAACTGGACCTGGAAGTGACCCTCTGCGACCTCCTGGGCACGGAGCGGGTGGATGTGGTCAACCTGAACCGGGCGGACCTGCTGCTGCGCCACCGGGCCATCAGTGGCCGCCTGATCTACGAACGAGACGCGGAACGAGTCTCTGATTTCATAGAAGAAACCATCCTGCGCTATATAGACTACGAACCGGACCTGCGGGCCTTCTATCGGGACTACGATCAGGCGCTGGAAGAGGCCTATGGGCATCGCCGTGCCAGATGCACCAGTCCCTCACCAGCGAATAGGAAGAGCCTATGGCATACGACCTGCCCAGAATAAACGAATCCAGTACATAGAGACCAGTCTGTCAGTTCATCGCCGAACTCCAGGCCATCGTCAGCCAGCCATAACCGAACTGCCATCTCGCGTTCCTGCATCCTGCATCCTGCATCCTGCATCTTGCATCCTGCATCCTGCACTCTTGCACGCCCGTATGATCCGTGTCCTTCCCCCCGAAATCGTCGCCCAGATCGCCGCCGGTGAGGTGGTGGGGCGGCCCGCGTCGGTCATTAAAGAACTGGTGGAGAACAGCATAGACGCGGGCGCGCGGGAAATCCGCATTGAGGTCGCCGACGGCGGAAAGCGCATGATGCGCGTCGCCGACGACGGATGCGGTATCCCCGCGGCGGAGGTGGAACTGGCCTTCCAGCGCCACGCCACCAGCAAACTGGCCTCCGCCGACGATCTGGCCCGCATCGCCACCCTGGGCTTCCGGGGCGAGGCCCTGGCCTCCATCGCCGCCGTCAGCCGGGTGACCTGCGCCACGCGCGCGGCCGGCGAGGAGACGGGCACCCTCATCCGGCTGGAAGGAGGCCAGGTAGTGAGCCGCCGCCCGATCGGACGCCCGCCGGGGACGACGGTCACCGTAGAGGACATCTTCTACAACGTCCCCGCGCGCCGCAAGTTCCTCCGCTCCTCCGCCACCGAACGGCGCCACATAGACGCCTGGGTCACCCGCTACGCGATGGCCTACCCCGGCCTCCGCTTCGCTCTGGTCCACGACGGGCGGGAGGTCTTCCGGTCGCCGGGGAGCGGACGGGTGCGGGATGTGCTGGTGGCGGTCTACGGTGTGGAGGTGGGCGGCGCGCTGCTGGAAATCCCCCCCGAAGAAGGGGCCCCGGTGCGGGTGGAGGGGTTCGTTAGTCCGCCACACCTCCACCGGGCCGACCGAGGGGAGATCACCCTCTTCGTCAACGGCCGCTGGGTACAGGACGCGCGCCTGACCTACGCCATCATTCAGGCCTACCACACCCTCATCCCCACCGGGCGGTATCCGCTGGCCGTGGTGATGGTCTCCCTGCCGCCCGAGGACGTGGACGTCAACGTCCACCCCGCCAAAGCCGAGGTCCGCTTCCGGGACGGCGACGGCGTCTTCCGGGCCGTCCAGCGGGCCGTCCGGCAGGCGGTCACCGGAGAGGCCGGAGTCCCGACCATGCGGACCGTCCTCGGACCGGCTCCTGCCGCTCAGGTCCCGGAGGTCCGGTTCCCGCCGGGTCCGGCCGGGGAACGATACCGCCCGACCCCGATGCCCCTGATCGCGCCGCCGGTCTCCCCGGGCGGGTTGCCCCCGCTGCGGGTGGTCGGGCAGGTGGCCGCGACCTACATCATCGCCGAGGGGCCAGACGGCCTCTACCTGATAGACCAGCACGCGGCCCACGAGCGGGTGCTCTACGAGCAACTGATGGCCCAGCGGGAGAAGGGCATCCCCGTCCAGATGTTGCTGGAACCGGCGGCGGTGGACCTCCCCCCCGAGTGGGCAGGGCTGGTGGAGGCCCATCAGGAGACGTTGCGCCGCCTGGGGCTGGAGGTGGAGCCCTTCGGGGGGAACACGTTCCTGGTGCGGGCACTACCGGCCGTCCTCGCCGCGACCCACCCCCGGGAGGTCCTGATGGAAGTCGCTCAGGGGCTGGCGGAAGAGAGCGGGGGCGCAGAGGGGCCGGGGAGCGGGGGAGCGGGGGAGCAGGGGAGCGGAGGAGCGGGGGAGCGGAGGGGCGGAGGGGCGGAGGAGCAGGGGAGCGGAGGGGCGGAGGAGCAGGGGAGCGGGGGAGCGGGGGAGCGGAGGGGCGGAGGGGCGGAGGAGCAGGGGAGCGGAGGGGCGGAGGAGCAGGGGAGCGGGGGAGCGGGGGAGCGGAGGGGCAGGGGAGCGGAGGAGATAGAGCGGGCAATTATCCGGCGGGTGTGCAAACGGGGGGCCATCAAAGCAGGGCAGGTGCTCTCCCGGGAAGAGATGGAGGAACTGCTGCGGGCACTGGAGGAGTGCGAGAGCCCGCGCACCTGCCCCCATGGCCGCCCGACGATGATCCACATCAGCACGGCCCAACTGGCGCGGGAATTCCAGAGGTAGACCACAGACCACAGACCACAGACGACGGACGACGGACGACAGAAGACGGACCGCTGACGATGGGCCAGTGGTTGCTGACAACTGATCGCTGATAACCGATAATGGCTGGGCCGACCATCTGTGCCCTGCGATCTGCGCCCTGCGACCTGCGACTTGCGCCCTGCGACTTGCGCCCTGCGACTTGCGCCCTGCGACCTGCGACTTGCGCCCTGCGACCTGCGACTTGCGACCAGTGACAGGTGAACCATGGCACCACTATTTTATCCATCGTTCCAGGCTCTCCGGCTGGCGGACGTTATCTTTGAGGAGATTGCCCGGCGCGTGCCCGGTTACGTGGGCCGGCTGGGGGCGGCATGGTACTGGCGACTGGCAGGTGGGACTCTGGTGACCTTCTGGCTGGACTACACGGTCACCGAGGAGCGGTGGGATGTGATTCGCGCCCAGGCCAGCAACGGCCGGGCCGGGGTATTCAACCGGGCCGACTTCCCCTTCGCGGCCTACGGCACCCTGCTCACCTCCCCACCCTACATCCACGACCTCCAGGGGCTGGCAGAGTGGTCCAACCGGCTCTACTTCAACATGGGCCACCTGATTGCGGAGGCCGCCCAATGGCTGCAGATGCTCCAGGCGTCCGCCATCGCGCCCCAGGTCAGCCCACCGGCCTCTTTCCCCACCCTGAGCCCGCTGGAGCGGGAACTGGTCCGGTACGCGCTGGAGCACCTGGACGGGCGGTTTGACCTGGTCCGCCTGCGGGAGGCGTTCCGGGGCCAGGTCTCTATGGGCCGCCTGCAGCGGCTGGCCCAGGATTGGGAGTCCCTGGGGTTGCTCACGCCCCGCCCCCGGCGGGTCACGTATGCCCTGCGCGCACTGATGGAGGCAGAAAATGGGACACGGGTGAACACGGATGGACACGGATGAACACGGTTTTATTTTAATCAATAAAAACAGGTGACGGTCACCTTACAGGTGACCGTCACCTGCTATCACACCATCCCTACCGCGCGGCCCGCGCCAGTTTGCGCAGGGCCGACGCCACGTCCTCCAACAACTCCTCTCTCCGCAGAACCCCCTTCTGAATCAGCGCCTCAATCCGGTTGTTCAGCAACTGGCGGTCCCTCTCCGTCAACTCCTTGGCCGTGACGACGATGATGGGGATGGCGCGGGTGGCCTCGTCTGCCTTCAACGCTTCTAACACGGCGAACCCGTCCATCTCCGGCATCAGGAGGTCCAGGATGATGATGTGCGGGCGGTGCTGGTGGACCAGCATGATGGCCTCCTGCCCGCTGGCCGCTTCCATCACCTGGTACCCCTCCTGAGTCTCAATGATCCGCCGCAGGAGATTCCGGTCATCGGGCTGGTCGTCCACCACCAACACCCGATGGCGTCCCTCTTCCCGGTCCAGCCGGTCCAGAGCGGAGATCAGATCCTGCTCCAGGATGGGCTTGACCAGATAATCCGCGGCCCCCAGACTCAGCCCCCTGCCCTTCTCACTGACAATGGTACACATCACCACCGGGATATCGCGGGTCTCGGGGTCCGCCTTCAGTTCCTGGATGACCTGCCAGCCGTCCTTGCCGGGCATCATCACGTCCAGAGTGATGGCGAAGGGGCGAATTCGGCGGGCCTCCTCCACCACCCGGAAGGGGTCCGTCAGGCCGACCACCCGGTAGCCCTGCTTGTCCAGGTACCGGCGGAAGAGGGTGATGACGCCCTCATCATCGTCCACGCAGAGCACCACCCGCCCCGGCGCTTCCGGAACCGGGGTCGGCGCCTCCCTGGGCGGGGGTGCCTCCTCCGCCGGGCCGGCCTCCGCCCTGACCTGGGACGGCCCCTGAATGGGCAGAGTGAAGGTGAAGGTAGACCCCTTGCCCATCTCACTCTCCACCCAGATTCTTCCGCCGTGCAATTCGACAAAGGACTTGCTGATGGTCAACCCCAGGCCAGTACCGCCGTACTTGCGGGACGGCGAAGCATCCACCTGGGTGAAGGCCTCAAAGATGCGCGGCAGTTTCTCCGGCGGGATGCCGATACCGCTATCGGAGACGGAGATGACAACGAAGTCCCCCTCTACCCAGGCCTCCACCCGGATGAACCCCCGGTCGGTGAATTTCGCCGCGTTGGAGACCAGGTTCAGGAGCACCTGGCGGACCCGGCGACTGTCGGCGATGATGGTGGGCAGGTCGGCGGGGACCGACTGCTGCAACTCTACGGGTTTATCCTTGACCAGCGCGATGGCGGTGGACATCACCCCCCGGATGATCTCCCCCAGGTCGGTCGGCTCAAAGGAGAGTTCCATCTTGCCGGCCTCAATCTTGGAGATGTCCAGGATGTCGTTGATGAGGCCCAACAGATGCTGACCGCTGTTGAAGATGGCCTCCAGGTCCTGCCGCTGCTGGTCGGTGATGGGGCCGTCAATTCCTTTGAGAATGACGCGGGAGAAGCCGATGATGGAGTTGAGCGGCGTCCGCAGTTCGTGGGACATGTTCGCCAGGAACTGGGACTTGAGCCGGTCCACCTCCTTGAGCCGTTCCGCCGTCTCCACGGCCTCCTGGTAGAGGCGGGCGTTCTCCCAGGCCACGCTCAGGTTACCGGCGATGATGCGGAGGAACTCCACCTCGTTCTCATCAATGGACGGGTGCCCGGGCTGGCGGCCCAGGGCCAGGAGCCCCAGCGGCTGCCCGCGGATGACCAGAGGAGCAAACGCCGCATCCACAAGGCCCCACTGGTGAGATATGCCCACCATTCGCCCGTAGGCCAGGCGGGGAATGTCCCGCAGGACGGTCACATCCGGCCGGAAAAGCGCCTCCACCATCGGCGGGGCCTGCTGGCGGCCCATCCGCACATCCGGGCGGGGTGGAGAAACCTCCTGCCCCGTCGGGTCCTGAACCGTGACCAGCCGCAGGGTTTCCGATTCCGATTCCCACGCCATCACAAAGGTGGGCATCTCCAGTTGGCGGGAGATGGCCGAGGCCGCCCGGCGGAGAAGGTCTTCGGGGTCCATGGTGGTAGCGGCCACCTGGAGCACCTCGCTGATGAGCGCCCGGCGGCGAGCCTCCGCCTCCGTCTCGGCGAAGAGCCGCGCGTTCTCCAGCGCCACCCCGGCCTGGCTGGCCAGCGAGGTCATCAGAAGCACGTCCGACTGGGTGAAGGCATTGGGACGGTCGCTCTGGACATCCAGCACGCCGACCACCCGCCCCTTCACCTCAATGGGAACGGCCAGTTCGGCGCGGGTGGCCGAAAGTTCCGGCACGGTGATGTACCGGGGGTCGCTCATGACGTCGTTAACCACCACTGGCTGGCCGGTGCGCGCCGCGTCGGTGGTGATGCCGGGCCGGTCTATCTCCAGAGTCACGCCGCGTGGCGGAAGCCGCCGGTCCGAATCCCCGATGGTGCTTCCGTCCTCAAAGACCAGCCTGCGGTCTTCCGTCAGCAGGATACCGACAAAGTGATAGCCGAAGCGGGATTTGGTGATGTCCACAATCTGCCGCATCAGGGCCTGCGGGTCCAGAACCGAACTGATGGTGCGGCCAATCTCGTTGATGGCCTCCAACTCGCGGGCCCGGCGGCGGGTCTCCTCCAACAGGCGCAGGTTCTCCATCGCGATGGCGGCCTGACCGCAGAGGGTCCACAGGTTGCGGACCAGTTTCTCCGGGAAAGCGTAGGGGGTGTCCCGCCCCACCAGGAGTGCCCCCAGCATCCGCTGACCGATGGAGATGGGGACCAGGGCGAAGGAGCGCAGCCGCAGGACCTCCAGGACGGTTCGGGCCTGGGCATCCACGCGCGGGTCGGCGTAGATGTCCTCCACCGTGAAGGCCTCGGTGGGCTGGATGAACCGGCTCAGGCCGAAATTGGCCAGGGGGAGACGGGTGCCGTACGGATGGACGGGACGGCCATCCACCGCCCAGTGCTCGCCCATTACCACGTGCGTGGGCTCCTCCGGCGTATCCACCACCAGGACCCGGGCCAGGTCCAGGCCGGTACGGGCAACGTACTGGACCAGTGCCCGGGCCACTTCGGCGGGAGTGGTGGCCGCGCCGATGGCCCGGCTGGCCTCAAAGAGTTCGCGGGTCTCCGTCAGGGTCTGGCTGGTCTCGGCGAAGAGCCGGGCGTTCTCAATCGCCGTGGCCAACTGGTCCGCCATCGTCTGCAGGGCGGTGATGTCCTCTTCGGTGAAGGCGGCGGGCCGGTCGGACTGGATGGTCATTGCGCCGATGACCCGACCCCGGCTGATGAGCGAGAGGGCCATCTCGGAGCGGGTCAGCGGGAGGAGGGGGTTATCAAAGCGGATGGCCTCCGCGCCCACGTCCAGCGCGATGCGGGCCCGGGCGTTGGCCGTGCACCAGCCGATCATGGACTTGCCGCCGACCTCCAGTTTGTGACCGGCCGCCAGCATCTGGCGCCCGGCCTCTCCGGTCCCGGCCCGCAGGACGGCCCAGCGCCCCGTCTCATCCAGCAGGAAGATACCCACATAGTAGAGGTCAAACCGCTGGCGGATGAGTTCAGCGGTCTGCGGGAGGAGTTCATCCAGGCTCAGGATGGACGACGCGGCCGCGGAGACCTCGGCGGCGGTCGCCAGTTGGGCGGCCCGGCGGCTGGTCTCCTCCAACAGGCGGCGGTTCTCCAGCGCCACCGCCACCTGATCGGCGACGGTGCGGATACGGCGGACATGCTCCCCGGGGAGGCCCACCAGCGGGTTGGGGCTGATAAAACTCAGGAATCCCAGCGCCCGCCCGAAGATGCTCAGCCCGGCGGTGACCATCCCGCGCATGCCCATGTTGCGGGTCGTCTGGCGCACCTCTTCAGGGATGTCCGCGCTGGGGTCCTCCACATCGGCGTAGATGAGGACGAAGTCCGGATCGTCCAGCACCCGGCGCGCGGCCTTTCGGTCGGCGATGGGGAAGGCCTGCATCGGCGGCAGGATGATCCAGTCCTCCCCGGCCGCGACCACCGGGTAGATGTCACCGTGAGTGGGGACGCCGTCCGGGTCGGTGAGGGTGGCGACAGTGAGGGAGCAGGCGGTGAAGCCGAGGGATGGGGCCACGGTGGCAGCGCCGCGCACGATTTCCTCCACCGAGGTCGCCTCGCTGATGGCCCGGGCGGCCTGGTAGAGGGCCTCCGTCTCGGCCAGGGCCTGGCGGGTCTGCTCAAAGAGGCGGCGGTTCTCCAGAGCCAACGACAATTGTTCCTGGACTTCTGTGAGGAGTGTTAATTCGTCCTCCGTCCAGACCCGCGGCCCGGTTTCCTCCAACCCCAGCAGACCAATGGGTTGTTTTCCGACGAGCAGGGGCGACACCAGAAGAGAGCGCCCGTCCCATTCCATTGCCAGTGGGCGATCCGATGGAACATCCGCGATAGGCAAGGAGATAGGCTGAAGGAGAGGAGACACTGTTTCCAGGTCGTACAGATACCCAGGGGGCATCGGTTGACGACCGAGATAGGTCTCCCACTCCTGACGGGTGTAACGGGCCTGGACCGATTCTGCCTGCCGGAGGGCCTCGCGAAGTTGTTCAAACAGCCGGGCGTTCTGGATCGCAATGGCCAGTTGGCTCGCCACAACCTCAAAGGTGGCGATGTCCTCCGGCGAAAACGCGGCTTCCCGGTCGCTCTGAATCGTCAGCGCTCCGATGACCGTGTCCCCCGTGATGAGAGGGATCGCCAACTCGGAGCGGGTATCGGGCAAGAAGGGATTCTCAAAATGGACGGCGTCCACGCCGACATCCAGAGCAATGCGCGGCTGGCGGTGGGCAATACACCAACCGATCATAGAACGGCCCCCGACCTCCAGCCGGTACCCCTGCTCCATCATCCTTCGGCCCGCCTCCCCCGTGGCTGCCTTCAGGATTGCGTACCGCCCCGCCTCATCTACCAGGAAAAGCCCCACATAGTAAAGGTCAAACTCCTGAAGGAGCCGGTCCACAGCGGTTTGAAGAAGGGTGGGAAGGTCCAGGATGGAAACCGTTGCCCGGGCGATTTCTGCCGCCAGACGAAGTTGGACCTCACGACGCTGAAGTTCTTCCCGAGCCTCCCGCTCTCGCCGGAATCCTTCTTCCAGAGCCGCACTCAGCCCACGATATGTGCGCTCAAATTCGGCAATCGCGTCCTGGGTACGAGCCTCCACCAGATTGAGAACCCACCAGGAACGATGTTGTTCCAGGTGGGGGGCCAGGGTCCGGAAATCCCTCTCGTCCAGAATCTCTAAGAGCGTCTGTGCGAGAACGCCCAGAGCCTCTATGGCGGAGCGAGCGCCCAGGCCCAGGCGAACCCACTCCCGAATCTGGCGGGAGCCCTCTTCTTCCTGGAGTGCACAGGCAACATCCTGAAAGAACATTTCCACCAAGCGCCGGCTGACTTCCGGCAACTGGCGAAGGGAGGCCATGCGCCCCGTATTGTGGAGGACGTTTCGGCGCAGAGATTCCTCCACCCGTGCCTGCAGCAGCGATTTTCGGTCCTCCAAAACCGGTAGAAGGTCTAAACGGTCCATCCCTTGTCTCCCATCCCTTCCAAATTTTTACTCGGGGCGTAAATACCCCCAGTGCAATTGCGAGCCGCCGAAGGCGGCGAAGCGATCGCAAGTTCCAGAGAATAACAAGAACATTCGTGAGGCCCGCAAGGGAGTTGCTTCGGTGGCTAACCGCCGCCTCGCAATGACGACAGGCAGGTAACTACCCAGGAAGCCTGTGGGTAAGCACCATAAAAGACACTGGCGAAGGCGCGCCTCTGTAGCGCAGGCCGCCAGGCCTGCATGCAGGCTGACAGCCTGCGCTACGTTGTCTAAAAACTGAAGATTAGATTGGCCGCTTGACCAGAATGGCCCCGTAGAACTCCAGACCCACTCCCTCCCGGTCGGCCTCCGTGATCTGGTCCTGAAGCCCCAGCCACTCCGCCAGGGGCCGGAATCCCGGCTCGTCCGCCTCCCAGGGCTTCATTAACTCCATAGACTTTTCCAGGGTCAGGAAACAGTACGGACTTCCCATCCGCTCAAACATGTCCAAAAATTGCTGCATCTGGGGGGTCATGAGATGGGGATCCTTGGTCTCAAACGTAGCGAACATCTTACTCCCGGGAGCCGCCCAATCGTAGAGCGCTCGGGCGATCCGTTGGATATCCTCATCAGTCAGAAAACAGGTTACGGCGTTAAAGCCAATCGCGACTTTCCGGTTATCTCCGAAGAGTTCCGGGATCACCGGAGAACGCAAGAGAGAGTCAATATCCCGAATGTCTGCCTCAATATACCGGACCCGGGGATTCCCTTCCAGCAACTGGGTGCCATAGGCCACGACGACGGGATCGTTATCCACATAAATCACCCGGGCGTGGGGCACCGTTTCGTGGATGTGCTCCACAGTAGGCAGTCCGGAGGCAAGGTCCAGGAAACAGTCAAATCCTTCCTCGCTCAGCCGGAGCACCGCCTCGTGGAGAAACATCCGCAACATGCGGACCCACTTGCGGGTGGAGGGGACCAGGCTGATCATATATTCGGCAGCCTGTCGGTCCGCCTCAAAGTTGTGTGTGCCACCCAGGACGTAGTCGTAGACCCGTCCGGCGTTGGGGATGGTGGGATCCATTGCGACGATACGGCGTTCCATGGCTTTCCTCCTGATTGGGATTGGGTATAGGACTTCTGCGCCAACAGGCGCCTGTCCGCGTAACTACCTACCAGGGGCCCCCTGGACAAGCACCCATACGCATCAAGCTCTTCCGCCCGACGCTAAAGCGTCGGGCTGATGTTGCCAAGCCCCTTCGGGGCTCAAAACAGCCCGCCGGGCTTTGCTGAATCAGCCCGACGGTTTACCGTCGGGCTTAAATTGATGCCCATGGGGCCCCCCTGGACAAGCACCATAAAAGACGCCAGCACAGGCATGCCCCGGTAGCGCAGGCCGCCAGGCCTGTACGCAGGCTAATACTACAACCGCAGATGCCCAAGGTGACTGTCACCTATAAGGCCAGGGGGCGATCAAACGCCTGTGTCAACCAGAGGATGCTCGCAAATGTCAGGCGTCAAGGCAGGTGACAGTCACCTCTGACCCTTCAAAACGGGGAAGTGCGGTTGTAGTACTAACAGCCTGCGCCACGGCTGACAGCCTGCGCCACGTTGTCTGCAAACCAGCCGGGTAGGTATTTACCTGTCGGCTCGTAAAGGAATTCCACATCAGACCTGCATGGCCTTGCGGCTCACCGCCAGTAAGCCATTCTCTCCTATCGTCCTTCTGGTGGAACCGATCCATCTCCTCGGGGAACTTCCAGCTGGACAAACGTGCGAGGAACCCGCAGCGCGCGGCCCAGTTCCCGAACGGCAACCTGAAGAACCCCATCCACATCCGGGGCCGTCTGAATCCGCTCTATGATCTGCCGGACCAGCCGCTCCCGCTCCGCGCGCCGCTGCGCCTCCTCGTATGAACGGGCATTCTGAAGAGCAATCGCCACCTGGCTGGCGATGGCGGTCAGGAGGTCCTGGTCGTGGCGGTCGTAGGCGCGCGGGGTGGTGTAACTCTGCACCGCCATCACCCCCAGGACCTGGTCGCCGACCATCAGGGGCACCCCCAGCCAGGATTGGGCCGTCCGGCCGATCAGTTCTACCCCCATCTCCTGAAGGCGGGCAGGGATATCCTCCTCAACCAGCGCCGGCTTTCGGTTGCGGATGATGTACTCGGTCAGGCCGCCGGCAAACGGGCGGGAGCGGTAGGGACGTCGCTCATTATCCTCCACCTCCAGCAGGAAATGGATCGTCTGGGTCTGCGGGTCATAGAGGGCAATATAGAAGTTGGTCGTATCCAGCAGGCGGCTGGCGCCCCGGTAGGCCTCCTCCAGCACCTGCTGCACGTCCAGTTGGGCCGTGAGGGCCTGCCCAAATTCGTTCAGGACGGCCAGTTCCTCGGCCCGCAGGCGGGCTTCCTCAAAGAGGCGGGCGTTGGCCAGCGCGTTGGCGACGTAGCCCGCCACGGCCCGGGCCAGTCGGACTTCGTTGTGCCCGAAACCGCGAGGACGGTTGAGGAAGTAGAGTTCACCGATGCTCTGATCCCGCACCCGCAGGGCCACCCCACAGAAGTTGCGGACGCCCAACCGCTCCATATAGGGCAGGTAGGCCGGGATCAGGTTGGGGTCGCCCAGGCCCAGGTTGGAGTAGTAGGCGCCGCCCCGGGCGAAGATGCTCTGCTCCATCCCCGGCGCGTCCACCGGAACCGTCCACTCCCGGGCCTCAGGGAGAAAAGAACCCCGGAAGAGAAGGTTAGAGATTCGCAGAGACCGCATCCCCTCGTCGTAGAGCAGAATGACCGCGCTTTCGGATTCCAGAAGCGGCACGGCCTCCCGCATCATTCCTTCCAGCAGGGGCTCCAGTTCCAGGGTGGAGACGGCCAGGGCGGCGATGCGGGCCAGACCTTCCTGCTCCATCGCCCGCTCGCGGGTCTCGGCATAGAGGCGGGCGTTCTGGATGGCGATGGCCGCCTGGTCCATCAGGGTGGAGAGGAGCCGCAGTTCCTCTTCGATCACCCGCTCCTTCCGGCTCCGGTCCCAACTGACTTCCACCACGCCGATGCTGCGCTCCTGGAAGCGGATGGGCATAAAGACCCGCAGGTACCGCTCGTGGCCGTACTTCTCCCAGATTTCCCGGTTGAAGCGGTCGTCCCAGCCGGTGAGGACCTCCGTCCGGCCCGTCCGGTAAACATCCGCGATGATGTCCGGATGGTCCAGGGGGTACCGGGCCTTCTCCACCCACTCCGGATAGAGGTCCAACTGGCCCTGCCAGATGCCGTGGCTGATGCCGATGGTCGCGGTCCCTTCATCCACCAGCGAAATGATGGCGAACTCGCAGTCCATCAGGCGGTCAACCGTTTCCAGAACGGCCCGCATCACCGCGTCCTCTTCCAGCGTGGCGGAGAGAGCGCGGCCGGTCTCGTAGAGGGCCTGCATCTGGCTGGCAGTGCGCCGGGCCTCCTCGTACAGGCGGGCGTTCTGGACGGCGATGGCGGCCTGGGCAGCCACGGCGCCCGCCAGCGCGGCGGTCTCTTCGGTGTACATCCCCGGCTGGGAGTGGTCCATCAGCAGAAAGCCGATAACCTCTTCGCCCAGGATGAGGGGGACGGCCAGGCCGGAGCGGGCCCCCCGGCGCTTCCAGCGCGGGTCGGTGCGGGTATCGGCGATTATGACGGGCGCGCGGGTCTGCAGGACCTCCGCCAGCAGCAGGTCCTGAGAGACCGGTGGTTGCTTTTCCAGCCACCGCTGAATGGCCTCCAGGTCCACCCCCCGCCCGCCGACGATCTCCCGCCGCTCCCCGCGCAGCAGGTGGATGACGGCGACGTCAAAGGGAATCAGCCGCTCCAGTTGGTCCAGCAACCGGCGGGTGACCTCCTGGGGGTCCAGGGTAGAGCCGACAACCCGGGCGATTTCCTGGAGGGTATCGGCGATGAAGCGGCGGCGCTGCTCCATCTGGTAGAGGCGGGCGCTCTCCAGCGCCAGGGCCACCTGCTCGCTGACGGCCTGGACCAGGGCAATATCGTCCTCCGTCCAGGGGCGGGCTTCATCGGTCTCCTCCAGCGTGATGGCGCCGATGACCCGGTCGTGCAGGCGGAGGGGGGCGGCGATGACGGACCGACCGTTATCCGGTTCGCTGAGGGCGACGACCTGCCCCTGCCGCAGCGCCTCCTCCACTTCGGGCACGGGCGGTGGCGTTTCCACCGGGGTGATGGCCACTCGGTCGTAGACCAGCGCGGGCGGGATTCCCTCCACCCGCTCCCAGGCCTGCCGGACGCGCTCCCCGTAGGCGGCCTGGAGTTCCTCCAGCGCGCGGCGGCTCTCCTCCAGCAGGCGGGCGTTCTCAATCGCCACCGCAATCTGGTCGGCCAGCGTCTGCAGGACCGCCACGTCCTCCTGGGTAAACGCCTCCGGCTCTTCGGACTGGACGTCCAGCACGCCGATGACCCGCTCCCCCACCCTCAGCGGCAGCGCCATCTCCGAGCGGGTCAGCGGCAGGTCCGGGTTGTCAAAGAAGACGGCATCTGCCCCCACATCCAGCGCGATACGGTGCTCCCCTGTCCCCGCCACGGTGCCGACGATACCCACCTTCCCCACGGCAAGCCGGTGGCCCCGGGCCAGCATGCGCTGCCCGCCCTCGGAGGAGGCGGCCCGCAGGACGGCGTACTCTCCGGCCTCGTCCACCAGGAAGATACCGGCGTGGTAGAAGCCGAAGCGGTCGGAGATGAGGCGGACCGTCTCGTTCAGGAGAACGTCCACATCCCGAATCTCGGCGGCCCGGCGGGCAACATGGGCCGCCGCCTCCAGTTGGGCGGTCCGGCGGGCCAGGTCGGCGGTGCGCTGGGCCAGATCGGCGGTGCGCTGAGCCACCTGCTCTTCCAGCGTCCGGCGGTGCTCCTCCAGTTCGCGCGTGGTTGCTCGCAGGCGCGTCAGCGCTTTTCGTAGACTGTCCATGTTCAAATAAGTGAGAAGCCCCCCGGTGGACACCAACATAATCATCGTAAACACGATTGTGGCGATCTCTCGCCCTGGCCCAACGGTGAGGGGAGGAACGTATACTCCCCAGTAACTCAGAACGGCCAGCAGCAAAGAGTACCCTATCAACAGTCCTGTCATCATCAAAGCGTAACCCGGCGAGATCAGGGTCCCGGCAACTACAATCGTCCACAACTGGAGAGGCCAGGCAGGGGAGCGCAATCCGTCAAAGACAAAAACAGCCAGGGAAAGGCTCACAAAGTTCACCCAAGAATAGAAACGAGCCATAGGATAAACATAACCCCGCCGTGCCTGCGCCAGGCAGAAGGGAGAAAGCGGAAGATACGCTACAGGGAAGGCCACGGCGATCCAAAAATCCCGATCCGCCATCAACCCCAGACGCCAAAGGACGACAAAGGTTAGGGCAATAGATGCTGCCGTCCCGGTACTGATGATCATTAAGGTGCTGAAGAGGCGAGTTGCCCGCGCCTTTTCTTCATCCGGCACGTCTATGGTTATCCATCGGTTCCACCATTCTGCCAGTGCTGCTCGCCAGGTTCTCCGTTTCATTTTGTTTCCCTCTTCTCGTACGACTTTGTCCATCCCAGAAGGAAGTTTTTCACCAAAAAACCGATGATCATACCCGATCTCCACCAGATCAGCCGCTGGATAACGGGGTGGCGGAGGCGATAGAAGAGGGACGCGAAGACCTCCCGCCGCCTGAGCGACCGGCCTACATCGCTCTTCAGTAGATCCGTCCGGTAATTCCGAAATGAAAAATCGCCGGACATAAAAGCATCACAGATCGCTCTCGCCGCTACTTCTCCCTGGCCCAGAGCCGGGCCAATTCCCTCACCAAAAACCCCGTCTACCCCCGCTGCATCCCCTACCAGTAGGACGTGGGGAGCCGAGAAAAGACCCCCTGAGCGGAAGAGAGGAACCGATTCACCGTAGAGGGGATAGTCGTCCAACCGGTAGCCGTGACGTGCCAGTTCGCCAGCCAACAGATGAATCATTCGCCGCCGCTCGTCCTCTCGTCTTACGCCCAGTTGGCAGATGCCCCACGATCGCATCGTCTGCCCCCGGATCAGGATGGGGAAATCCCACACGTAGCCCAGAACCCCCCGGCTTACACAGAAGAAATCAAAGTATCCCACATCCGGACAGTGAAGAGATTGCTGATTGGGAGGAGCCCAGAGCACTAATGCATAGGCAAAAGGAGAGCGATGCTGCCCAATGACAGATCTTCGGATAACACTGTGGGCACCATCGGCACCCACCACCACTTTTGCCTGATATGTTCCCCGCGAGGTAATTAGTTCCACCCCTCCCTCTCCCAGAATTGCCCGCTGTACAGGCGTCTCCTCCAAGATAGCCAAGCCGCGTTCGCGGGCTTTCTGGGCCAGCCAGGCGTCCAGTTCCTCCCGATGGATCACCCGAAAGGCATACGTTTCGCCCAGGCGCAAGGGAATACCCTTGCCCTCAAAAAGAAAATGCGCACTCACCAGGTCTACGTGGGGGACTTCGGTGACATCCAGGCCCAGGCGGCCCAACACCCGTTCCGCATCGGGTGTGACGCCCCCGCCACAAAGTTTTGTTCGGGGATGACGGGCCTTCTCCAGAATGAGCGTCCGTTCTGCCAACTCCGGGGCCATTTGCTGAAGATGGAGCGCAGTAGAAAGTCCAGCAGGGCCAGCACCAACGATGATGACTTCGTAATGCGCCATTGGGACCTCCTGAAAACTGCGAAGAATTCTCAGTGGTATGGCTCCGTTTTCGCAACCACTGGCTTTCACCGCGTTCATCCGATTTCATGGTCACGGAACGCACTCCCCATCCGCACCATCACCCGGTCGGCGCCCAGGGCGGCCCCCAATTCCCGCAGGGCAGTCCGCAGGATGGTCTCCGGGTCCATAGAGGCGCGCACCCGGGCGGTGATTTCGGCGATCATCCGGTCCCGCTCGGCATGGCGGCGGGTCTCCTCCAGGAGGCGGGCGTTCTCCAGCGCCAGCGTTAGACGGTCGGCGATGGCTTCCACCATCTGCACCGTCTCCGGCGGCACCTCCGGGGCCGCGAAGCGGAGGTTCAGGACGCCGATGACCCGGCCGCGCAGTTTCATCGGGACCGCCAGCCGCGTGCCGACCACCCGGCCGTCCCCCTCCTCGTGCAGGGGCTGCAGGACGGAACGGCCCTCCGAAAGCGCCCGGCGGGCCTCCTCGGTCGGTTCCTCCGCCGGTTCGGCGACCAGGCGGCGGTAGCGGCGGCCCACCCAGCGGCGGGCCCGCTGCACGGTCCGCCAGGCCTCCCGGGTGTACTCGCCCGTGGCCCGCTCCAGTTCCCGCACCGTCCGCTGCATCTGCTCCAGTGTCCGGGCGTTCTCCACCGCCAGCGCAATCTGGTCGGCCAGCGTCTGCAGGAGCGCCACGTCCTCCTGGGTAAACGCCTCCGGCTCTTCGGACTGCACATCCAGCACGCCGATGACCCGCTCCCCCACCCTCAGCGGCAGCGCCATCTCCGAGCGGGTCAGCGGCAGGTCCGGGTTGTCAAAGAAGACGGCGTCCGCCCCCACGTCCAGCGCGATGCGGGGCTTCCCCGTCCCCGCCACCGTGCCGACGATGCCGACCTTCCCCACAGCCAGCCGGTGGCCCCGGGCCAGCATACGCCGCCCGCCCTCGGAGGAGGCCGCCTGGAGGACCGCGTACTCTCCCCGCTCGTCCAGCAGGAAGATGCCAGCGTGGTAGAAGCCGAAGCGGTCGGAGATGAGGCGGACCGTCTCGTTCAGGAGGGTGTCCAGGTCGCGGATTTCGGCGGCCCGGCGGGCGACGGTGGCCGCCGCCTCCAGTTGGGCCGTCCGGCGGGCCAGTTCGGCGGTGCGCCGGGCCACCTGCTCCTCCAGACCGGCCTGCAGCGCCTGCAACTGGCTCACCATCTGGTTGAAGGCAACCGTCAGGCGACCCGTCTCATCGGTGGAAACGACTTCCCCGCGCAGCCCCAGATTTCCTCGCCCCACTTCCGCCATCACCCCCGTCAATCTCCGAAGCGGCACGGCGACGGAACGGGACAGGAGGAGAGAGAACCCCAAACTCACGAAGAGGCCCAGCAGGCTGACGAAAACGATGTGGTTCTGCATGCTCTGGAGGACCAGAACCGGGTTGGCCCCCGGGGCCAGGGCCTCCTCGCTTTTCCGGTAGGCAATGGTCACCACCATCAGCAGCGTCGTCAGGATTAAAGCGGTGTAGACGACCAGCATGCGGGACTGAATGCCCACTCCGGCCATGTAGCGTTGTTGAACCTCGGGGGAACGGGGCAGCAGGCGCTCGCGCACCGGCCACAACGCCCATTCCAACAAGAAGTACTGGTAGATACTGACCCATGTGATGGTGATCAGGTCACCGAAAATCAGGTAGAGCAGATAGGCCGGCTTCATCCGCCCAAAGACCAGCATTGCAACATTTCCAGGGGTTGCCAGGAGAACAGCGAGACTGAAAAACGCAAAAATGGCCATTTTCCGGGGAAGACCGGTCACCTCCTGCCAGGCCCTGGCCTCGGTTTCGGGCGACACCGGCTGACCCGGCCGCGCGGCCAGCACAGCCCGGATCGCCCGGCTGGACCGGGAAAAGTTCAGAAAACCGAGAGCCGCAACGGGAGGGATCAGGATTCCCAGGATGATCCCCAGGATATTCACCTGCTGTGGAGTGAATGGTATGGTGGTCGTCACGTAGTAGACGCCCAGCGCGGTGGTCGGGATGGCCGCAAGGACCCCGGGGACGTTCGCCAGTGAAATATACCGCGGCCCCAGGCGGGAGAGGAGTCCTCTTAAGAACAGCAGGTCTTTACGGACGTTCTTTTCGCTCATCGCATCCTTCTCGCAAAGCATCAGGCCCAATTGGTGAGATACCGCTCAGTGATGGTCCGGAGGTGCTGGCCCAAGCGATGCCAGAAGAACCGTTGCATCGCCGGATGGCGCAGACGGAAAATCAGGCTGGCCGTCAATGCCCGTCTCCGAAGAACTTGCCCCAACGGGCTTTGAAGGACCCGTTCCCGATAGTCACGAAAAGAAAAGTCGCCTTCGGCAAAAGCGTCCACGATGGCCCGGGCCGCCAGTTGCCCGTAGCCCAGGGCGGGAGCAATCCCTTCGCCGTACAGAAAGTCTACCCCGAGAGCATCTCCAACCAGCAAGACTCCCGGTGCAGAGAATACATTGCGGACGCCGAAGTGGGGAACCGACTCTCCGTAGAGAGGATAATCCTCCAGCCGATAGCCATGCCGGGCCATCTCCCGGGCCAATAGCGGACGCAACGGCCGGGAATGATGAGGGCCAACTCCGTTATCCGTGATCCCCCAACAGCGCATCGGCTGACCGTGCACCAGAATGGGGAAATCCCAGATATAACCGGGCACCCCCTCCCGAATACAGGTGAAGTCAAAATAGGCGTCTTCGGGCGCGTGGGACGACGATTCCGGTTTCGGGGGGACCCAGAGGACCAGCGCGCGGGAATAGGGAACGCGTTGATGAGGAGCGATGGCCCTACGGACCACGCTGTGTGCCCCATCGGCCCCCACCACGACCCGGGCCCGATATTCCCCATCGGCCGTCACCACGGTCACAAACGAATCCCCAGGGATAATACGCCGGACAGGGGTTTCTTCCTGCAAGGTCACCCCCCGCTCCTGAGCCTTGCGCGCCAGCCAGGCATCCAGGTCTTCCCGCAGGACCACGTGGAGGCTCTCCGCCCCTTCCCCCGTAAGGGCCGTTCCCCGGCCGTCAAATTCAAAATGGGCTCGCAGAATGCGGGTGTAGGGAACTTCGTTGAAATCCAGGCCCAGCCTCTGTAAGATTCTGAGCCCATCCGGCAGGATCCCTCCACCGCATAGTTTGGTCCGGGGGTGGCGGGATTTCTCCAGGATCAGCGTCCGCTCCGCCAGTTCTGGCGCCAACTGCTGGAGGTGCAGGGCAGTAGATGTTCCAGCAGGGCCTGCGCCAACGATGATGACATCGTAGGTCTCCATTGTCTGCCTCCGTTGCGAAAACTCATCGCAGAGAACGCGGAGAGCGCACTCTGCGTACTCTGCGGTCTCTGCGATAAAGAACCGTTGTAACTGTTCCGCCTCACCCCTCCCCCAGCGGCTTCGCCGCTACCCCCTCCCCTCTCCTCCCCTCTCCTGACCAAAGGTCAGGAGAGGGGAGGGGGGTGCCGCCGCAGGCGGCGGGGGTGGGGTGAGGAAGCCTGAACAGTTACGAACCGTTTTTTACTCCCGGGCGCCCACGTACACGGCGACCTCCGCCACCTCCGGCAGCCGGGCCAGTTCCCGCACCGCCACCTCCAGCAGCGCGTCCATATCCAGCGAGCGGGTCAGACGGGAGGTCATCTCGCTGAGCAGACGCTCGCGGGCGGCCCGGCTCTCGGTCTCCGCGATCAGCCGGGCGTTCTCCAGCGCCAGGGCAATCTGCTCGCCCATCTCCTCCGCCAGCCGCCGCTCCTCGGGCGACCAGGGGGGCTGCTCCTCCGTCCGCTTCAGCAGGACGGTTCCAATGGCTTGGCCCCAGAGGCGGATGGGCACGGCCAGTTGACGACCATCCCCCTCGCCGGTCAGCGGGACAGGCGCCGGGAGGGGCTCCACATCCATACCGGTATAGCGGTAAGCCGCCGGGCGAAAGGCCGCCCATACTTGCCAGGCCTCCCGGGCCCGGCCTCCGTACAACCGCTCCAGTTCCTCCAGCGCGCGGCGGCTCTCCTCCAGCAGGCGGGCGTTCTCAATGGCCAGCGCGACCTGATCCGCCAGCGTCTGCAGGACCGATACGTCCTCCTCCGTGAACGCGGCCGGCTCCACGGACTGGACGTCCAGCACGCCGATGACCCGCTCCCCTACCTTCAGCGGTAGCGCCATCTCCGAACGGGTCAGCGGCAGGTCCGGGTTGTCAAAGAAGACGGCATCGGCCCCCACGTCCAGCGCGATGCGGGGCTTCCCCGTCCCCGCCACATAGCCGACGATGCCCACCTTCCCCACGGCCAGCCGGTGGCCCCGGGCCAGCATCCGCTGCCCGCCCTCGGAGGAGGCGGCCCGCAGGACGGCGTACTCTCCGGCCTCGTCCACCAGGAAGATGCCGGCGTGGTAGAAGCCAAAGCGGTCGGAGATGAGGCGGACGGTCTCGTTCAGGAGAGTGTCCAGGTCGCGGATTTCGGCGGCCTCCCGGGCGACGGTGGCCGCCGCCTCCAGTTGGGCGGTCCGGCGGGCCAGGTCGGCGGTGCGCTGGGCCACCAGCCGCTCCAGGCCCGTGTAGAGTCCCTGGAGCTCGGAGGCCATGTTGTTGAAAGCCCGGGCCAGGAAGCGGAACTCCTCCAGCCCCCGTTCCGGCGCCCGGGTCTCCAGGCGTCCGGCGGCCAACTGCCCGGCGGAATCGGAGAGGAGGCGGGCTCCGGTGACCACTCCCCGCAGGACCAGCACAGCCGCGCCCGCCGCAGCCAGAATCACCGTCACTGTCACCACCGGGACCACGATGAGCACCCGTTGGGCGGACAGCCGGGTCTCCGCGATGGCCTGCTCATGGCGCCGATGGGCCAGTGCAACCAGGCTATCCGTCTCCTGCTGCACCAGCCGATAATTCACGTCCAGCCGGCCCAAAAGGTACTTTGCCCAGGTCCGATCCCCTTCCCCCAGGGCCTGTAGAATCTGGCGGGTCGTTCCCGTCACATTCGTCAGGACGATGGCGGCGGTCTCCATCCGAACCCGGAGTTCGCTCCCTTCTGGAAAGCGCCGGGCTTCGGTCCGCAAGGCCTGTTGCTGGCTATCCAGGAACACCAGAGGGGCCGCGGTTTCCCGGGCCATCTCCTCCGCCGTCAATCCCCGACTCATTCCATCCCGGACGCGCAGGACCAGGTCTGCCACCTGCTGAGAGGTCGTCAGGGCCATCTCTATGTGGGTGGATGCTTCCTGCATGGCCGTCGCGGCATCGCGGATGCGGAGCAATTGCACACCCACGATGCCCCCACCAATGATCGCAATGATCGCCAGGAACAGGGCCAGGCCGGCCAGCCGTCCGCCCAGGGTGTTCAGAAACCGTCGGAAAGAGAATCGCTCCATAGATGCCTCCAATCCTCAACCCGCTTCCTGCAGCCGGACCTCATCGGCGTGGGTGTAGACCTCTATCCCCAACTTCTGGGCAATCTGCAGGGCTTTTTCCTCCACCATCGGGGAAAGCACCATCTTCCGGTCCGCCCGGCGGCCTTCCCGGCGCTCGTAAAAACGGACTTTCCGATCAAAGGTGTACATATCAGAACGGCTCATAGAGGACTTGATCTCGCAAACAATGAGGGTGCTATCCCGAATGATGAGGTCCAGTTCCACCTGATCCGGATGCCCGAAGACGTCGCCCGTCTCATCGTAGCCCTGGTAATGGAGGACCTGGACGCCGAAACTCTCCTCCAGGATGGCCTGAATGCCGTTGCGAAAAGCGGATTCGGCGAAGATGCCCCAACGGGCGCCGATGGCCGAGATGCCCGTATCTATCCGCTGGAGGAGATGGCGAAAAGTTTCGCGGAATTCCTGATGTTCCTTCTGATTCTCCTCCCAACGGCGCTGGGATTCTGCCCGCTCCTCCTCAAAGCGGCGGTTCCATTCGGCCCGCTGCTCCTCCCAGCGGCGCTGGGATTCCGCCCGCTCCTCCTCCCAGCGGCGGTTCCATTCGGCCCGCTGCTCCTCCCAGCGGCGCTGGGATTCCGCCCGCTCCTCCTCCCAGCGGCGGTTCCATTCCGCCAGTTGTTGCTGCCAGCGACGTTCGTACCGGGCCAGGAACCTGCGCCAGCGGCGCTCCGATTCTGCCCGCTCCTCCTCCCAGCGGCGGTTCCACGCCTCCCGCTCTTCCTGAAAGCGGCGGTTCCACGCCTCCCGCTCTTCCTCCCAGAGACGGCGCCACTCGGCCCGCTCCTCCTCAAAGCGGCGATTCCGGTCTTCCCGCTCCTGGCGCAACTCCGCAAGCATCTGCTCAAAACGGGCATCCGTCTGGGCCCGGTCGGCAAAATACTCCCGGCCCAGGTCCAGGATCCACCCCCGAATCTCCGGGTCCGTTCGCATCAATTCCGGCAGTCTCTGCCGGATCAGCGTGACGACTTCCTCATCGCGCATATCTTTGCCCTCATACAGGGGGCAGGATAAATCCTGCGCCTGATCTATCCTGTGGTGCAGGATGAATCCTGCGCTACCGTAGGATAGGATTTATCCTGTAGCATAGGATGAGTCTCCTGCAAAAAGGTCATTTCACCGCCGAGACGCAGAGTACGCAGAGATTATACTGATGTAGAACTCTGCGCTCTCGGCGTCTCTGCGGTGAGTTTTTGCAGTGAAGTCATAGGATTTATCCTGTGGTGCAGGCTAAAGCCTACGCTACATTACCCATGCCCGTCCCCACCGTGCAGTTGGATGACGCCCTCGGCGGCCCGGAAGGCGCGCCCCAGTTCCCGGACGGCGGTACGGAGGATGGTCTCCATGTCGGTGGAAGCACGGACGCGGGCAGAAACTTCCGCGCGAATGCGCTCCCACTCGGCCCGGCGCCGGGTCTCCTCAAAGAGGCGCATCCGCTCCAGCGCCAGCGCGGCCTGGTCCGCCAGCGTCCGGTAGAGGCGGACCTCCCGCTCGCTGAACTCGCAGGGTTCGGAGAGGGACTCCACCATCAGCCATCCCAGCAGGCGCTGACCGATCATCAGGGGAATAGAAAGCACGGCCCGAACGCCCAGTACATGCCGGAAGACGTATCGGGAGATTTCATCCGCATCCGGGTAAGCATCCACATCGGCAATAATTACCGGCTCGGTGGCCCGCCGGGCGATGAAGGGAATCTGGGCAGTACTCCAGCGACGCCCCAAAGAAGGGGAACGTTCCAGCCCCCGGTCCCAGGCCGCCACGACCTCCACCACCGGCTCCTCCGGCGGACTTTCGGGGTCTATCAGCGCCAGCACACAACGACCGATCTGGGGCGGGATCACGTGGTCCACGAAGGCGTGCAGGACCTCGTCCGGAGTGGTGGCGGTGCTGATGGCCCGGCTGGCCTGATACAGGGCCTCCATCTCCGCCAGCGTGTGCCGGGTCTCCTGGAAGAGGCGGGCGCTCTCCAGTGCCAGCGCGGCCTGCTCCGCCACCGCCCGGGCCAGGGCGACCTCTTCATCTGTGGGGGACCGGTCCGAAAAGGCCAGCGCCACCCGACCAACGGTCTCGCCTCCCGCCAGCAGAGGGAGGGTAAGCCCCGGCTCGGTGCCTTCCGGGAGGAGAGCCTGCTCTTTGGGTCTCAGTTCCACTCCATCGTAGATATAACCCCAACCAGGTCGGGCGGAGGCCATCTGCTGCCAGCCCGCCCGGATCGCCTGGCCCGTCAGGGCTTCCACCTCCCGCAGGCGGTCCTGGGTCTCCTGCAGCAGGCGGGCGTTCTCAATGGCCAGCGCAATCTGGTCGGCCATCGTCTGCAGAACCGCCACGTCCTCCTGGGTAAACGCCTCCGGCTCTTCGGACTGGACGTCCAGCACGCCGATGACCCGCTCCCCGACCTTCAACGGCAACGCCATCTCCGAGTGGGTGTGGGGAAGGTCGGGGTTGCTGAAGAAGACCGCGTCCTCGCCCACATCCAGCGCGATGCGGGGTTTCCCGGTCCCCGCCACGTATCCGACAATGCCCACCTCTCCGACCGCCAGTCGGTGGCCCCGGGCCAGCATCCGCTGCCCGCCCTCGGAGGACGCGGCCCGCAGGACGGCGTACTCCCCGGCCTCGTCCACCAGAAAGACGCCCGCGTGGTAAAAGCCGAAGCGCTGGGAAATCAGGCGGACCGTCTCATCCAGCAGGGCCTGGACGTCGCGGATTTCGGCGGCCCGGCGGGCGACCTCGGACGCGGCCTCCAGTTGGGCCGTCCGGCGGGCCAGGTCGCGGTTGGCCTCCTGCAGCCGGAGCGAGGTCTCCGCCAGTTCGCGGGTCCGTTCCTCCACCCGTTTCTCCAACTCCCGGGTCAACTCCCGCAGGGGGCTAAAGAGTTGTCGGTTCAGTATCGCGTAGGCCAGAAGGCCCACCACGAGCAGGGTGGTCAGGCTGAGGGACGGGAAATTCACCGGAATGACGGAAAAGATCAGGGCGGAAGCCAGCAGCAGCGCGAGGGCCGCCATCAGGGAGTAGTCCCGAATCCGCCGCCGCTCCTGCCACAGGAGAACCAAACTCAGGATGGGGCCCACCGCCTGGGGCAAAGAGAGCACAAAACCGAGCGGGGTTCGGTCCCAGGATACCCCCCCCGAAGGGGTCAGGTGGACATTATAGACCACCTGATGGCGGAAAAGAGGGAAGGCGAAAAGCCCAATTCCCACCAACCCCAGAAGGCTGACCCAGTAGGGCCAGCGGGCCTTCGTCTCCACGTAGGCGGCGCTGAAGGCCAGTATCAACGGAGCCATCAGGAGGAAGGCCAGCGAAGAGAGTTCCATCCAGAATTGCTGGAGGGGTCCCACCTGCCAGACCCGCCAGAGGGAAATCCGGAGCACCACAGAGGTCCCGGCCCACAGGGCAATGGCCAGCATCAGTGCGATAAAGAGCAGGTTCACCCGCCGACGGATGCCGATTCCCAGGACAACCGGGACCAGCCCCAAAGAAATGAGCGCCACAGCGCCGTAGGCAATCAGGTCAACCCAGAAAGTGTTCATCCGTCCACCTCCTGGGAGCGGACCGCGCTCTCCTGCGATGGTCCGGTCACTTCCACCGCCACCCAGCGGGCCCGCAGGGCCCGCCCCAGTTCCTGGACGGTGGTCTTGAGGACGGTATCCGGGTCCAGGGAGGCCCGCAATCGGGTGGAGATTTCGGCGATCAGCCGCTCCCGGGCGGCCCGGCGCTGGGCCTCCTCCAGCAGGCGGGCGTTTTCTACCGCCAGCGCCAGCCGTTCCGCCACAGTCTCGGCCGCCGCGATCTCCTCCGGACGCCACCGGCCTGCCGCCTGCTCCCGATGGAACCCCAGCACGCCGATCGCCACACCCCGCAGTTTCACCGGCACGGCCAGCAGGTACCGGGAATCCTCCTCGCCCACCGCGACCGAGCCGGAGACACGGGCCTGCTCAAAGAGGGCCTGCCAGACCCCCTCCGGGACCTCCTCCGGCCCCGTCCACAGACGGACGCTCTCCGGGGCCTCCCGGACAAAGCGCTCCCACGCCTGAGTCGTATATCGGCGATAGAGGGCTTCCAGTTCCCGCAGGCTGGCCCGGGTCTCGGAGAAGAGACGGGCATTTTCCAGCGCCACCGCCAGTTGGTCCGCGATTAACTCCAGAACCACAGTCTCTGTTCCGTCCATCCGGATTTCGGTGGGGAAACGAACCACCATCACCCCCAGTGTTCGCTCCTGAAGCCGCAGCGGGAAGGCCACTTCGTACAGGTCCCCCCACCACCCGGACCGGACGGAGCCGCTCTGGAAGGCCTCCCGGGCCAGCGGTGACGCACCGGAGGGCATGGCATCTACAGGCACAATCCGCCGACCTTCCGCCATCGCCCGGGCAACCAATTCGCCCTCCGGACCCGCGGTGTAGAAAATCGTCTCCTCCAGGTCCATCCGTCGGGCCAGTTCTTCGGCCACGCGGGAGAGCAGGACGTCCGGCTCTTCCAGCGTGGCAGCCCCCCGGGCGGCGTGTGTCGCGGCCTCCAGCCAGCGGGCCCGCCGTTCCAGTTCCCGGGTCTGGCCTTCCAGCAACTGATAGGTAGCCGTCAGTTCCTGTGCCGACTCTCGGACCGACCGCAGCGCCTGAACAAGCGAACGGTTGGAAAGCCCCACGACAGCCAGCAGGCCCGCCAGCAGCATCAGGAAGACGGCCGAGGCGGCAAACCAATCGGTGATAGCCATCGGATTTTCCTTGACCACCACCCATTCGGAGAGCCACCCCAGATAGGCAAACAGCACAAAAGCCAGATGGATAAGCAAACTGAAGACGCCCGCCGCCAGACCCAGGCGCAGGTCGGAGAGGATTATGGCCAGCAAGGGGAGAATCATCAGATAGAGGCGACCGTCCCCGACCAGCCCACCTCGCATAAAGGCGATCACTGCCACCGCGTAGCCCACCGTCAGGAATCCAATGAGCCGGATCCGATGGGGAACTCGGCGAAGAAACGCCAGGAGGAGTAGAAGGACGTAGAAGGCGCCGAACAGCGGTGCCGCCGCACCCCGCTCCGGATAGCGAATTGCCTCCATGGTGGTGAAAATGATCACCGGCGTCGCGGCAACTGCCAGCACGCCCAGGAGAACCCGCAGTGCGCGGACCTGCCAGGCCTGAAATTCGGTTATCTCGCTTTGCCGTTGGGTATCGGGCATCCGATGTGCCTCCGTTATCGCGTATCGCGTATCGCGTATCGCTTATCGCGTATCGCTTATCGCGTATCGCCTCTCACGTTTCACGCTTCACGTTTCACGTTTCACGTTTCACGTTTCACGCATCACGAATTTCGCGCCTTTCGCGTCTTTCGCGCTACCGGGTTCCCAGTTCCGCATAGCCGCCACGGGCGTCCAGCACCTGCCCCAGTTGCTGCAGCGTCGTCTGCAGGGCTGTCCGCAGGTCAAAGGTGGCCGTAATCTGATCGGCGATGCTCCGCAGAGCCTCCTCCTGCTCCGCCCGCTGCCGCATACTTTCCAGCAGGCGGGCCCGCTCCAGGGCGACGGCGGCCTGGTCGCCGATCACCTCATAAAGTCGCAGCGACGCCGGAGAGAAGGGACCCGGTGTGGACCGCAGGATGACGACCTGACCAACGGACCGATCCCCCACCCGGAGCGGGACGTGGACCAGAGCGCCGACACCGGTGGCACGGAAGAGTTCCCGAGCCTTTTCCGACATCTGGGAATCTCGCTGAGCATCCTCAGTGACCCATATCCGGCCCAGCATCGGAGCGGGCAGGGGTGCCTCTGTCACCGCGATTCGCATTCCAGGCTGGAACATGGGCTCCCGATCTCGCCGCCAGACCCCCCGGTAAGAGAGCATCTCCGGCACCCCGTCGGAAGACTCAAACTCCACCACCACACACCCGTCCGCCTCGGTTTCGGAGACGGCGTCAATGATGACATCCGCAACATCATTCACGGTGGCCGCGGTGCTCAGCCGACGGCTGAAGCGGTAGATGGGACTGGTCGCCTCCAGCAGCGCGGCAGTTTCGGAGAGCCGTCGGGCATTCTCTATCGCGATGGCCAACTGGTCAGCCATGCTCTGGAGGGTACGGATGTCGTCCTCATCAAAAGCGGCCTCCTCGGTGGACTGGACGTCCAGCACCCCCAGGAGGCGACCGCCGACCATCAGCGGGAGGGTCATCTCCGAACGGGTGTAGGGGAGGAGAGGGTTGGCGAAGTGGACCGCGTCCTTGCCCACGTCCAGCGCGATGCGGGGACGGCGATGGAGGGCCGTCCAGCCGACCATGCTGGTTTCTCCCACCTGCAGGCGGTGGCCCTGGGCCTTCATCTGGGCGCCCGCCTCGCCGGTGGCCTCCCGCAATACCGCCCACTCCCCCGTCTCGTCCATCAGGAAAATGCCCGCGTGGTAGAAGCCGAAGCGGTCCCGAATCAGATTGACGGCCCGCCGCAGAAATTCGTCCACGTTGAATATGGAGATGATGGACCGGCTCACCTCGGCGCTGGCCTCCAACTGAATGGCCCGCCGCTGGAGAGCATAGTTGGCTTCCTGGAGGGCGCGAGTCCGCTCCTGCACCCGCTCTTCCAACTCGTTGTAGAGGGTTTGCAGATGGTCAGCCATCTCGTTGAAAGCCTGGGCGAGGCGACCGAACTCATCGGCCCGGTCTATTGCGACTCGCGTCTCCAGGCGGCCGGCCGCCAGGCGGGCAGACGCTTCTGCCAGCCGTTCCAGCGGTTCGGCCATACTGCGCAAAAGCGCGATGTTGACTCCCAGAATCACCAGCAGCAGAACCGCGCCCCAGGCAATCGCGACATTTCGCAACATCTGACGCGCGGCCTCCGCTTCAGCGCGGGCCGCCGCCAGCCGTTCCGCGGTCAACTGCTCCACCCGATTAACCGCATCGGAGATTTCCTGCAAGTAGTATGGTACCAGATACACCTGGGAAGTCCGAACGCTCCCCCAACGATACTGTCGGGCCGCGTTGACCAGATACGTCGTCCAGGAATCGGCAGCGGCTACAGCGGCCCGCAGGCGAATCAACTCGGTCCAGAGAGGGTCCTCTATGGGCAAGTCGGCAGCGCTCTCCAAAAGGCGGTTCTGGGCCTCCCCCAGGCGCTGCCGGGCCTCGTTCACGGTTTCGTTGAACAACCGGGGGTCCTGGGCCAGCGTTCCCTGCCCGATAGCCGTGAACAGTTCAGCCGCCGCCTTTCCCGCGGCCAGTGCGGCGTTGGCCCGTACGGTTTCCTCCCCCACACTGGCCTCCGCCCGATTCGTCCGGACCATCGCGCTGCCGATCAGAAAAGCCGTCCAGAGAATCACAACCAGAATAATCAACACATTCCCCAAAAGTTGCGCGCGAATATTGCGGACGTGGGCCCCCATCAGCGGGATTTCGGGCTCAACCTGCCTGACCATTTCTCTCCCGGAAAGCACACCCTCTGCGGGCTGGCGCGGGGCCGGGGCGGGAGCCGACGGCTTTTCCTCCCCAGGGGAGGGAGGAACCCCCTCGGGAGCGGGCGGGGTGAAATCCGAAAACAGTTCTTCCAGCGATCGTTTGAAGGACTTCATATCCCTGTTCCTCGTGATTTCTCATACAAAGACGGGATACTCCACGGGCCGCGCTTCCTCCCGTCCCACGATAACGGTGGGCGAAGGGGAAAAGCACTCCATAATCTCCTGAGCGACGGCCCGATACTGCTCGGCGGCCCGCGTGCGCGGGGCGTACTGGGTCACCGGCAGGCCGTAGGCCGGGCTCTCCCGCAGCCGGGTATCCACCTGGATCATCGTCCGAAAAGTGGCCTGCGGGAAAAAGCGGCGGACTTGCTCCAGAATCAGCCGGTGAATACGGCTCCGTACATCGTACATGGTCACCAGGAGACGGTAGCGGAGGGCGGGGTTGGTCTTTTGCCGGACCACGGTCACCAGTTCCAGCATCGGGCGGAGGGAACGCCAGGCATAGTACTCACACTGTATCGGGATGATGAGCATATCGGCGGCGGTGAGCGCGTTGAGGGTCAGGGTGCCGAAGGAAGGCGGGCAGTCCATCAGGACAAAGTCGTAGGCAACGGGCATGCGCTCCAGGGCATACCGCAGCCGGTACTCGTAACCGGGCCGGCCATAGAGGGCTTTGTCCAGGACCACCAGTTCGCCGCTGGCCGGCACCAGGTCCAGGCCCGCCACCGATGTCTCCCGACTGACCGCCACGACGGATTGCTGCTCCAGCAACGCATCGGCGACGGTGTGACGGAGTTCCTCGGGGCGAAGCCCCAGAGAGAGGGTCAGATGCGCCTGAGGGTCCAGGTCTATCAGCAAGACCTGGAGCCCCTGCTCCGCCAGAGCGCCGCCCAGGGAGAGGCAGGTCGTGGTCTTGGCCACGCCGCCTTTATGGTTCGCCACAGCCACCACCGCGGTCATGTCGCTTCCTCTACCGACCCTTTTCCTGCATTACCGAGAGATCCGGTGAGACATCATAGACGGAGGTATAAAGTTCTATGTTCAGGCGCTCCGCGACCTCTCTCGCCTGCGGATGGATCATCGGCGAGATGACGATGCGACGGGCAACCTGGACCTCCCGCAGTCGCTCGTAGAGTTCCGCTTTGCGGACGAAGGTGTACATATCGGGCTTGCTCATAGAAGAGCGAATCTCTACCAGCCAATGGGCGCCATCATGAATGGCAATATCAATCTCCACCTGATCGGGCCGCCCAAAGACATACCCTTCGGTATCCATAATCAGAACGTGCTCCACCTGCCAGCCGAACTCGTCCCGAAGGATACCCGCCATTCCGGAGCGGAAGGATTCCTCGGCCATCAGTCCCCAGCGAGCGCCGATGGCCCCCAAGGTGGCCTCCAATCGCGCAAATCCGCGGTCCACCCGCTTCTCCAGGGATTCGTGTCGTTCCGTCAGGCGCAGAATCTGCCAGTTGAAGTCCCGACGCAGGTCCTCCATGCGCTGGTTGAAGTCCCGACGCAGGTCTTCCATGCGCTGGTTGAAGTCCTGACGCAGGTCTTCCATGCGTTGCTCAAAGGCATCCATCCGCTGCTCCAGCGCCTCTATCCGCTGGGCCTGCAGGGCCATCTGGCGGTTGAAGTCCTGGCGCAGCGCGGCCAGTTGCTCCAGTATCTGCGCCGTAGACTGTTCCACTTCCGAGCGCCGGGGGAAGGTCTCCGCCATCCATCCGGTCAACCAGTACCGGAAATCTGTGTCCTCCTCTATCGCCCGCGGGAGTTCCTCTACGAGAATCCGACGAATCGTTTCCCGATCTATGGTGGCGACGGTCATAGTTTACCTCTCTGCCGGCTTCAGGGGTAGCGTAAAGGTAAATGTGGACCCTTTTCCGACCTCGCTCTCCACCCAGATACGCCCGCCGTGCATCTCCACGAACTCTTTGCTCAACGCCAGACCCAGGCCGGCCCCATCGGGGCGACGGCCGTTCTCCGTGACACCCTGTTCAAACCGTTCAAAGATTCGCTCCAGATACTCGGGCGCGATGCCCATCCCGGTATCGCTGACGCTGATGCGGACCTCCCCATCCACCGGCCACGCCCGGACGGTGATGGTGCCCTGGTCGGTAAACTTGGCCGCATTGGCCAGAATCCGCAGGAGCACCTGCCGGATGCGCGCGGGGTCGGCCCGCACCCTGGGCAGGTCCGGTGCGATCATTTCCCGCATTACCACCGGCTTCCCCCGCAACAGTGCGCTGGCCGTCGCCATCACGCTGCGGATGAGATCGCTCAGGTCTACCTCCCGGAACTCCAGTTCCATCAGCCCGGCCTCAATCTGGGAGATGTCCAGAAGGTCATTGATAAGGCCCAGGAGGTGCTCCCCGTTGTGATAAATAATTTCCAGGTCATGCCGCTGCTGGTCGGTCAGCGGGCCGTCTATTTCTTTCAACATCAGGCGGGCGAAACCGATGATGTTGGTCAACGGTGTGCGCAGTTCATGGGACATGTTCGCCAGGAATCGCCGCTTGGAGCGGTCCAGTTCCCGCAGCCGCTCGGCGGCCTCCCGCTCCAGCGCGTAGGCCCGGGCGTTCTCCAGCGCGATGGCGACCTGATTGGCGACGTTCTGGAGGACGGATACATCATCCTGGTCAAAGGACTCGGGCTGGGTGCTCTGGACATCCATCACCCCCAGCACCCGGTCGCCCAGGCGGAGGGGAAGCGCCGCCTCAGCCCGGGCGTAGGAGAGGGGCGGCCCCACTTTGATGGAGACCGGTCGGCTCTCCAGAACCGCCCGACCGTCCCGGAACGCCTGCCCGACCGCACCGATGGACTCCCCGGTCACGCGCGCGCCATGAAACGGGTCGGCCTCTCCTGCGGAAGCCCGAAGAACCAACCCGTCGCCCGATTCGTCTGTGGTGTAAACGGCGACGTAGGAGTAATAAAAGCAATCCCGCACCACGCGCACCACGTGGTCCAGCAACGCGTCCGGGTCCAGGATGGAGGTGACGGCCTGCCCGACCTCCAGGCTGGCCTGCAACTGGATGGCGCGACGCTGAATCTGGTAGTTGGCCTGCTGGAGAAGGCGGGTCCGCTCCGCAACTTTGGCCTCCAGGTCGTTGTACAGGGCCTCCAGTTCCGTCGCCATCTGATTGAAGACCTGGGCCAGGATGCCAATTTCATCCCGGGAGGCAATGTCCACCCGCTGGGAGAGGTCTCCGGCGGCAATCCGCAGGGCGGATTCCGTCAGCCGGACGACCGGTCGGGTAATCTGGCGGGTCACCACGGCCGCGATGGCCGCCGTGGCGATCGCCACCGCCAGCGTCGCCGCAATGACGGCGGTAGTCACGGCCTCGTTGCCCGCGAAAGCCTCCTCCTGCGTCTGCTCCACGACCAGGGCCAGGCCCAGCGCGGGCAGCCACCGGTAGACGCCGATGACGGGCGTGCCCGCATAGTTCTCATACAGGCCCTGACCGTTCTGCTGGGAGAGGGCCGCCTCAATCGCGGGACTGGCAACCCGGCGGTTCTGCGGACAGGCGAACCCCCACCGGTCCACCACATAGGCTTCTCCGGTATCGCCCAGGCCGGCGCGTTCCTCCAGGATATGGATGAAACCCTCCCCGTTCAGCCGGGCCGCGACGTACGGCCATCGGGCTGAATCCAGGGGCCGTACCAGGACGATGCCTCCCTGCCTGGCAGGATTCAGAGATGTTTGAAGGGCGAAGGAGTCGGGGGTGAGAGGCAGAAGCACAGTATCGTTCTCCCAGGAGGCATCCCCGGCCCACTCCACCCGCCCCTGAGGGCCAACCAGGGCCAGGTCCTCAAAGCCCTTCTGCGACGCAAGAGTGGTCAGGAGGGAACGGATTTCTTCGGGGCTTGTTCCGGCCGCACGGAGGACGGCTTCCCGCAGTTCCGGGTCATCCAGGGCCGCAGATTGCTCTTCCAGCCAGCGGGTCATCTGTGCCTCTTTCAGGGCGGCAATGGTGACCAGTTTCCCCGTCACCTCTCCCTGGATATTCTGGCGGTGACGGGTAGAGGCATACCAACTGACCACACTGAGGGGCACAATCGCCAGTATCAGGAAGGCGGTCAGAATGGTCCGCCCCAACCCACCGCGCATCCCCACACCCGGTACTTCCAGACCAGCGGCCCCTTGAAAGGCCTCCATCCCTCAGCCCCTAATCATGCAAAAAACAACCTGTACCGTAGACGGAATTCGCCACGAATTTCACGAATTTGCACGAATTTTGTTTTTTTAATTCGTGCAAATTCGTGCAATTCGTAGCAAAAAGACCAACTGCGAACTCCTGTCACATACCCGGATCCCAAACCGGCTCCCCGCGCAGGATGCGCCGGATTTGCTCCGGAAACCGGTCCGGGTCTATGGGCTTGCCGATGAAACCGTTAAACCCGGCCTTGCGCGCCCGCTCCATACTCTCCACACTGGCATCCGCCGTGATCGCAATCACGGGAATGTCCTTGAAACGAGAGTCAGACCGCAACAGGCTCAGCGCCTCATACCCATCCCGTTCCGGGAGGAAAATGTCCATCAAAATCAGGTCTATGTGCGGCAACGTCTCGGCGTATTCCAGCACCTGCCAGCCGGAAGCCTTCCACTCGCAGCGCCCCACCCCAACGAACGCCAGCAGGCGGGCAATGAGCAGGAAATTGTTCAGGTTGTCCTCAATAACCAGAACAGTGACATCCTGCGGGTTTACCGGCGGCATGGGTGCCTCCTCAACCTCAGCCGGCCCGTTTCTTCAGGAACGAGGCGACCTGGACCGGCAGACTATCCACATCTATCGGCTTCTGAATGTACCCGTCACAACCGGCGGCAAGAATGCGCTCGCGGTCTCCCCTCAGCGCGTAGGCCGTCAGCGCGATGATGGGAGTGTTGGCCAGACCCGGAATCTGGCGCAACCGCCCCACCAGTTCGTACCCGTCCATCTCCGGCAGGTTGATGTCCAGAAGGATCAGGTCGGGCGGAGAAGCCGCCGCTAAGTCCAGCCCGGAGGGGCCATCTACGGCTTCCATCACGTTGTACCCCTCAGCCTCCAGAATCCGCCGGACCAGCAAACGGTTTTCCGGATTATCCTCAATGTATAAAATCTTTGGACTGTTCATGTCCAGGCTATCTCCTGTGCGGATGCTGTAAATGAGGAAAAAAGAGATTTTGTGACAGATCCCCTCCGCCACAAAATCCCCCCTTCCCCGCCTGAACCGTCACGAAAGTGAAACTGAACCGCCCAAATTATAACACAATTCCTAAAGTATGCACTTCCTCTCACAGTTACAAAACAGTTAGGGAAGCGTTACCACCACCTTGCGACTTGCTCCCTGCTCCCTGCGACCTGCGACCTGCTCCCTGTCAGAACCCCTCCATCCGGCTCAGGTCCACGATGCCGTCGGCCAACGCAACGATGTGTTGCAGAAGGGCCAGACGGTTCTCCCGCAACGCCGGGTCCTCCGCCATCACCATCACCCCCGTCTCCCGTGCGAAGAACCGGTCAATGACGTCCACCAGCGGCAGGAAGGCGGTGAAGAAATCGTCCACCGAACTGTCGGGCCGGACCTGCCGGCGGGCCTTCTGCCAGGCATCGTACAGTTCCTGCTCTATCGGGTGGACGAAGCGGCTGGGGTCCAGGGTGAACCGTTCGGCGAAGTCACGGGTGATGCGGACGCAGCGGGCGTAGTTATCCAGGATGCGCGGCCAGTCGTCCCGCGCCGTCCAGCGGCTCAGCGCCTCCACCGCCAGCAGGGCCCGGTACGGGTCGTCGCCCCGGGCGGCCAGGACGGCCTCCACGGCGTCGTGGCGGAACCCCTGCTCCCGCAGATACACCCGCAGCCGCCCGGTGAAGAACTCCAGCGCGGCCTCCAGCGCCGCCGGGTCGGCCCGGACGGGCAGGAGACGGGCCGCCGCCGAAAGCCCGGCGCGGACGGAGAAGAACCGCCGCGCGCCGATGAGGGCCTGCACCATCCCCAGCGCGTCCCGGCGCAGGCCGTAGGGGTCGGCGGAACCGCTGGGCACCAGCCCCACGGCGAAGAGCCCCGCCAGGCTGTCCAGCCGGTCCGCCAGGCCCAGAGCCAGCCCCGGCAGGGTCTCGGGAAGCGCGTCCCCGGCGAAACGGGGCAGATAGTGCTCAAAGATGGCCCGGGCCACCTCCGGCGGCTCCCCGGACTTCAGGGCGTACTCCCGCCCCATGACGCCCTGCAGACTGGTGAACTCCACCACCATCTGGGTCGCCAGGTCGGCCTTGCAGAGGTGGGCGGCGCGCCGGGCGATCGCCGTCTCCTCCTCCGTCAGGCCCAGCATGCGGGCCACTTCGGGCACCAGTTCCTCCAGACGGCGGGCCTTATCCAGCATAGAGCCCAGTTGCTCCTGGAAGGTGAGGGTCGCCAGCCGGGGCAGGAAGGACTCCAGGGGCCGGGCGGTGTCCTCCCGGTAGAAGTAGTCGGCGTCGGCGAAGCGGGCCCGCAGCACGGCCTCGTTGCCCTGCCGGACGACGTCCAGGTGCTCCTCCCCGCCGTTGCGGACGGCGACGAAGTACGGCCGCAACCGCCCATCGCCGTCCAGGACCGGGAAGTAGCGCTGGTGTTTCTTCATCACGGCGATCAGGACCTCGGTGGGGAGGCGCAGGTATTCTTCCTCAAAGTGGCCCAGGAAGGCCGTCGGTTGCTCCACCAGGTTGGTCACCTCCTCCAGGAGGTCCGGGTCCTCCGGTACCCGTCCGCCCACGGCGGCGGCCCGTTCGGCCACCTGCGCGGCGACGGCGGCGCGGCGCTCATCGGGGTCCACCAGAATCCCGTGGGCCTGCATCCGGTCCAGGTACTCCTCCGCGCGGGCCAGGGAAATCTCCGGGGAGCCCTGGGGCCGGGAGCCCCGGGTAACGCAGCCGCTGTAGAGCCCCGCGTAGTCAAAAGGAATGACCGCGTCGTCCAGGAGGGCCACCAGCCAGCGGATGGGGCGGGAGAAGGCGACGCCGGTCTCGTTCCAGCGCATGCTCATCGGGAAACGCACCCCGGCGACCAGCCGGGGGAGGAGGTCCATCAGCACCTCCGGGGTCGGGCGGCCCTCCACCTGCCGGACGGCGACGACGTACTGCCCGCCGTCCATCTCCCGGACCTGCAGGTCGGCGACGTCCACGCCCTGGCGGCGGGCGAAGCCCTGGGCGGCCTGGGTGGGGCGGCCTTCGGCGTCAAAGGCGGCGCGGGCCGGCGGCCCCTTGACCACTTCCTCCAGCGGGCGCTGGCGGGGCGCCAGACCATCCACCAGCAGGGCCAGCCGCCGGGGCGTCCCCAGGACGCGCAGGTTTTCGTAGTCCAGACGGGCCTCCGCCAGAAGGGCCGGGGCCCCCTCCCGCAGTTGGGCCAGGGCCAGGGAGAGGTCCCCCGCCGGGAGTTCTTCGGTGCCGATTTCCAGCAGGAGCGTCGCCGGGCCGGGGGGCGGCGGTGGGGGCGGCGTGCCTTCGGGCCGGGTTTCCCGTCGGGGCGCGCGGGCCAGCCACGGGAACCCGGCCTTTTCCCGCTGGCTCACGTAGGCCTGGGCCACCTGTCGGGCCAGTTCCCGCATCCGGCGGAAGAAGAGAGACCGTTCCGTCACGCCGACGGCGCCGCGGGAATCCAGCAGGTTGAAGGTGTGGGAGCAGCGGAGGACGTAGTCGTGGGCCGGGATGACCAGCCCGGCCTCCAGGCAGCGGCGGGCCTCGTCCTCAAAAAGGTCATACATCCGGCGCAGAGCCTCTATATCCGCCACCTCAAAGTCGTAGCGGCAGTGCTCCACCTCGGGGGTCAGGAGGACGTCGCCGTAGGTGTGGACACCGTCCCAGTCAATCTCCCAGACGGAGCGGACCCGCTGGAGAAACATGGTGATGCGTTCCAGGCCGTAGGTGATCTCCACGGCGGGCGGGTCCAGCGTCAGGCCGCCGGCCTGCTGGAAGTAGGTGAACTGGGTGATTTCCAGGCCGTCCAGCCAGACCTCCCAGCCCAGGCCCCAGGCGCCCAGGGCGGGGCTCTCCCAGTTATCCTCCACGAAGCGGATGTCGTGCTCCTCCCGGCGGATGCCCAGGGCCTCCAGACTCTGCAGGTAGATTTCCTGCGGGTTGCCGGGGTCGGGCTTGAGGATGACCTGGAACTGGATGTGCATCTGCATCCGGTTGGGGTTCTCCCCGTAGCGGCCGTCGTCGGGCCGATAGGAGGGCTCCACGTAGGCGACGTTCCAGGGCTCCGGCCCCAGGACGCGCAGGACGGTAGCGGGATTCATCGTCCCGGCGCCGACTTTTTCGCTATATGGCTGCCAGAGGAGGCATCCCCTCTCGGCCCAGAACTGCTGAAGGCGAAGGATGACTTCCTGAAAGGTCAACGGACGGTCCATAGGGTCTCCTGTCGCAGGTCGCAGGTCTCAGGTCTCAGGTCGCAGGTCGCAGGGAGCAGGGCGCAGGGCGCAGGTCGCAGGTCGCAAGTCGCAGGTCGCAAGGCGCAGGTCGCAGGTCGCAAGTCGCAGGTCGCAAGGCGCAGGTCGCAGGGCGCATGTCGCAGAGCGCATGCTCTCTTCCATTGTAACACAGGCGGGGAAAAGAGACAACTGCATTTCTCACACAGAGAACAAAGGCAACTGTATTTCTCATTTCTCACACAGAGACACAAAGGCACAAAGGCACAAAGGCACTGTCAAGTCTCTTAAAATCGTACCGGGGGCAGAAGCCCAAAGTCCTGAAAAACCGTACCTCCAGAGTGCCGTAACGGCTGAGACTGGCTGCGCTCACCGGCTTTTATTAACCCCTCACCCCCCT
>Ga0308421_1000197_pt1 | contig 36911 bp, 20 predicted proteins | sample HotsprSampleMS60_FD_203673 | JGI IMG/M metagenome (GOLD analysis project Ga0308421, IMG submission 203673) | Hot spring phototrophic mat microbial communities from Mushroom Spring, Yellowstone National Park, Wyoming, United States - 20090730_MS60 ...
CAGGTTTGCTAGATTCATCGAAAGTTTAGTAAGTTCTTAATTGTTTACACGTTCTAAGTGCTTAATAGCACGTTGTGCTTAATAGCACATTGTGCTTAAAGCACTTGTGCTTAAAGCACTTTACTTAGATAGCTAAGAGGTGTTTGAAAGCTGAGTTTTCCAATGAGTGCTTACTAGCACATTCTTATTAAACATTGGAGAGTGGAGAGAGGTGAAACCTCTCTTCATCAAATAGGGCGGGGTGCTTAAACAGCATCATCCTAATTGAGTGTTTAAAGCACTTTGTGCTAAGTAGCACATTCTTATTACATATTGGAGAGTGAAGAGAGGTGGAACCTCTCTTCATCAAATGGGGCGGGTGGGTGGGGACTACTTAAGTGCTTATAGCACTCTATGCTTAAAGCACTTTTTTAATTAGTTGCTAGAAGCACCTTTTTATTAAACATTGGAGAGTTGTAGGGGGAGTAGTCTCTATTAGATTATGTAGATGGAAATGTGTTGTAAGCGTGGGTCACGATTCTTGACAGGGGTTAGGTGGATTAATTATATTGAGAATATGTCAAAAGTATTGCTTGAAGATATATTGGAAGAAGAATTGTCAAGGGCGTTTGAGGTTAAGGATAGAGAAGCATTGAAGAGGTATGTTAAGGTAATTGTTGAGTCGTTTTCGGAGAAGAACGATGTAAAAGAATTAGGTTATGAGGTGAAAGAGGGATTCAAGTTGATTAGTAAGGATATGTTAATGATTTCAGATAGGCTAATGGAACTTAAGGGAGAAATGGCGAATGTTAAAGAAGAGGTCAAAGAAGATATATCGGAAATTAGGGAAGAGATAAGGTTATTAATAGAGAATACGAATAGGAGGTTTGAGGAGCAGAGGGAGTATACAGATAAGAGGTTTCAGGAATTGATGCAGTATGCGGATAAGAGATTTCAAGAGCAAAGGGAGTATACAGATAAGAGATTTGAAGAGTTGATGCAATATTCAGATAAGAGGTTTGAAGAGATTAACAGAAGGTTTGAGGAGTTAATGCAATATGCAGAAAAGAGATTTCAAGAGCAAAAAGAATACACAGATAAGAGGTTTGAGGAGTTATTACATTACTCTGACAAGAGATTTGAAGAGTTGATGCAATATTCAGATAAGAGGTTTGAAGAGATTAACAGAAGGTTTGAGGAGCAGAGAGAGTATACGGATAAGAGGTTTCAAGAATTGATGCAGTATGCAGATAAGAGATTTCAAGAGCAGAGGGAGTACACAGATAAGAGGTTTCAGGAGTTAATGCAGTATACTGATAAGAGGTTTGAGGAACATAAGGAATATACTGATAAGAGGTTTCAAGAATTGATTCAGTATATAGACAAGAGATTTCAAGAGCAAAAAGAATACACAGATAAGAGGTTTGAAGAGTTATTACATTACTCTGACAAAAGGTTTGAGGATATGAATAAGAGGTTTGATGATATGAACAGGAGATTTGAAGAACTTATACATTACTCTGATAAAAGGTTTGATGACATGAATAAGAAATTTAACCTTCTTACTTGGCTAATAGGTGTTGGTTTTACTGTTTTGACGGTTTTGATAACAGTTTTTAGGTTTGTTCATTAGGTGCTTGATAGCACATTGTGCTTAAAGCACGTTGTGCTTAGTAGCACGTTGTGCTTATAGCGCGTTGCGCTTGGGTTTTTCTAGGGAGTAGGGAGGGATTTACAATCCCTCTTCATAAAATTGGGCTGGTGGGTTACTAAACTAATAGTTAAGCTATTCCTTCCGAACTTTTATTTGTGTTCAGATTTTTTTATATTATTGACATGAGGAAAGAATTTTTTGTATTTTTTACTTTTCTTTTAGTAGTTATTTTTCTGTTATCTCTATCTAGTTTTTCTTTTGGTGAGGATAAAAAGAAAGTAGGGGTTACTAAATTTTTTGGTACTGGGCTTGATACAGATGAGATCGTTGATAAACTTGTTGAGGTTGAAAAGCAGAAAGGTGAAAAATATCAACAGGAGATAAGTAACCAGATTATAAGAAAGGCAATAATTAATTTCTTGGATTTTAACCTAAAGAACCTAAAGGAGACTGCAAAATCACTTTATGATTACAGGTCACCTTTCGGTAATAGATTAGGCTTATCTTCTGATGAAAGTATAGTTAAAATTCTACCTAATAGAGGTGCGGAAATTAAAGAAGTGAGTATTAGAGTTGAGAAGATGGCTAAGCCTGATACATTTATTTCCGACCCTTTACCTATAGGCACGAAACTCAATCCTTTCAAGTTCACTATAACTGTTGGTACCAATAGTTACGAAATTGATTTTGGAGGTGGTACGCTCTATGACCTTGCCAAGACGATAAATAATGTTGCCGGTAGTGCTGTGAGTGCTTCGGTTGTTAAGGTAGACAAAGATAACGAGGTTATTAGAATCTCATCAAAGAAAACTGGTAAAAGCAATAGGATATTCATAAGTGGTGATGTTTCTGAATTTGTTAGAATAGGACTTTTGGGTAGGAATGTCAAGAAAGAGGAAAAGCCTAAAGAGCTAGATATAATTAGTTTGTTTACGCCATCTTTGACTTTGAAGCTTTCAAAAAGAACTGTTTTGTCTAACAGTGTTGAGTATGCTATTGCTGAAAAGACTGTTTTAGAGGTTTCTAATTATTTCTATTACTACCAGCCACCGAAGGTGGCTGATATAGATATTAGATTAATGGAAAGTGTAAAGGTGAGTAATGTTGAGGTTAAAGGTGGTAGTGCAATAGGTAGTTTACAATCATTTGTTACGTACATCAGTAACGATTATGACTTTATAATTCTTGTCTTTTCAGATGATACTAAGAGAGTTATAAGAATCTCTACTAATTATCAAGTTGTAGATTTGGGGAATGAGAAAGGGAAAACTATCAAGCAAGTTATTTTGAGGAATGGTAATGACCTTGTTGATATTGTTTTCAGTAAAATTAGGGTTTTTGATAAAAAAGAGGTAGAATTTGAGCCAGGTTTCGTTCCTAAAAATTATATTTCTAAGGCTGATAATGCTGTTTTGTATGTTGATGGTGTTAGGATTGAAAGGGAGAGCAATGATATTGATGATATAATAAACGGCGTCGTTAGGATATTGGGAGAGGATACTAATAAAGAGGTATCGGCTAAGGTTGACTATGATTACGCTTCAATAACTAATGCTATTTCAAATTTTATTGAGAAGTATAACAATGTTATGATATACCTTAGCAAGATAACTAAGCCAATTGTTGACAGAAGGCAGCTTTATGAAAAGCCAGATGAGGAAAAAGAAGAAGGTTCATTTGCTACAGATACTGATCTGATTAGGCTCAAGGATAAGCTAAGATTCTTGGCTATGCAGCCTTATAAAACGGCTAATACAAACATAAGGTTACTTTACCATGTAGGTATTTACACCAAGGACATTGAAACGAAGTTAGATTTTCAATCAGATTTGTGGGAGTATGTGAGAAGAGGTGTTTTGACTTTGGATAATGAAAAGTTTACGAGGGCTCTTTTGCAGGATATAGAGGCAGTTAAGCAGATTTTCGCTAATGATACAAATTCTGATAAGCTAGTTGATTCAGGATTTTCCTACGAGGTTGCTACTTTGTCTGATACATATACCAGAGTTAACGGAATTTTTGCTCTTAAGAAGAAGCAAATTGACAACATAATCAAAGCTAACAAAGATTACTACGCTAAGTTTGAAGAGAGACTTGAGGATTATAGAAAGTCCCTTGAGTCAAAATTTGCTAAACTCCAGCAGATGCTTAGAGAAAGTAAGTCTAAACAGGATTGGTTCAAAGCTCAGATGAAAGGGCTTTCGTCATCTTCTGAATAAGTTCACCATGCTATGTGATATATAAAACCCATTGCTTACCAAAGCATTTATCAGAGGGTAATTATGCGAAGGAACTAGGATTTCAACGAAATCAAATTGACTTGGAGAGATAAAATTCAAAGCTCTGTTTATTAGGTATTTACCTATTCCTTTGCCTCTAAAATCTTTTTTCACGAATATGTCAAACATTCGGTATACCTTTATGGTTTTGCTTGATATATTTGAGAGTGTTGAAGATAGGTTTGTGTCATCTTTGACTATTATGTATCCTATAGGTTCGTTTTTTGATGTTGCTACAAAGGTTTTGAATATGTCAAAGTTTAGCTCTAGTGACCTCAGGTAATTGTCAAGAATGTTTGACTTTATTTTTTCTTCTATTTCGTTTTCAAATAATATAGGGAATGGGTAGTTTAGGTACTCTTCGTTTTGGGATATGAGGGCATGAAGCTCTTCTTTTGATTTTGATAGTGATATGTTTATGTTTTCTTTTGGTTCTTGGAGAATCATTTTCCCTTTGAATAGCCTTAGAGTGAGAAAGGTAGAGGAATATTTGAATCTGTGTTTTGTGTAGAAGTTTATCGCTTTTGTGTTGTTTTCATCGGTGCTTACGGATATTATTTGTGCACCTCTTTTTGTTGAGTATTCTATGAAATACTTCATGAGTTCTGAGCCTATGCCTTGGTCTCTGTATTTTTTTGATACTGCAATTAGGTTTATTTTGTATATTTGTCTGTAAGTTATGGATGACAGGGATTTATCGTAGCTCCACGATAGAAAGCCGAGAATTCTGTTTTTGTTTACTGCTATGAATGTGTTTGTTGATGAGGATATTATGTTTCTTGATATTAGTGAGAAATCTGATGTACCAACGAGGTTAACTAGTTTTTTATCTACTCTGTACATTGAGAGTTCAAAGGAATCTTTACAAATCTCTTGAACGGAGTCAAGATCTGTTGGCTTGAGTTCTGTGATGTATAGCACTGGTTAGATGAGCGGGAAACGGGACTCGAACCCGCGACCCTCGGCTTGGAAGGCCGATGCTCTACCAACTGAGCTATTCCCGCTTTCTTATATAAGTATACAAAACTTGAATGACTTTATTCAAGTTTCGAGAATTGTGGTGTGGCTAGGAGAACTACTAAAAGTCATTAACTCCAAGAGTTAAGAGAGATAAAACATCTAAAGATGTTGTTTTTTTACAACAATACCCCTTTTGACCCCCCTTCGGGAGGCTAGAAAAATAAAGGCTTTGAGAACAGTGTGCAAATTTTGCACAAAGGGTGTGAAAATTTTGCACACTTTTTTGAGTTTTTTACTAAGATTTAAAATTTTAAGATTTTCTACTTTAGTAGTATTTACCGAATGTTTTGGATGATTAGGCTTCATTTTCCCTTGACTTGGCATGATTTTTGATAAATAATAAATTTAGGAGGGAAAGTATGAGTAAGTACATAGTTACTACCCTTTTGGTATTCGTCTTTTTGTTTGGTTTAGGACATTATTTGTTCGCTGAGTCTTACTTTTATTTTGAGCCTTTTACTACTACGCCTGCTAGTGGTTGGTGGTATGTAGCACAAGGTTTACGTGGTGGACTTTGGTACAACAAAGAGGGAATTATCTCTAGTTTACCTACTGCTAGTAGAAATAGTTCTTTTAGTTTTACTGGTGGTAGGGCTGTGTTTACAGGTAATATTGTAAGTAATAATACTGTTAATTACTTAGGTGTATGGGTAGGTACTGCTATAGGTTTCACTAACAAGTTATGGAATCCATCGCCTTATAATCCTTTTGGGTTTGAGATACTCAGAGTATCTGCTAGGATTGATCCACACGATGACTCGCTTAATCCTGAATCTCGTAGACATGCTGCCTCTATGGATATATTCCTAGCGGAGTACACAAACCTTGGTAACTCTTCACCTGACTATACAAAGTTCCCAAACCAAATAGTTCTATACGATATGATGAGGATGTGTGATAATGTTTCTAATGATGCTTATACTACACCTTATAGCCAATGGGGGGTTTGGGAGAGTAGCTACAGTAGGATATATGTAACGAACCTTCCGAGGCTCAATGGTAGCGGCACCGTAAACCTAAAGCCAATCCTTGAGTGGAATATGGATGATAACTGGGTTCATACAAATAACGAAGGTGTCTCTTATAATCAGTATGCAAATCCTAATCCTGCTAACAATAATCAGATAAAAATAATGGTTACTCATGATGGTACTAAGGTTTCTTTTTATGTTAATCCTCTTGGTAATGGTGGTACACCGAATGAGATGATATTACTTAAAGAAGTACCTATAAACTGGACTAATAATGTTTTCCCTCTCTTTGGAGTAGGTACTATAAGGTATGATACCGAGACCCAAGATTTGGTACTTGATGACTTTTACATTCGTACTATAGCTTCTGCTGTGACATCTGAGGTTGTTCCTTATGAGATTACTACCAACTCTACATTCAATCTAAACATATTCATAAAGCCTGTTTTTGGTTCTATCAATGATGCTGGTGTGAGTGAAGTGTGGATAAAGAAGCCTTCTTCTTGGACATGGTTTAACTGGGCTAGCTATACCAATCAAATTGCTGTTATGGTGTACAGTAATACTACACTTCTTACTACATTCTCAAAGTCTTCTGGTGATGTTAACCCTGCTAGTGGCTCTGTAGCGATAAGCATAAAGACTATGGAAGTTAGCGGTGATACGCTGAAAATAAGGTTTAGAGCTGCGACTTCTTCTGATAACCAAATAATAAGACCTATTAGTACAAGTGATTTTGCGAATAAGTTCATAAGGGTTATTGTTTCTAATGTTTCTACTTCAGGTGCTATCATTGATAACATAGGTAAAGACATAGAAGTGTATGTAGACAACCCAAAGTATGCTGATACTTGGACAGATACTACCATAGGTACAGCACCTAGATATGCTACTACAGGTAAGATGAAGAGTTATGCCGGTGATGTTATAAATGTTACACTGATAGATTCTTCTTTTAGAGATGGTAATACATTAACTGTAAAGGTTTTTGATATACCAAAGGCTTATGGTGGTATCACTCCTAACATTGTCTATCAGGGTACCACTAATACATTCTACTATGATATATCAACAAGGGATGTTGTTAATGGTACATACATAACTTCGGTTAAGATAAGAGTACCAAGTGGCTTTATAGTTAAGCCAAACACTGCCTTTGAGACTAACATCTCAAGCCTAAAAATTACTGACCCAGTTAATAGCATAAGGATTACAAACGAAGGTGGTATCACTAATATATATATTGAGTATTGGGAAGAGAACAACTTTATTCCAGGTGAAAATGGTATTGATAAAATTACCATAAAAACTTATAGTACACCTATAGACATTACGAATAGGTTTGATGATTGGTTGGCGTATGTTAATAATAGGTATGTCGGTGGATTGGCTAACACTTGGACATTAGTTAGCACTAATTCACAGTATCCTTCTAGGACTGTTGAGAGTAGGAGACCTAGAGCAAATGTTGAGGCTTGGATTGATGCCAATGGTGGAAATAGCTATGTTGAAAATACATCAATAACAAATACCTATAGGTATGTGCTAAAGAATAACGGTTTGACTGGTAATAATATACTCACTGCAAGGATTTATATACCACCTAACATTACGAATGTTACATCAATAAGCAGTGGTATTCCTTCGGTTAGATACTTTACCAATATAAGTGGTAGCAATTTCGTATATGTGGGGTATAGTAATTCATCTACGAATTTACCTGCTGGCACTAATGATGTCATTACTTTTGTTGGTTGGGATAATGTGCCGCCTCTAACTAATGAAATTACAAATGTTTTTGTTTCGTATGTTGACAACGGTAATGGTGATGGTTATGTCCCAACAGTTGAATCTTCTTTGACATACCGAATAAGGTTTGTTACGCCTCCTGCGAGAGCAAGGGCAAAGGTATTTAGTCCTAACGAAGAAGGAGGGGATAACCCAGCTACAGCATTACACCATGTTTATGTTGATTATCCTGAACAGTATGTTGAGATGTACATTGAGAATGTAGGTGAGGAAGGTAATGAGATATTCAGGGCTTATATTTACTATCCTTCAAACATAATAACCAATGTTTATAATTTCTATTCAACTAAGATAGGTTCGGCAAGCTCTACTTATGTCTATACTACGAATGTTTCAGGTAGTAACTTTATAGTGGTTGATTATGCGGGTGCTAATAATAAACTTTTATCAGGTCAGAATGACATTGTTAGTTTTAGGATTAACTATAACCTTGACAATGCTACTAACATAACTTTACAAGTTTATGTTGCGAATTCTACGAATTTCACAAATGCAGTAGTTGCTAATAATCCTATTGACAATAACCAAGATTTACATTTCATATACTCGCCTGTTGGTGCTTATGCCTATGTTACACCGCCACCGGGTGGTTATGTACCTAAGAGTGTACTTACTAACCTAACATTCACGATTGACAATACAGGTGTCTATCCTAAAAACTCAATATTAGCAGCAAAGATTTACATACCTCCCTACTTTGCTGATACTGTTACGAGTATTACTAGTAGTATAATGGGTTCTGATCCTCTTTATGTCTTCTATAATGCTGGTGATAACAATATTTATATAATCTATACGAATGGTGGTATTGTAGGGGGTGGCGTTGATACCATTACTGTGTGGGTGTCTAATAAAGTTGTTTTATCAACGAATGTAACATTTACAGTCTTTGTGACTAATAAGCGTAGCTCTGTGTTTACAAATCTCATATACCTACCGGGTCAGTCTCTTAGTGTTTTAGTTTCTGATCCACCGGTGAATGCTAGCTATTATGTAGATAAGAATGTTTTTGTTGCTTTAGGTAGTGGTGTTGGTGAGAGTTTTAGAGTCTTTATAACTAACAAAGGTGAAGGTGCTAATGAGCTAACTTATGTTAAAATTGATATACCTACCCCTATTCAGGGTAAAGTTACCAATGTCACTGGTATATGGACAAATATAAACTACATAACTTATGATAGCACCAAGATAGAGGTTATCTATTCTAATTACACTGGTAGTCCTGTACAGGGTCTTGATGCTGGCTCTTATGATATAATTACTGTTTACTTTACAAACAATGTTACAGACATCTCAACTAATTTAGTTACAGTTCAGGCTGATAACTCTCCTGATTTCCCACCTCCTGTAAGTTTGTCTGTTGTTTCGGGTAAACCTAATAGTATTTACTTCGTTAATCCATCACTTTATAAGATTACTCCTAACCAAATTAATGTCAGTGCTACTCGTTCAGTATTCACAAATTACATAACTGCAGGTGTTGGTTATGATGTTAAGTTAGCTAGGATAATACTACCATACCCATTTGTTACGAACAACATTTTTGTTACAAGTGTTAGAGGTGCTAGTGTTAGCATAGGCTCAAATTATGTTGAACTCAATTATGGTAGTGGATTACCTAGCGGCCAATTTGATATGGTCATACTATCAAATGTTCTTGATACCTATGATGAGGTTACCAATTATACGGCATTCTGGAGTGCTCGAGTGGATTACATTGGTGATGGTAGTTTTGTAGGTTGTGTAATAGATTCTACTGGTACTAATCATGTTACTATTATATATTCTCCGGCAGAAGCGGAAGCTTATGTTACACCTGAAAGTGTTGGTGAGGATTTTGATAGTTATACTTACACCTTCAGTATAAAGAATGTTGGTCAGAGTGGAAATAACATAAAAGAAGTGATGATTATACCTTCTGCTTTCATTACGGATATCTCAAATGTTACTAGTGATTTATTGTCATCCTCTTCTATTACGAATTCTAACAATGTCATAATACTTAAGTACTCTGATATTGGGGACTTATTACCAGATAGTAGTGATACCATAACCCTTGTGGGTTATGATAGTATTGATACTGCTCCAGGTGGTGCTGTTGGCTCTTATTGGGCTGTGAAGGTTAATAACTCACCTTATGCTATTTCCTACACAAATGCTTATCCACCTGTTGGTAGGTCATTGACTAACATAATATACAAGCCTAACTACAGGGTAGACTACTACATAGAAATGTCAAATAGAATATCATCTTCACCGTATGACGTAAATAAAGTCTATACAACTAGTGACGCTACTAATGTTATGTACTACTACATCAATAACTATGGTGGTACAGGTAATAATCTACTTAAACTGTTTATAAAGGTTCCGAGCATAGGTACAATTATTAGTACTAATGGTATGTCATTCTCTAGTGCCAAAGGTGTTCCTATTAGTTTGTCTAACAATGGTGAAATTGTTGTTGATTATTCTTCTAGTCCGCTTGTTCCAGGTGATAGTGATGTTATAACTATAGAGTTTAAGGACCTAATAAACGATGGTGAAACTAATGTCTCTTGGACTTCTGAATCTATATTCTCAACTACCGCCGGTAAGAGAAAGCCTAACAATGTCCAAAGTGGTAAGTTTGGTTATGTATCGTTTGTTATGCCTTTGCCTTATGCTAGTGCTTCCATAGTATCACCATCACCGAGGGAAATTTTCGTTTCTGATAAACTGTTTAATGTTAGTATACTCCTAACTAATACAGGTATAGAGTACAACATCATTAGAGGTGCTAGAATAGATGTGCCTTCTACTTTCTCATTGCTTTCTGCTAATACTCCTGATGCTACTAACTCCATAGTGGGTAATAGTCTGTATGTTTACTATACCAATGGCTTGTCTACAAGTAATACGAATATCATTACAATTACCTTGAGTAATAAGATTAGCAATATAACAAATGTTGGTTTTACTGGTGTTGTGTGGAATAGCAGAAATACGAATACTATAAGCGAGATTTCAGTTTATGCTCTGAGGTTGAATGTTGTGTCTTTGCCTTCTGTTTATTTGTATCCTAACGAAATTGATACAAGCGATTACTATACAAATTATGTCATATACATCAGGAACGATAGTAGTGGTACTAGACCTATAAGAAAGGTTAAGATTGAAATACCTAATGGTGTTTTTAACAACATAGACAATTTGCAAAGCTCTTTGATTTCAGATGATGCTACTTATGTGTCAAACTTTGGTAATACTAACATTTACATTGACTATACACTAGAAGGTAAATCAATTGTTATTGGCGATCAGGATAGAATTTCATTTATTGGTTATGATAACTTAGATGTAGGTAGTACGAACATCGTTTTGAAAGGGTGGTTCTATGATTCTGATGAATGGCGAGAGATGAAGGTATTTGTTGGTTATAGGATGGACTTAAACTTCACTATGCCTCGAGCATTCCTTAAGGCATCCATTGATCCTGATAAAATATATGTAAGCCAAGAGTCTAATAGATTGAAGCTTACAGTAACTAATGAAGGTAGAGGCTCAAACAAACTTGTTAAAGTTAGGTTTACTATACCTTACGGTATAAGTAATATTTCGCTTGTGAGTAATACGCTTGGAGGTATTGCATCTAACTTTATAAATGGTGATTACTTTGAGATATGGTATTCTAATACTGGTGGTATACCTTCTGGACAAGCTGATGAAATATATGTTGATACACTCAGTTATTATGATATTCTAACAAATATAGGTGTTGTGTTCATGGGTGGTAATGAGTACAATGGTCCTTGGTATGTTGGTGGTATAATTCCGGGTGGCACTACTACATTGAGAGTTCTTTATCCGCCATTACTTATATTGTCTTATGTAAGCAAAGGTGATAAGATATATACCATAGACACTAACGCTACGGTTGAATACAAGATAATCAATAAGAGTAGAGGAACATACATAACTAATGTTTGGTTTAAATTTGATTTAACTAACTTCTATGACATTAGTATAACTTCTTCTTTGGGTGGCATAATTTCAACGAATTCTAATTCTAACACTATAAGTGTTAGTTATACTAGTGATACCAATAGTCCTAGTGCCTTTGGCTTTGATAAAGTTGATATCATAACTATAACATTCAATTATAACCTGACTAATTTCTACGCCATTCCTATGATTGGTGAGGCGTGGGTGATTGGTGATACGAATACTAACACTACACTTGTTAAACCTTCTGGGCTCGGACAAATTGTTTATGTTACTAATGCACCATTCGCTAGAATAATAGGTTATGTTTCACCTGTTAGGTATCCTGTCAGTGTTAAGCAAGTTGATTCTTCAGGTAATATTGTTAAGGATAGTGAAGGCAACGATATAATTTCAATCTCTTCAACTAACGATGGTAAATTTTTCTTGAGAGAGGTTTATCCCGATAGCAATGGTAAGTGTATACTTTCATTTGAGAATGAGAATTATAGAAACATGACCAAAGAATTCTACATTGAGAAAAACAAAGTAACGAATGTAGGTATTATTTTCATGCTTAATAAACCATTCAGTAAGAGCTCAGATAAGGACCAAGATATCGTATCGCCGAGCGATAACAAGAGTAAAGTTATCATTAAGCAAGGTAACATAAACAGAGATTTTTCAGTTGACCTTTACATCACCAACCTAACAGAACTACAGAAAAATGCTATACAAAAAGATGATAAACTTGCTAAGCCAAAGGATAATTCACTCATGGCATTCTTCTTAGATGTTAGAGGCTATTCGTTTGATGAACTAATTAAAGAAATTGGTATAGATGGTGACATAATACTCTACTTCTACTATCCTTCTGTTGTGAGTAATGCTTATGTGAATGAAGATAAGTTTGGTATATACTACTGGAAGCCAACAACTGGAGAATGGATAAGGGTAGGTGGGCAAGTTGATAAGCAGAATAAATTCATTATTGCTAAAGTTTCATACCTAAGTAAGTACTATGCTGTTTTAGAGTCAGCTAAAGAACTTATTGGTGTCATAAGGAATGTTACATCTTCGCCTAGAGTGTTTACGCCTGTAGTTGGTGGTAATCCTACTGACCCTGACTACGGTATAGTGAAGATATCATTTGAGTTTGATAAGACTTATAATGAGTATGAGGTGAGTATATACTCGCTTGATGGTAGGCTCGTTAAGAGTTATAAGAAACAAAGTAGTGAAGGGTTTGTTAATGGTGTTATAGGATGGGATGGCAAGGATATGGACGGCAAGATGGTAAGGAATGGCGTTTATGTTTACAGAATAAAGGTAGGTGAAAATGTATACACCGGTACTATCGTTTTAGTTAAGTAAGGAGGGAATTATGAAGGGAATTAAGGTATTTTTAGTTTTGGTTTTTAGCTTTTTGATTGCTTTTGAAGGATTTGGTATCTCTTATTATGAGGACTTCAGTAGTGGCTTGAGTATAACTAATAACGGCTGGAAAATGAACACACTAAGAGGTAAGAGCGGTATATTTAAGAGTACAACTAATAGTTCTCAATTTCCTTCTAGTGATGGAGGTATTCCTTCTGGGGGTGTTCCTTCAGCTCAGACAGTTGGTATTGCTAGTGGTGTTAGTGATCAGAGTTTGATAATATACGGTAGAGGTAATAACTGTCAGCTTACATTGAATAACTACTTTGCTGGTAATGGTATAAAATTTATCCCTGTTTCTAATACAAACATCGGTAGAGTTATAGTAGCTAAGCCAGAAGAACCTTTTGGCTTCACTGTCGTTAGGAGGATGGCTAGGGTTGATAACCTTTCAGATGCTCGTGGTCAGTCGCTTTATCACAAGAGCTATGTTAATGTATGGATAGCTGAGGAAAACTATAAAACTAACGAGTGGGATAATTACGATAACTTTGTGGTTTTTTATGAAGGAATGGTTAGTGGTAATACTACATTGAGTGAGTGGGGATTTTATAGAGGAGGATTGAATAACTTTAACTTTGCTTCTGGTGTTTTCACTAACTACTGGGGTGATACTACTAATTTCTCTTACCTCAGAGTGAATATGCAGGATGCTGATGCTGGCTATCTAAACATGAATTTCTACGGTGGTAGTGCTGGTACTTGGTATGCTAATACTAGTATTATTGGCTTAAAGATTACGCATGATGGCACTAAGGTTACTTTTTACCTGAATCCTGCGCCTTATTCTCCTATTGGTTCTTGGTACAAGGTGGGTGAGACACCTGTAGCATGGTACTCAAACCTTGTTGTTGAGTTTGGTAATGATTCTCTTATATTTGTTAGTGAAGCTCAAGAGGCTTATTGGGATGACTTCACTATTAGGACTGTTACGAGTAATACTGTAGCATACATCACTCCTTCGGAGGTTGTGAAGGATTCTACAAATATCTATACTATCGTTATATCTAACGATATAACTTCTAGTGATAGTGGTGTAGGAGAGATAAAAATTACTAAGCCTGCTGGCTTTGGTGCTTGGGATACCAATGCTGTATGGGTTGAGAATTATTATATAACTGGTGCTAATACAAATAATAGGGTGTTTTCAGGTGAGCCTGCTCATAATTATCAATTCCTTGTGAGGGTTGACCCTAGCGATCCTAATAGTTTGCTTATAAGGTTTAGAATGGCTACTCCGGGACCGGGTATAATAGATAGTAGTGTTCCTAATAAGACTATAAAGGTTTCGTTTAGGTTAGTTACACCTTCTAATCCTGATGTTTCAGGGAATTACAAATTCTCCGTTTATGTTGACTGTAATAAAGAGCCAGGTACTGCTATTACGATAAACTACGCTACTACTGGCTGGAAAAAATCGTATGAAGTTGGTACTGGCTTAAGTGTTAAGGTTTATGATGATCCGTACATGTATGCTGGACTTTCTTTCTCTCCTACCCCGATGTACGAAGGGAATAGTGTTTATGAGATGATTTATGACTTTTCTACTTCAGGCTTAGCTAATAGACCTGATTTGGGAGTTGTTGAGATACTCATACCGAATGGGTTTGTGGTATCAAATTATTACGAATCAATAATTCTTGGTTCTTTAGCGAATACATACATTACTCAGACTAACTACGATGGTACGAATAGGATAAGGATAAATTACGCTAGTGCTGGTTACTATCTACCTGGGCAGAATGGACTTGAGAGGATAAAGTTTTATGTCACTCAGACGCCTGATTTGCCGGTAGGGGTGAAGACTTCTAATTTCGTTTGGCCACAGATTGTGTATGATAAGTTTGGTACGAGTAGGTACCTTATTTACAATACAAATGCTACTTATCCTAGACAGAATACACTTGTTATTATTCCTTCGCCTCAGCCTGTTGCTTCCGTTAGCCCACCGAAGATTGATAACGCTGTTAAGACAAATACTTTAACTTATACTGTTGTGAACTACGGTCCTACGGGGAATGATATAATCAAACTGTTTATACTCTTTGATACGAACTTTATAACTAACTACACATGGGGATTGTCGAATAGAAATTTACCTGCTAGAATTTATTCTACTAATATAAGTGGCTTGGGCTTTGGTGTATTTGTTGAGTATACCAATGCAGCTAACCCTCTAAAGTCAGGCTCAAATGATGTTATATACTTTACAACCATACACAAGAGAACAAGTGTTGATGATCCACCGGTGTATGTTCCGTTTGTTGTCTATGGTGACAATGGTAATACTGAGGGACTAGTGGCAGGTGATGAATATTCACCTAACTCCTGGAGTGTATTACTTACACCACCTGAGCCCGAAGGGGTAGCTTATATTTCACCAACAAACATTGATACTACTACCATAGTTTTCACCGTTACGAACTACCTCTACAATACGGGTGCTATAGGTAACAACATGAAGAAAGGTAGAATTGCTGTGCCTAGTGGCTTCAGTATACTGAGTGTTCAGAGTAGTTATATAGCGAATGATGCGGCTAACATTTCCATTTTGCCAAGTAACATAATATTACATTACGACGACGATAATGGTATTGGGCTTAAATCAGTTTACGATACGGGTAGTCCTTTTGATATCATTGTTATTACTTTGAGTAATACTAATTACTTTACTCCTACCATCCTCACGATGCAAAACTATGTTAGCAATGCTAGAGGTGAAACGAATTGTGCTGATAAGGGACCTAATGAGAAACAAATGCTAGTTGTTGAATGGCCTCCGTTGAACGCTTCTATTGCTATTTCTCCTACTGAGTTAGATTCATCTACTTACACCAACGATATTATAGTTATTATTTCTAACTTAGGTTCGCCTCTTGGTTCAGGTAACTACATATACAGAGTAGTTATAAATGTGCCTAGTGATGTCTCTACGAATATATTCAATATTCAGAGTGCAGTTATAAACAATGATGGTGCTAATGCTAGGTTTATTTCTACACCTACAACGAACTATATACTGTTGGACTACATAAGTGATGGTACGAATATCATACCCGGTGGTAGAGATGTGATTACCTTCTCAATGGTTGATATTGTTGAAATAAACAAACTTGCTACATTCAATACTGTAGCATCTAACCAAAAGGCTTTCCAACTCATAACGAATGGTAACTCTAGTATATACTTCAAGATGCCACACGCTTATAGTGGTGCTAAATTTGATTCAGAGGTAGTCTATACTTCTTCAACTCCTACAAATGTTAATTTGAAACTCATAATTACTAACGCTGGTAACGGTTCTAATAGACTGTACAGGGTGAAGGTTAATATTCCTTCTGTTTATGAAGGTAAGATACTCCTGGCACAATCAAGTATAGTTGGTACTACAGGTGTCTCTCTTACACCTAGTAACTTCACTATAAACTACATAGACTTCAGTACTAACTTGCCTGCTGGAATGGTAGATGAAGTAATGTTAGTGTTCTCAAATACTTACTCTGTGCCTACGAATGGACAGTTTGTTGTGTTTGCTAGTAATGGTAGTTTGTGGTCACCTGATGGTTGGGAGCAAGGTACTAACATTATTTACTCTGCCAATGATGGGTATCTTTACATATCAGAGCAACCTAAATTTGTGATTGATCCTACTAACATTTCTACCTTCCAGAATACTAACACATTTACCATATATCTAACGAATGGTACGAATCCTAACTCTAGGGCTATTCATAGAATGGTTGTTAGAGTGCCTAGTATATTCTCTATTACTAATTTCGCTAATCAGCCGCCGAATTCTTCTCTGTCTATTATGCCGACTCTCAGTACCAATGGTAATGATGTTATAATTAACTTTGTTTCCGATAAGCTTAGTGGTAGTAAATATCACGCCATAACCATAACCGTTACTGATAACTTTAACTATGGGGAGACTAATGTTAGCTTTGTTGTGATGGCTGATTATAATGATGGTTATAGTAATAATAACTTTGGCTATAGTGTTGGTGGTAATGGTGATGTTAAGTTCTACTTGCCGCCTTCTAAAGTTTGGGCTAAACTTGTACCTAATGATGTTTACTATGATATAGTGTCTACACCGATGAGAGTTGAGCTAACGAACTATGGTGAGAAGTATAATGATGTTTACTGGGCAAAGATATTCCTACCGCCTGTTGTTACGAATGTAACTATTCTTTCAAACAAGATACCTGCAAGTTTGAGTTATATATCTGCAGAGAATAGCATATTCATAGATTATTCTGTAAGCAATACTAACATTCCTTCTACTAAGTATGATGTTGTTTACTTTATAGGGCATGATAATCAGGATTTGCCGGTTTATGTTACAAACATAACTGTTAGAGTTGCTAACTATCCTAGCAATATTTATTATACCAATGCTACTGAGAAGGTAGCAGATGACTTGAAGTATAATGTTGTTGTGCCGCCTTATCAAATAACTTACAGGGTGGAGCCAAACGATGTACCGTCGTTTGTCAATGATTTCATTACATACAGAGTGTTTGTTGATAACATTGGTAACGCTGGTAATAACCTAGAGAGATTGGAGATAGTTTATCCTTCTATTTTGGTTACAAATGATATGAATATTTCTACAACTTACACCAATCCTACGATTTCAATTGTGAGTGACAGGATAGTTATTGATTATACTGGTAAAGAATTGCCGCCAGGTACTAACGATATTATAACTATTGTAGCTAAAGATAATTGGTTATATGGTCAAACGAATGTTTACTTCTACGCTAAAGCTAGGTTTAATACTTCGTTAGGGCAATTTGTAAATGGTAGGGTAAGTGGTGGTACTAACTTGGTTAGATTTTTAGATTCCCCACCGTATGTTTATGCTAAGCTAGAGTACAATGAAGTTTATTATTCTAATCCTAATCCTTCAATTAGATTGATACTTTCAAATGGTGGTAGTGGAGACAATATAGTTAAGTCGGTGAGTATAAATATTCCTTCTAGCTTGCAGATTGGTTTCAGTGCTTCGAAGGCTAGCAGTGCTTTGGCTACGAATATAACATATTCTTCTGGGGTACTTACTCTTATGTATTCTAACTTTGTTGTTGGGGATGTAGATACCGTTACTCTTTCGCTTTCAAACACTAACATTGTAGGTAGTATTGCTGTATTCTCCGGTAGTGCTTCTAACGCTATTACGAATGGTGTTATTTTTGAGTCCTCACCACAGTCTTTGAAATTATCTTTTGTAAGCGTACCGAATGCTGAGAATCTTACGAATGAGATAGATACATTGAAGAAGACAAATGTTATAGCTGTGAGGATTAATAATGACACTGCTGGCAGTATATCTATAAAAGGTTTCATGATTAGTTTGCCATGGCCATTTACAAATGTAGCTTGGGTTAGCAATACTAAACCTGCTACTATCTCTGTGAGTAACGGTACGAATATATATGTTAGATATACTAGTGGATTAATTAAGGGTCATGGTGATACTATTGTCTTTGGGGCTGTTGATACATTTGAGTTTGGTAATACTAATGCAGGGCTCTCCTTCTATGTAAATGAAGGTATAGGATTTGTACCTGCTAGTATTGGGTTTGGTGGTACCAACATAAATATTAGGATGCCTAGGGCTCAAGGGTATGCTAGCTTGATAACAAAGTTTGTGTATATATCCGTACAGTCAGAAGTAACAGCAACTAATACTGTGAGGATGTACTTTACAAATACAGGAGGAGATTTCAACAACATTAGGTTTGTTAAGGTTGTATTCCCTGTTGAGATAACTAACTTCATTTCTAACTCTACCACCCTTGGTGGGAATGTGATAAGTAACAGCAATAATGTGCTCTTCATACACTATACTAATGATGGTATACCTTCATTAGGTGTTGATGAGCTTTCGGTGACATTCGAACAGAATTATCCTACTAAGGTTTTGAAGAGATTGTATGTTTATTATGACAATGGTTATGGGGAGTTGCAGGCTATAGATCCGCCAGCTGATGGTACTCTTGATTTGTTGTTTGATTATCCTCAGGAAGATTCTGAAGTTTACATTGTTAAGGATAGAGATGTTACTTACACTATAGATACCAACCATACGATAGTTATGAGGCTAATGAATAACTCTTATTCATATCCTATAAGGAAGGTTAGAATCAATTATGATTCTAGTAATTACATAGTCACTAGTATATCTTTGTCAAACTATACTCTAATTAGTTGGGTTACGAACAGTAGTAACATAATACTTGACCTTAACTTACCTACTAGAAGAGCTGATTACATAATCATTAGGGTGCTGTATAACGCTTCTACGAACATAACTAATAACCTTTCGACTTCCATATTCTACGATGGTTCCGAGGGTTATGAAGCTGCTAAAGTGCCGGTTGGTGAAACTGTTGACTTTAAGATTTTGTATGCTAATTTTGGTAGAGTTTTGGGGTTAGTTAAACCATATTCGCGAGATGTTAGTGTGAAGGTGGTATATCCAGGTACTGAGAATGTTGTTATTGACAATGTTAAGTCTAATAACATTATGTCATCGCTTACTCTTGTGACTAATATCTCTTATGTTGATGTTGGTTCGTATAGATTGGATTTTGTGCCACCGGGTACTTACGATATACTTATAACGAGTACGAAATATAGGAAATTTGTTATCAAGAATGTTAGTATTGTTCCTAATAATATAACAAACTTAGATATGGTGGTGCTGAGCAATGCACCGTTTAGCACTGAGGCTAGAGAAGAGCAGAGTGCTATTTCGCTTGATGATGGTAGGACTGCGTTAATAGTGCCACCAGGTTCATTACTTAACGATTTCTCTGTGGATATAATTGTCAGGAATGCTACAGGTGATGAGCAAGCAGGTGTTAACAACACCAAAGGTGTTGGTAAATTCAATTCTATCAGTTCTATGAAAGTGTATGAACTTATAATGAAGACTGTTCCAGGAAAGGATATATTTGAGAATCCACTGAAGAGTGATGTAATACTTAGATTTTACTATGACGAGAGTTACCTAGCATCTCAAGGGTGGAGTGAAGATAATATATCAGTTTGGTACTGGAAAGATACAACTAAGGAATGGGTAAGGATTGGTGGCAAGGTTGATAAGCAGAATAACTTCATCTATATAAAGACGAGGTATCTACACAGAGTGTATGCTATAATGGGTGATGGTGATATAAAGAAAGAAGGTGTTGTTAGGAATGTCAGGATGTCACCGAATCCGTTCACACCTGTTTATAATGGTAGTAGCATTGACTACAAGTACGGAATGCTTAAGATAACATTTGACCTTGATAAGCCTTATGATAAGTATTATGTGAGAATATACGATATGAGAGGACAGCTTATGAGAGTGCTTGAGGGTGATGGCAGTTATGGACAGGGTGAAGTTTATTGGGATGGTAAAGATTACGATGGTGTTTATGTAAGGAATGGTGTTTATGTGTTTGCTGTTGTTGTTGATGGAAAGATACAGTACAAAGGTACTGTGGTGCTTGTTAAGTAAGGGGAGTTTTCCCCTGGTTTTATTTTTATAGGAAGGAGGAATTTATGAGGAAGTTAGTTTTTGTTGTGGTGTTGGTTTTGCTAGGTTTTAGTTTCTCTTATGGAGCATTTGAGTTTTTGGATAATGGTACGAGTGTTAGGGTTCGTGGAATGGGCAATGCGATGTTCGGTATCTTTGACGGTGTTAATGGTATGGAGTACAACCCAGCCCTTATGGCTAATACTAAAAATATTGAGTCTAGGGTGAATTTTGGGTTGCCGTTTGGGTATGTTGATGAAGGTATGATGAATATGTTCAGTTTTTATGGTGTTGTACCTTTCTGCAATAGAGGTTACGCAGGAATTGATTACTTAGCTGGTGTGATAATGGGTGGGAATGTACCTTTCTTATTTAGAGAAGGAGCTATAGGGGTTTCGTACAATAGGTTTAATGTACTTGATTTATACTACGAACAAGTTATAAGCTTTGCTTATGCTAAGAACTTGGATGATTATATTTCAAAAGGTGCTAGAATTTCGGCGGGTGTGAAATTCAATTTGTATAATCTTGGACTCATACCTAATCCTGATACGCAAGTTAATCCTTATCTTGGTGATAAACTTACCGCTTGGGGTTTTGGGCTTGATGTTGGTGTAACCTATGACTTCAGTTATACCATAAGGTTGGGTTTTGCTATACAAAACCTGATAAAACCTAATACTGCAATAATAGAAGGCAATGTTTCAACATTGCCTAGAAAAATAAAGTTTGGTGCGAACTGGCTTGTTGGTAGTTTCTTCGGGGTTTTTGAGGATGTTATAGTAGGTGGTGGTGTCACGCAGACAGAGAGAGAGCCAGGAGACAATAGAGAACTTGACCTTACATATCATCTAGGTGCTGAAACTTGGTTTTTCAATCGTATTATTGGGTTAAGAAGTGGATATGAATTTGGCTTGAATCAGTTCTCAAGAATTAGTTTAGGATTGAGCTTCTCCTATGTATTTATGGACGAACACGAGGTGAATATTGATTATTCTGTTAGCTTGATGCCTAATTTCTTCGCTGCAATGGGGGACTTGTCTCATAGCTTTAGCCTTGTCTATAGGTTTAGGCTTCCTAGAAGTGCCTTTGCTTACACTGAAGAGAAGATAAGAGAGCTACAATTTATGGAAGAGCTTGAGAAGAGAAAGAAGCAGATGAAAGAACTGAATGTTCCTTCTACAAATACTGATACTCAGAGTAGTACTACTACGGGTACTACTTCAACCACTAGTGCTCCAAGCACTAGTGCTCCAAGCACCACTACTCAGAGTACTGATTCTACTCCAACACCAACTGAAAAGGAGAAACAAAAAACAGGAACTAAAAAATAGGTGCTTTAGCACTTATGCTTTAAGCACTGGTGCTTTAAGCACATGTTTTTTAAGCACACTTTTTGTTTATCATGTTAAAGAGAGGCATTAGCCTCTCTTTAGAAATTTTAATTTTTAAGCACTGTTCTGGAGATTTTATAATTTATCTTCTATGGTTCTGGTGGAAAAAGTAGAAGGTGAATACCTTGTTAAGATACCTCTTGACCTTTTTTCTCTTAGTATTCTTTTATATTTGACGAAGAGCGATGACTTTAAATCTTTTGTTTTAATTGACTACGAATCTGCCAATACTAATTGGTTTGACTTTTTGGGAGTTGAGTATAAGAAGTTGGATAAGAATACATACCTGCTTCTGGGAAGTGCTGTTAGCTTGATTGCTAAAGATACGGTCAAGAGGGGAAAGATACTTCTTTGTTCCGAGAGTTATCAATCTCTTTCTTCAAAGCTAAGTACTAAAGTTCAGAGTGCTATCAAGGAGGTAATAGCTAAAAGTGAATTGAGGGTTAGCTCTACTTCATCTTTGCCTGTTGAACTTACGATTTGGATTTCGGAAGATGGGATTACGTTTTCTTTCAGAGACAAAAGATTCGTGTATGCTATCTTTGCTTTCTATGTTTACAGGAAACTTTCTTTAATACCTACAGAATTCCAAGTTGAGAGCCTTTCTTTGATTTTATCTGAAATTAACATAACCGATAAAACAATTTTTAGGTTCACTAAGCTAGGTAAATGCTTTTTGCCAGGTAAAGTGATGCTTTCGCTTGAGTTACTGAATGATGGTAGGATGCAGTATTTCACATTGACTTATGCTAGGAATAGGTGGAGTATAAAGCCGAATAATTCGGCTAGAGGAGCCTTGAACTTTTTACACAAGTTTTTCCTTTTGGCTTATGATTTTATTTCTGGTTTGTACGATAAGTATATTTACTCGAGGTTTCATTCTTTTATTGATAGTTTGGTGATTGGTGTTTCGGGAGTTTTGAATGTTTATTGGGTTAGAGACCTAACTATTGTCCTCTTTTTCGTTGTTATTGTTTTCTTTATGTTGAAGAGTAAGTTAGTTTTTTTGTTGGTTTTGATTTATTTACTTTGGGTTGTTTACAAAAGGTTTATTGTGTTTATTTTGTTCAGAGGGTAGGTTTATGGGGTTTGATTATAAATCAGCAGGTGTTGATATTGATAAGGCTAATATTCTGATATCTGATTTAAAAAAAGAAATATCTAAAACATACAACAAGTACGTTTTGAGTGGGGTTGGTGGATTTGGTGCTTTGATAAGTTTTGACCTGAGTGAGTTTGACGAGCCGGTGGTTTCTATTTCAACTGACGGTGTCGGAACAAAATTGCTTTTGGCGAAAAGGTACGACATGGTTGATGGGATTGGTATAGACCTTGTTGCGATGAATGTTGATGATGTTGTGTGTACTGGTGCTAAGCCTGTGGCGTTTGTTGATTATTATGCTTGCGGTAAGTTGATTGATGACATTTATAAAAGAGTTCTTAAAGGCATAATAGAGGGATGTAAAATTGCAGGTGTTGCTTTGGTAGGGGGTGAGACAGCTGAGATGCCGGGGCTTTATAAAGATGACGAATTTGATTTGAGTGGTACAGCAATAGGATTTGGTAGTAAGAAAAATTCATTGCCTAAGGAAATAGTTCCCGGAGATGTGCTTATTGGGCTTGAGTCAAGTGGTTTCCATAGTAATGGCTATTCTCTAATAAGAAAAGTGATAGAGAGTAAGAATTTAGATGTTACAAAGGATTATGGATTTGGTAGGTCATTGATAGAGTTACTTTTGGAGCCTACGAGAATATACTGTAAACATCTTTATCCACTTGTTGAGAATGGTTTAGCGAAAGGTTTTGTTCATGTTACTGGTGGCGGTATTGTTGAGAACACTGTTAGGGTTGTAGCACAGGGAACTGTTTCTCTTTATTACGAGAGGATAAAAACGCCCGAGTTTATGAATTTTATCATAAAAGAGGGAGATGTTTCTAAGGAAGAGGCTTTCAGAGTTTTTGATATGGGTGTTGGAATGATTGTAGTTTCGGATAAGAAAAATGTTGATAAAATTATTGAGACTCTTAGAAATGTTGGTTTTGATTACTGGATTGATGTTATTGGAGCTATAGTATGAGAGATTTCAGAAGTGTTGAATTTAATTTTGGTATAAACAAGGTAAGAATTTATATCTTTTTAGGGATAGTAATATCTTTCTTTTCTCTTGTGATTCTTAGAATAGTTGATATGCAGATGCTTAGTAGGGATAAGTTTGTTAAGTTAGCAATGATAAACATGGCTCAACAGTTGCCGATTCCTGCGGAAAGGGGGATGATTCTAGATGTTAATCAGGTGCCTTTGGCATATAGTGAGGATACTATTGGCGTTTTTGTGATACAGAAGTATTTACCTCAGAATGATACACTTAGACTTGTGACTTTGTCTAAGTTAGCTGGTGTTATAGGCAAGGACATTAAATTTGTTTTGGCGGCTATAGAGCGTAGAAAGTGGGATATTTATGGTCCAATATTTATATCAGAGATAACCAAGGAGCAAGCAGTGAATATAATGGAGAGGAGTGAGGATTTTCCGGGTGTTTTTGTTGATACAATATCTCTAAGAACTGTTAAGTTCCCGTATGAGACAGCTCACTTAATAGGTTACTTGGGTCCTATATCTCAGAGTGAGTTTAAGGTTCTTTCTGATGAAGAAAGAAGAATTTATAATACTACTAGTTATCTTGGCAAGGACGGTATAGAGAGAGTTTACGATAAAGTTTTGAGGGGAATAGATGGGGTACTGTTTAGGTACATAGATGCTAAGAATAATATTGTTGGCAGTGAAATTGTTTCTTTGCCTATTGAGGGTAAGTCGTTGAGGTTATCGATAGATGCGGATATACAAAAATTAGCTTATGAGCTTCTTAAGCCTTACAGAGGTTCGTTAGTTGTGATGAAGCCTGCTACTGGTGAAATAGTCGCTCTTGTTTCTACACCGTCGTATAATCCTAATAGGCTTTCTAGAGGTGATGCTTCTTATTTTTTGGAACTATCTACAGATCAAAAGTTCCCGCTGTTTAATAGGGCTATTCAAGGTACATATCAGCCAGGTTCTACATTTAAGCTAGTTACTGCTGCGGCAGCACTTTATTACAATAAGTGGGTACCTGAAAGGTCAGAATATTGTACTGGTGCCTTGAGAATAGGTAAGAGAGTGTTTAATGACTGGGCAGTTCATGGAAATGTGAAGAATATAATTGATGCTATCAGGGTTTCTTGCGATGTTTACTTTTACAAAATTGGATTGTCGCTTGAACCGAATGAAATGATAGAAATGGCTAAAAATTTCGGAGTTGGTGAAAGGACATTTATAGATTTGCCTAATGAGAAGATAGGACTTAGAATTTCAGAAGATTTGCATAGGAAAAAGTACAGAAGAGATATACTTAGTGGTGATATGGCGAACATGGCAATAGGTCAGGGAGATTGGCTATTGACACCTTTACAGCTTGCTGTTTTAGGTTCGATTATATACAATGAAGGTATTGCATACAAACCTCATATAGTCAAAGAGATACTTTCTTATGATGGTAAGGAAGTTTTAGAGAAAGTTAAGCCTGAAGTTCTTAGAAAGTTTGATTTACCTAAAGAAATTTGGAAAATCATGAAGGAAGGAATGAAGGAGGTTTTTGAAAGAGGGACTGCTTCGGGCCTAAAATATATAACTAAGTACCCTATTTCATGTAAGACTGGAACAGCAGAGAATCCTCACGGTAAACCGCACTCAGTGTTTTTGGCTTTTGCTCCTACCGATGGAGTTGATCCTAATGATGCTATAGTTGTAGCTGTTATTGTTGAAAATGTTGGTGCAGGTTCAGCTTTTGCTGGTCCTGTTGCCGCCAGGGTAATAGAAGCATACTTCAATAAGTATGGGTATAAGAAATAATATGATATTATTTCACAATCTTTTTGAGGTTTTCGGTTATTTCCCCTAGGTTTTTTGTTATCTTCTCTAGATTTTTGATTAATGATGAGATATTATCTTTGTTGTTTTTGAGTTCTTCTGAAAGAACAGATATGTCTTTTGTTATCTTCTCGGTGTTGTTGAGACTTTTTGAAATACTTTCGCTTTCTAACAATGTTTTTAATTTGTTCAAGCTAACGATTAATGTGTCAATAAGTTCTCCTATTCTTTTATCAACGAGGTTGTCAACCTTTGGTAAGGTTGATGACTTTAAGTCGTATATTGTTTCGTTAGCAGTTAGAAGAAGGTTGTTTATATTTTTTAGGACGCTACTGAGTTCGCCACCTTCTGAGAGATAGTTTATTATCATAGCTGTTATAGTGGAAACATTGTTTACGATTTTGGATATGTCTTCATCGGAACTATGGTATCCTTTCAATTTTGCTAGTACTTTACCTTCGTATGTATCTAGAGAATATATAATTTCTCCCGGCATTACGAAGTCCCCTTCTGCAGAACCTGATACGATTTCAAATGCTTTGCCGCCGAACAAAGGTGATTTTACTACAAATAAAGAGTCACTCTTTATTTTGTTGGTGAATTCTCTATATATGTAGATATGAACTTTAAATGTTTCATCGGGTAGAAGCTCAACTTTAGAAATCTTGCCTATTGTTATTCCTTTGTATGTAATTTTGGCTCCCTTGGATACCCCCGATGCATTATTTAGTATTGTGTAATACGGTACCATAGGTCTAAACCATTCATTAGCTCTACCTATGAAGAGTAGTAGCAATATGAGTAAGATTATTGTGAAGACTATAAGAGCCCCAACGATTTTTTCTATGGTTGAGAATTTATACATTTTATCATTGTGAAATTTCAGGTATGATTTTATCAAATTTAACAGGATGGACTGAATTTTGTAGAGAGGCTGTGCCTCTCTATACTCTAAGTAAACTTTAAATTGATTTAGGTATTAATTGAATTTCAAAATTCAGTTCGGAGGCGAAAATGCCAAACATAGCACCTACAAAGTTAAACCTAATAAATACTAAAGAGTTCCTTAGCCTTGCTAGGGATGGTAAGAATCTTTTGGAAGAGAAGAAAGAAGTTCTTCTTGCTAATATACTCACAGTATTGAAGGAGCTAAAGCAGGTTAGAGCTGAATTTGATGAATTGGTGAAGGAAATATATCGGGATTTTCTTTATATAAAGTTATTCCTAGGTGAGGATATAATATTGAATGAGCTGAAGTCCGCAAATGTAAAAGAAATAGAATTTGACATTTTACCGAAAAACATAATTGGTGTGATTGTGCCAATTATAAAGAATCTAAAGGTTGATGTTAAAACGAATATTGACCCTTCGGTGTTCTTTTCATCTTACAAGATGAATGAGCTTATGCTAAAATTTGAGAAGTTTGTGAAGAAAATGGTAGAGGTTATAGAGAAAGAAGCTATAATGTGGAACTTAATAAAGGATTTGAAGAAGACTCAAAGGAGAGTTAATTCACTGGACAACATAATAATACCTGGACTTTTGGAAGATATAAAGTTCATAGTTGATTCACTTGAAGATAGAGACAGAGAGGTTATATTCCAGCTACAGAGAATGAAGTCTAAGAAATCAAAAAGGTAGAACATGTCAGACATCATACGAGTGCTTGCTCTAGGCGATATAATAGGACATAAGAGTATAGAAGGTATAAAACAGAATTTGAGCACAATAAAAAAAGCTAAGATGATAGATTTTGTTATAGCCAATGGGGAGAATGCTTCTTATAACAGCTTAGGTATATCTAGGAAAAATTACGAAGACCTGATTAGTGCAGGTGTCGATGTTATCACATCGGGTAATCATATATGGAAGAACAAAGAGGTTTTTGAATTCATTGATAAGGTTGATAGGCTCATAAGACCCATTAATTATATTCCTTCTTTGCCTGGTAAGGGAAAGGTGATAGTTGAAGTTAAGGGAATAAAAGTTTGCGTGATGAATCTTATAGGCTCAACTTTCATGGATGCACCGTTTATTTCACCTTTTTTTTTAATTCAACAGGAGATAAATAACTTGCCTGAGGATGTGAAAATAGTGATAATTGATTTCCACGCTGAGGCTACAGCTGAGAAGGTAGCAATGGGTTGGTTTTTGGATGGTAGAGTTAGCTTAGTGTTTGGTACTCATACACATGTTCAGACAGCTGATGAAAAGATTCTACCGAATGGTACAGGTTATATAACGGATATAGGGATGTGTGGATTCACAAAATCGGTTATAGGTGATGAAGTTGAAAGGTCTCTTAAGAGGTTTCTTTTGGGACTACCTGAGAGGTTATCTCCTTCGGAAGAAGGAAGCTTCCAAATGAATGGAATAATAGTAGATATTGATACAAAAACAGGCAAAACGGTGAAAATTGAGAGAATTTCTTATGAATTTGAGGTTTATTAGGTGATGATTGGGTTGAGAGACTTAGCCTGTTTTAATGTTGGGATAACATCCCAGTAAGTTAAAAAATGTGTGGTTAATCAATTATAATTCTTCGTCATGGGAGCGCTTAGGGATAGGTTAATAGAACTTAAGAAGAGGATTGATGAGAGTTTTTTGGTTTTTTCTATTCCTTCCAAGGAAGAGAGAATTAAGGAGCTAGAGGCTTTGGTATCCGAGGCTTATTCTAGGAATGATGTTGATAAGGCTTCTAGCTTACTTATTGAGCAATCTAGGTTGAAGAAAGAGGTTGAAAAGTGGAATAGCATTAAAAATAAAGTTGAGAGTCTTCTCCTTTTAGCTACTGAAGTTGAGGAGTTGGGAGAAGATGGAATGATTAATGAGGTTCTTAAGGAGATTGAAAAGTTGGAATATACCATTTCGCAATATGAGATAGAAAGGTTTTTTGACAGTGAGGTTGACAGAGGTAATTGTTTTATGAACATTCATCCTGGGGCTGGTGGAACGGAGTCTTGTGATTGGGCTGCAATGCTTTTTAGGATGTATACGAGGTTTTTTGAAAGGAAAGGATTTAAATATGAGGTTGTAGATTTCTTACCGGGTGAAGAAGCGGGGATAAAGGATGTGACTTTGTATGTTCAGGGGGAGTTTGCTTTTGGGTACTTGAAGTCTGAAACGGGTATACATAGGTTAGTTAGGATTTCACCGTTTGATGCTTCAAAAAGAAGACATACTTCTTTTTGTGCTGTTCATGTTATGCCAGAGATTCCAGCTAGTGCCGATATAAGTATAGATCCTTCAGAAATAAAGTTTGAGGTTTTTAGAGCTAGTGGTAAAGGTGGGCAGCATGTTAATAAAGTGGAGTCAGCAGTGAGGATTACTCATATACCTACGGGTATCGTTGTTTCAATACAAAATGAAAGGTCTCAGATACAGAATAGAGAAATAGCTATGAAAATACTCAAGTCTAAGCTTTACGAGCTAAGGGAAAAGGAGAGGCTTAAGAAAATAGAAGAAATTTCAGGTGAGAAGAAGGATATTTCCTGGGGTAATCAGATAAGAAGTTATGTTCTGCACCCGTATAATTCTGTGAAAGATCATAGAACTAATGTTGAAACTTCAGATGTTCAATCTGTTCTTGATGGGGAAATTGATATTTTTGTTAATGCTTACATCAAGTGGTCGTATCTTAATAGGCATAAGGTATGAGTTTGATTTATATTTTAGACCTTCTTGGAACTTTTGTATTTGCTTCTACTGGGGCAATAAGGGCTCTTGAAAAGAGGTTGGATCTTTTTGGGATTTTTGTTCTTAGTTTTATCACCGCCGTAGGCGGTGGTACAATAAGAGATGTAATACTTGGTAGTAGACCTTTTTATTTTTTTGATGTTAACTACTCGATAGCTATACTTTTGGGAATGCTTTTAGTTATATTCATTAGAAATGAGGTTAAGAGGTATCAACAAAAGAGTGTTTACATACCACCTCAAAGTTAATTTACCAAAGTTCTGAATAGTTTCTAGAATGTAATTTATAAAATTATTGAAAAATGTTTAATGTTTCTTGATAATTTGTTTAGAGTTTTAGGTGGAGGTAGGATATGAGAGCTTCTGTGTATAATTTGACTTTTAGGGATAAGGAGAGGTTTTTGACACTGTTTTCACATGGTGTTTTGAGGATAACGGCTAGTGTACTTGCTACACTTATACTTTTTACTATAATATATTTTTCGTTGTACTTTCTGAATGTTATACCTTTTAATTTGGTTTCCTTTTTGGGGCATCTTGCTGCTTCTATATTTATAGGTGTGATTGCTGCATACCTCAAGCTTCTAGAGTATAGGTTAGAGATGATATCGTATAAAGAGTCAAACATTCATGATATAATACCAAACTTTATGTACATGTTCATTTTGGCTATTATGATACTTTATGGTATGGCTTACTACATCATTAGTGTTGATGTTAACTCTCTTAGAGCGGAGAATGTAGCTACTCTTTTTATATTGGTTCTTCTTGGTTCGATAATATTTGCCTATATGCTTTCTTCGTCTTGGTCTTGGCTTTATACCTCGTTTCTTAATCTAATAAGCCCTATTGACTGGATAGCTAAGTTCGATGAAGATGCTTTCTATAGACTGTTACCTTTGAAGTTTTACGAAAGTAAAAGGTACCATGTACCATTAACATTAGGTTTGGTTGATATACTCAACTATGATGAAATTCTTAAGAAATTGGGTAGGAAGAGGATGCAAAAGTTTATGGTTGAGCTTATGGATGAGATTAACGCCTCTCTAAGGTTCGTTGATTTGGTAGCTAGGATAGATGACAGTGAGAAAATATCCATAATAATGAATATACCTTCAGCTTCTGCACATATTCCTATCCAAAGAGTTTTGGAGATAATAAAATCCTTTGGTGCTAAAAAGGGTATTGACATAGAAGCTAAAGGTAGGATAGTTTCATTCTCTCCGGATATGATATCTGAAATGGATATGCTCAAGGCAGAAGGTGAAGAAGTGAAACTCTCTTAATCCCACTTACAGAATTACATAGGTATATTTTGTCAGCTTTCTCAAGGTCTTTAATTGTTAAGGGGTGTTCTTTTATATCTATTTTCTGTGATATGTATTCTAGCATCACCCCTCTTAGTAGTCCGCTTTCTCTTTTGGGTGTTAAAAGTTTGTTGCCTTTCAGTACTATTATGTTGTGAATGCATCCTTCGGTTACTTCTCCTTTTTCGTTTAGAAATATGTAATCGGCTAGTCCTTCTTCTTGAGCTCTTTGGTAGTATTTGTTGTATAGTTGCCTATTAGTAGTCTTATGAAATAAGAAAATGTCATTACTGTTTGTTCTTTCGGGTGCTATTTTTATGTAGCTAGAATTCTGTTTTTCTTTTAGAGGTAGTACCTCTATTTCTACTTTTCCATTTCTACTCAGTATAAGCCTAACTTTTCTTTTGTCTTCAATACCTCTTGTTGCTTTTTTGAGTTCGCTGATTATGTATTCTGCATTAAATTTGAAGTCAAAGTATTTTGCTGATTTTTTGAGTCTTTTTAGGTGTAGTTTTAGAAGGTATAGTTTACCATTTTTTAGAAGTATCGTTTCTATTAACTTGAAGTCATCAATTGGTGGTATCTGTACGAATTTTGATTTTAGGATTGCCTCTTTGTATTCTTCTTTTGGGTCTGAGTACCATGTTATGCCGCCGCCTATTCCTATTTCTCCTTTACCGTCCTTTATTACTGGTGTTCTTATAGCTACATTGAATTCTGAAAAATCTTTTGTTATTACTCCTATTGAGCCAGTGTATATACCTCTTGGCGAATTTTCTAGAGAGTTTATAATTTCCATTGTTCTGATTTTGGGGGCTCCTGTTATTGAGCCACACGGAAAAAGTTTTTCTATTACCTCGGATATTTTTTTTACCTTTAGCCTTGATGATATTGTTGATGTCATCTGAAATACTGTTTCGTACTTCTCAATCTCAAAAAGTCTTTCAACCTTCACAGTTCCGAACTCTGATATTGTTCCTAAATCATTTCTGAGTAAATCTACAATCATTAAATTCTCTGCTTGGTTTTTGTCACTTTCTTTTAACTTCCTTCTCATTATGATATCCTCTTCTAGATATCTTCCTCTACTAGTTGTTCCTTTCATTGGTTTTGTTGTAATTTTGTCGTTTTTCAGTCTAAAGAAAAGTTCAGGGGATAGACTTAGAATACTTATATCCTCAAGATTTATGTAATATCCGTATTTTACACTCTGCTTTTTTCTTAAGTCTAAGAATAAGTCAAATGGGTCTCCCTCAAAGTTAAAAAACATTTTGAAAGTAAAATTTACTTGATAAGTGTCACCATTTCTTAGGTATTCTCTTATTTTGAGTATTTTTTCTGTATACTCTTTTTCGTCGATCTCTGGGGTAAGGTTTTTTATTTGGTAGTTTCTTTTTGATTCTGGTATTTCAATTACTCTGTATTCGGGGAATATTCCGAACCATACAAGAGGTAGTTTTTCATCTTTTTTCTTTTGTATTTCTTTTTGAAACTTTAGGTACCCATAGCTTGCTTCGTATGAAATGAATCCAACTAGAAAAAATCCTTGTTCCCTGAATTTATCTATCTCCTCTAAAGCTGTTTTGACATCATCAAAATTTCTTGCCGCTATATCGTGTATGGGGTTAGAAAATAGTATGAGTCTGTCTCTTTTGTCTAGTATTGCATACTTCTCGTTCATAGGTTTTGATTAATTATACCTTTCGGGTATGATTTTTTAAAAGTTTTGTACTTTGGAGGTGCTATCAGCACCTGTAAAAATAAAAAAACTTTACTAGTTAGGTATGAATTAAATTTTTTTTGTGTTTACGAGGTGATTATATTTAAATTTGTTGTATACTGGTATAGGGTAAGGAGGTAATATGAGGTATATAATTGTTGGTGGTGTTGCTGGTGGTATGTCGGCTGCTGCGAGGCTTAGAAGGATAGCTGAGGATGCTGAAATAATAGTTTTTGAGAGGGGTGAGTATATATCTTATGCGAATTGTGGCTTGCCGTATTACATTGGTGATGTAATAAAGGAGAGGTCGAATCTTTTGGTTCAGACTGTTGAGGGGTTCAGAAAGAGGTTTAATGTTGATGTGAGGGTTAAGAGTGAAGTTATAGGGATAGACAGGAAGAACAAAGAGGTTATAGTTAGGGATTTGTCTACTGGGAAGGAGTATAGGGAGAGGTATGATAAGCTTATTTTGTCGCCTGGTGCTACGCCTGTTAAGCCCCCAATTCCCGGTATAGATTTGGAAAATATTTTTACTTTGAGGGATGTTGCTGACACTGACAGGATAAGAAATTTTGTTGATACGAAGAAACCTAGAAGAGCGTTGATTGTTGGTGCTGGTTTTATAGGGCTTGAGATGGCTGAGAACTTGCACAATAGGGGAATATTAGTGACTATAGTTGAGGCTTTGGAGCAGATGATGGGAGTATTGGACTATGACATGGCTACACTGATACATCAGCATCTAAAGACGAAGAATGTTGAGTTTTATTTAAAGGACGGTGTGAGTAGTTTTGAGTCTGCTGGTGATGGTAAGATTGCTGTTAACTTAAGCAGTGGTAGAAAGATAGTTGTTGATATGGTTATTTTGTCAATTGGTGTCAGGCCTGAGAGCAAGTTAGCTAAGGAAGCTGGCTTGGAATTAGGTGAGAGGGGTCATATAGTTGTCAATGAGTATTTACAGACTTCGGATCCTGATATATATGCTATAGGTGATGTTATTGAGGTTTATAATCCTATAATTGGTAAGAAAGTGCCTTTGCCTTTGGCTTGGCCCGCTAATCTTCAAGGTAGGATAGTTGCTGATAATATTGTTTTCGGTAATGTTAGGAAGTACAAAGGTACGATAGGTGTTGCTATTGCCAAGGTTTTTGATATTACTGTAGCAGTTGCTGGTGCAACTGAGAAGATGTTGAAGAGAGAGGGAATGCCGTTTAAGAGTATAATAATTCATCCATCTCATCATGCAGGTTATTATCCTGGTGCTTTGCCTATGACTCTTAAGTTAACTTTTTCTCCAACTGATGGTAAAATACTAGGTGCTCAGATAGTAGGTTATGATGGGGTGGATAAAAGAATTGATGTTCTTGCTGCTGCCATGAATGCTGGTATGACGGTTTATGACCTTACTGAGCTGGACCATGCTTATGCTCCACCTTACTCATCCGCTAAGGACCCTGTCAATTTGGCTGGCTATGTTGCTGAAAATGTGCTTAAGGGGTTGGTTAAGGTTATCTCTGTTGAAGAGTTTCTGAGTCTTGACAGAGAGAGTATTTTCATTCTTGATGTGAGGACTAAGGATGAATATGATCTTGGACACATTGAGGGGGCTGTTAATATTCCTGTTGATGAGATAAGGCAGAACTTAGGTAAGATACCAAGAGATAAGAAAATCATTGTTTACTGTAGTGTTGGTTTGAGAGCTTATGTAGCTTGTAGGGTACTTTACCAAAATGGTTTCAATGAAGTTTATAACTTGAGTGGTGGTTATAAAATGTACGAGGTTGTTACCCAGAAGCAGGGCAATGAAGATATATTTGAAGGGTATAGAGTTGACTTAGCTGATTTGGTTACTAAGGAGAGAGCACCGGTGGTAAGTGCTACTTTAGAAGTGGAAGTTGATGCTTGCGGGTTGCAGTGTCCAGGACCGATAATGAAGCTAAAGGAAAAAATAGATACTCTTCCGGTTGGTTCTAAGGTGATAGTTAAAGCTAGTGACCCAGGGTTTATGAACGATGTTAAGGCTTGGGCTGATGTTACGGGTAACAGGCTTATCGACTTGAAAATGGATAAAGGAGTAATTACAGCGGTTATAGAAAAAGGAACTAAGCAAGGGGTTAGGAGTGTTGTTGGGGCTGATAGTGCCACTTTCATTGTGTTTGATGATGACTTGGATAAGTTAATAGCCTCGTTTGTTTTGGCCAATGGTGCTCTCGCTGCTGGTAAGAAAGTTACGATGTTCTTCACTTTCTGGGGATTGAATGCACTGAAGAAAAATAGTAAGGTTAAGGTTAAAAAGGATTTGATATCAAAAATGTTTGGTGTTATGCTACCAAAAGGTACTAGTGAGCTCAAGTTATCAAAGATGAACATGTTCGGTATAGGTCCGAAGATGATAAGATGGATTATGAGGAAGAAAAATATTGCGTCTCTTGAAGAACTTATGAAGGCTGCTATGGAGAAGGGTGTTAAGATTGTTGCTTGCCAGATGTCAATGGATGTTATGGGTATCAAGAAGGAAGAGCTTATAGATGGTATAGAAATTGGTGGTGTTGCTACTTATATGTCGGCTGCTAGTGAGTCGAATATAAACTTGTTTATATAATTTTTTACAAGGTGCCGAAAGGCACCTTTTATTCTATTCATTGACTTGAATTTAGGTTTTTATTAACATTATAATGTTGAGAACCTACGTAAGAGGTAAAATTTATGAGCAAGAGAAAAAAAGATAGCCTAAATTGGAAAATAACGGGTGTAGGTGTTGGTTTTCTTCTGTTTGGGCTTATTTTCTTGGCGCTTGTTGGTTCTAACTATCATGGTATACCTGGGCTTATTGCTTCTTCTCTTCTTATTTTAGGAGTTATTAGTATCTTTTGGGGCTTAGCTGTGAACTTGGAAGAAGAAAGATAGGCATGTTGATTGAAGTTCTTAAGTCGAAGATACATAATGCAGTTGTTACTGATACTTTTATTGATTATGAGGGTAGTATAGGTATAGACGAAGAGATAGTAGAATTAGCGGGGCTTAGGGAGTTTGAGAAGGTGCATGTGTGGAATGTAGGTAATGGTGAGAGGTTTGAAACTTATGTTATACTTGAGCCTCGGGGTAGTAGAAGAATAACGATAAATGGTGCTGCTGCTAGGTTAGCTCACAGAGGTGATAAGGTTATAATTGCCTCTTTTTGTTTTGTTTCTCCTGATGAGAAAGTTAGTCCTAGGATAGTTATACTTGATAGTAACAATGTTCCGAAATTAAAGTAAATACGTTATGAAAACTGTCAGAGAGCTTGTTAATTCAAAAAGGTTAACAAAGATTTCAATGATAACGTGTTATGACTACTCAACGGCTAAGATAATCAAGGATACTGATATAGACATTGTTCTCGTTGGTGATTCTTTGGGAATGGTTATTTATGGTTATCCTTCAACTTTGCAGGTTGAGATGGAGCAGATGGTTTTTCACACTGAGGCGGTGTATAGGGGGTTGGAGGGTCAGAAATTATTAGTTTCTGATTTACCTTTCTTGTCGTATCAGACATCGACAAGGGATGCTGTGTTTAATGCTGGTAGGTTATTGAAAGCTGGTGCTAACATTGTTAAGCTTGAGGGGGGTAAGAGGGTTATTGACAAGGTTAGGGCTATTGTTGATGCTGATATACCTGTAATGGGGCATTTGGGATTGACGCCGCAGAGTATAAATGTAACAGGTGGGTATAAGCTTCAAGCTGTTGATGAGGAGAGTATTGAAAATTTGTTTGAGGATGCTTTTGCTCTTCAGAATGAAGGTGTTGTGGCTTTGGTTCTTGAGTTGGTACCTGAGGAGGTGGCTAAGAAGTTAACGGAAGAGTTAAGGATACCTACGATAGGTATAGGTTCGGGTAGGTTTTGTGATGGTCAAGTTTTGGTGATAAATGATATGCTTGGTTGGTTTAAGGACTTTTCACCGAAACATACTAAGCAGTATGCTAATCTTTCGGAGGTTATATTTTCGTCAGTGAATGAGTATGTCAGTGATGTGAAAAATGGTACTTTCCCGGGTGAGGGAAATGTTTTTCACTTAAAGAAAGAATTTGATTTTGAGAAGATAGTAAGGAAATTGAAAGTTTCCTAGGTTTTAGAGTTTTTTAAGGTTTAAATCCCACATGGTTCAGATACAACAGAGAAGCGAATAGGAAAAGCAACAATGAAGACAAGTTTAAATCCCACATGGTTCAGATACAACTTATTGCTATTAAGAAAAGAATTCAAC
>Ga0308421_1000199_pt1 | contig 36657 bp, 28 predicted proteins | sample HotsprSampleMS60_FD_203673 | JGI IMG/M metagenome (GOLD analysis project Ga0308421, IMG submission 203673) | Hot spring phototrophic mat microbial communities from Mushroom Spring, Yellowstone National Park, Wyoming, United States - 20090730_MS60 ...
AGGGGTGAGGGCAATATCCCCCTTCCCCTCTCCTACTGGTAGGAGAGGGGGAGGGGGTATGGGGGTGGGGGTGAGGGCCGCGCGCCTCCCCTTCCCCCTCTCCCGCACGGCGGGAGAGGGGGAGGGGGGCCGGGGGGGTAGGGGTGAGGGCCAATTCCTGCACCCGCTCCAGAATCCGCTGCAGGACTTCTTCGGTCCGGGTCAGGACTTCATCGTTGGTGAAGCGGAGGAGGTGGTAGTCGTAGTCTCGCAGGATTTCTTCCCGCGCCTGGTCTCGCTCCTGCTGAGTGGCTTCGCGGTGGACGGCGCCGTCCACTTCAATGATGAGACGGGCCTCGGAGCAGTAGAAGTCGGCGATGAAGCGCCCCAGGGGGTATTGCCGCCGGAATTTGTAGCCCCCCAGGCGGCGGTCGCGCAGGCACTCCCAGAGGAGGCGTTCGGCGGGGGTGCCCTGGCGGCGGAGTTGCCGCGCGCGCTGGATCAGTTCGCGGGTGGGGTGAGGGAGGCGGGCTTTGGCCCTCACCCCCTCCCCCGGCCCCTCCCCCTCTCCCACAGGGTGGGCGAGGGGGAGGGGAGGAGTGGCCCTCACCACCACCCCCGGCCCCTCCCCCTCTCCCACGGGGTGGGCGAGGGGGAGGGGAGATTGGGCCCTCACCCCCTCCCCCAGCCCCTCCCCCTCTCCCACGGGGTGGGCGAGGGGGAGGGGAGGAGTGGCCCTCACCCCACCCCCGCCGCCTTCGGCGGCATCCCCTCCCCTCTCCCACGGAGTGGGAGAGGGGGAGGGGGGCAGGGGGGAGAGGGTGAGGGCAAACTCCGCCAGAAGCGGATGGATGGCCGGGCCCTCCGGGCTCCCTTCCAGGAGCCCCAGGCCGATCAGTTCCCCCAGCGCCTCGTCCCGCCGCCCGGGGTCCTCTATCATCCGCTCCAGGATGGGCTCCGGAATGGGGACGTTGGGGGCGCAGAAACCGGCCAGGAGGAACGCGCGCCGGGCGTCCGGGTCCTGCACCTGTTCCCAGGAGAGGGCGAAGGTGGCCCGAAGGCTCAGGTCGTGCTTCGTGGGGGAGGGGAGGTCGGGCCGCCAGCCCCGCATGGAATCGTGGTCCAGGACGTGCTGCAGGGCATTCAGGTAGTCGCCCACGGAGAGGCGGGGGTGGCGCTCCAGGTAGCGCCCGGCCAGTTCCAGCGCCAGGGGGAGATGGCCCAGGCGCTCCGCCAGCGCGTCCAGGTCGGCGTCGGCGGCGCGGTCGGGCGGGAGGAAGTGCCGGAGGAAGGCCCGGCTCTCTTCGGGCGTGAACTCGTCCAGGGGGAGAATCTGCAGGCCCAGATAGCGGGGCCAGTCCCGGCGGCGGGCGGTCAGGAGCAGGCGCAGGGAGGAGTGGGAGAGGCAGGCCAGGATGTCCTGCGCGGCGGCGGGGTCCTCCAGGTTGTCCAGGATGAGCAGGCGCGGCCCTTCGGCCTGCCAGGCCTGCAGCGTGCGGGCCACCTGGTCGGGGAGTTTGTCGGGCCAGGGTTCCAGGCCCATACGGGCGCCGTTCCGGGCAATCTGCTCGTCCAGGAGCGCCGGGTTGCTCAGGTCCAGCCAGTGGACGGAGCGGAAGCGGTAGCCGTAGCGGTAGGCGAACTCCACGGCCAGTTGGGTCTTGCCTACGCCGCCCATGCCGGTGATGGCCTGGGTGATGAGGGCCCTCACCCCCTCCCCCGGCCCCTCCCCCTCTCCCACGGGGTGGGCGAGGGGGAGGGGAGGGGTGGCCCTCACCCCACCCCCGCCGCCTTCGGCGGCACCCCCTCCCCTCTCCCGCTTGCGGGAGAGGGGAGGGGGCTGGGGGGAGGGGTGAGGGCCACATAGCACCCCCTCCAACTGTCGCAGGTCCTCCTCCCGGCCGGTGAACAGGCGGTTGCGGGGGAAGGGGATGTAGGAACCGGGGGGCAGGTCGCCGGGGAGGGTCACCTGCGGGCGCAGTCGGGCCGCCTGGGAGGGCCCCAGGGTCACGGTGTTCCCGTAGCCGATGATGACAACGGAGTGGGAAACGTCCCCCTGAACGGTCACCCGGCCCCGGAGGATGGCCTGGCCCAGCGCGGCGGTCTCCTCCGGCTGCAATGCTTCCCCCCGCTCCAGCCGCCGGAGAATCTCCGCCAGCATCGCCGTCTGCTCCCGCTGCTCCCGGCGGATGTCCTGGACGGTCTGGGCGATGATGGGCAGAGCAAAGTCCTTGAGGGTGGAGACGGCGCGCAGGAGGGCGTCGGTGTAGAGCCGCGCGGCGGCGTCTATCTGGGCGGGGGTGAGGACCCGGCCCAGGTCGCGCGTCAGGGACTCCTGCAGGGCCCGCTCCACGCCGGAGGAGTCCAGCGCGCCGGGCAGGTCGGCCAGCGCGGCCTGGACGGCGGGGAGGTCGGCAAAGCGCAGGGTCAGCGCGCCGCGCAGGGCCGGGTCGGGGCAGTGGGCCTGGACGTACTCCTCGGCGCGCCGGGCGGCCTGCAGCAACTGGTCCGCGACCTGGGGGGCGCGCAGCCATTCATCCAGGCCGCGCTGCAGTTCCTCCCCGCCGATCTCCGCCAGCACGTCCCCGGCGGCCTCCATAAACTCCTCCCCCAGCCAGGTCCGAGCCTGGTGCCGGAGGAGAGCCACCAGCAGGCGAATCAGATGTCGGGGCAATTCCGTGCCCATATCTCACGCCTCACGCTTCACGTTTCACGCTTCACGTTTCACGTTTCACGCTTCACGTTTCACGCTTCACGCTTCACGCTTCACGTTTCACGCCTCCCCCGCTCCCCCGCCCCTCTACTCCTCCGCTCCCCTGCTCCCTGCTACGGCGTCGGCGTTCCCTCCGCCTGACGGCATAGGCGGATGCCCTCCCGAGCGTTGGCGTCGTTGGGGTCTATCTGGAGCGCGGCGTCAAAGAGGGGGTAGGCCCGCTCGCACTGGGCCATGTAGTAGTAACAGAGGCCCAGGGTGTAGTAGTACTCAATGCGGGGGCCCCGGACTGGCTCCGCCTTCAGCGTGACCGTCACCGTACCGTCGGACCCCACCCAGAGGGGGCCGGTGTTCAGCGGGGTGTTGGCCAGAGTCCGCAGGCCGCTGAACCAGCCCACGTAGACCTGACCGGCGGGCGGGTCGGGCATCCGTTCCAGCGCCACCGTGGCCTCCCCGGTCACCGCGTTCAGAGTGGCCCGGCCGCGCGCGGCGGCCCAGGCGCCGGCCCGGTCGGTCGGCGCCAGGTCGGCGGAGAGGTGGACCATCGCGTTATCGGTGGGACGCAGCCGCCCCTCCAGGATTTTGCGGGCGAGGGTCGGGTAGGTGTACGCGTTCTGGACGGGCTCCACCGTCACGTAGAAGCCGCGCGTGGCCCGGCGGGAAGCCCGGTAGGCCATTTCTAAGGCCTTCTCAAAGTTGGGGATGGCCGATTCGTAGTTGCGCTGGGTCCAGTAGACGGTCGCCAGACGGCCGTAGGCGGGGGCGTATTCCGGGTCGGCCTGGATGGCCTGTTCCAGGTACCGCCGGGCCTCCTGGTACTCCTCAATGGCGTAGTAGGCCCACCCCAGTTGGGCCAGGGCGTCGGCCCGGTACGGCGCCAGTTCCACCGCCTGGCGGTAGGCGGCGATGGCGCCGGACGGGTTCAGTAACGCCTGCCGGTTCCGTCCGATGTCCAGATAGATATACGCCAGTTTGGGGTGAATTTCCAGCGCTTTCTGGTAGGCCTCAATGGCCCCGCTATAGTTGCCCATGATCTCCAGCGCGTAGCCGTAGGCCCGCCACCCCTCCACGTTGCGGGGGTCCAGTTTCTGGGCCGTCCGGGCGGCCTCCAGCGCAGCGTTCCACTGCCCCCTGTCCATGTACGTCTCGGAGAGGGCGGCGTAGGCGCCGGCGTCGGCGGGGTCCAGGCCGATGGCCCGGTCACAGGCATCCAGCGCGTCGTCCAACCACCCCACCCAATCGTAGGCCAGGCAGAGGGCGGCCCAGGCGGGCGCGAAGTTCGGGTCTACTGCCACTGCCCGCTCCCCGTACCGGACCGCCTCCAGTGGCCTGCCATCCATCACCAGGAGGCGAACCAGAGGCGCGTAGAGGGATGCGTCGTTGGGGAAAATCTGGAGGGCGCGCTGGTAGGTCGCGATGGCGCCCCGCAGGTCCCCGTCCCAGTAGTACCCGTCCGCCTCTATCTGGTAGGACTGGGGGGAACGGGTGGGGGTCGGGGTGGGCACGATGGTGACCTCCACCTCCTGCGGCTGGACCCGGAAATAGACATATCCGGCGGCCCCGATGAGCAGGAGCAGGAGGAGAACCCGCCAGGGATTGGAGCGTTTTCGTCGTCGTCGGCTCAGGTACATGGTCGCTAATTGCTTATCGCTGATCGCGTATCGCTAATCGCTGATCGCCGATCGCGAATTGCGAATCGCCAATCGCTGACCACTTCTGCGAATCATTGTTCGCCAACGAACAATCTCTGATACTACAACTGGCTACCTGACACTTTTGATCGGGCGGTACACGGATTCACACGGATGCTACGGATAGGCACGGATTGCTAACCTGAAATATCTGTCTTACTCTTGCTTCCCGTTCAATGGGACACGGATGGGCACGGATGGTACGGATTTTCACGGATTTTTATCCGTGTTGATCCGTGAAACCCGTGTGTATCCGTGTCCTGATTTCAAACTGTCAGGTGGCCAGATACTACAATATGCAACATGCGATATGCGATATGCGATACGCGCATAAGTATGCCATTGATTGGGAAAATTGTCCAGAGGAAGCAGGCTTGTAGGACAACTGCGAGCAGTTGTCCTACAAGCCCCGGTTGCTCCCTCCCCGCATCGGGGGTATAATTCCCTCTGGGAGGAACCCATGTTGGTGAAAGACCGGATGACCCCGAATCCGATCACCCTGCGCCCCGGCAGCGACCCGCTGGCCGGGCTGGCCATCTGCAAGAGCGGCGGCTTCTGCCACCTGCCGGTGGTGGACGAGGCCGGCCGTCTGGTGGGAATGGTCACCGAGGACGAACTGAAGCATTTCCTGGCGACCGCGCCCTCTCCGGGCGTCCTCCAGCGGCAACACCGGGTGGAGCAGGTGATGAGGTCCCCGGTCGTCTCCGTGCCGCCCGATTACCCCCTGGAGGAGGCCGCCCGGCTGATGATTCGCCACAACCTCAGCGGGCTGCCGGTGACGGATGAGACGGGCCGCCTGGTCGGCATCATCACCCGCTCCGACATCTTCGCCCAGTTCGCCGAAGCACTGGGCGCCGACACCGCGGCCATCCGGATCACCGTCCGGGTGCCCAACCGGCCCGGGGAACTGGCGAAACTGGCCGGGCGCATCGCCCAGGCGGGCGGCAACATCTGCTCCGTGGTCTCCCACTCTCCGGGGGCCACCGGCCAGATGGACTTGACGCTGCGGGTGGAGGGGGTGGACCGCCAGGCACTGCTGGCGGCCATCCAGGCCGACCCGGAGGTGGAAGTCCGCCACGTCTGGGAGCGGGAGGTGGAGGGGTGATGAGACACCTGCCCGGGTGGGCCTGCGGGCTGGCCCTGGCCTTGTGGCTGGCGGCCTGTTCGCCGGTGGGGAACGGCGGCGGCGCGCCCGACGGCGACGGCGTCTCCCCGGTCCAGGCGACGCCCCCGCCCCAGTCCCTGCTCATTCCCGGGGAAATGGGGGAGGGGACACTGGAGGCCGGAGAGACGGACCGCTGGGTCTTCGCGGCGGCCGGAGGGGACACGGGTACGCCGAACCTGGCCACCGTGGAGGTCTGGTTTCGCCCCAGCACCGCTTCCGGCCCGGAGGCATCTCTGAAAGTTACCCTGGTCGGGCCAGACGGCACGACGCTAACGGAGCAGGAGGGCACGGTTACCCTGCCACCGTACATCGTGGAGCAGGAACTCCCCCGGACCGGCTCGTATCTCCTGCGGCTGGACGCGCTTTCGGGCACGCCGGGCCGCTACACCCTGCTGGTCACGCTATCCCAGGAGCGCTACCTGACCCGGCCGGAGGTCTACAGCGGCGGGCCGCCGGCGGGTTGGCCGCTGGACGAACTCCCCACCGGCAGTTCCGGCTTCATCTGGCCGGCGCCCCGGCGGGCCATCTCCGGCTGGTACTTCCGTGACCCGTCCAATCCTCGCCACATCGGGCTGGACATTGCGGCCGCCCTGCACGACCCCATCTTCGCCACGGCCGACGGGGTGGTCTCTTTTGCGGACGTGTCCGGCGGCTACGGCAACCTGGTCGTCATAGACCACGCCGACGGCTGGCAGTCCTGGTACGCCCACCTCTCGGCCTTCTCGGTCGTGGTCGGTCAGCAGGTGCGGCAGGGGGAAATCATCGGCGCGGCCGGGAGCACGGGCCGCTCCACCGGCCCCCACCTGCACTTTGAACTTCGCCATAACGGGGTACCGGTAGACCCCCTGGTCTACCTGCACTGAGGTCTCACCCCACCCCCAACCCCCTCCCCTCTCCTCCCCTCTCCTGACCTTTGGTCAGGAGAGGGGAGGGGGTGCCGCCGCAGGCGGCAGGGGAGGGGTGAGGAACATCTATCGTCCGTCGTCCATGTACTGGATTCGCCAGCGGGACTATCTGCTGAAAATCAGCCGCGCGCTCACGGCCCAACTGGACCTGGACGCCGTCCTGGCCGAAGTGCTGAAGGCGGCCATGGAGATGCTGGGCGGGCAGGCGGCCCTCATCGCCGTCCGGGAACCGGACGGGCGGTTCACCATCCGCGCCGCGCGCGGCTTCCCCGCCCGGCTCCAGGAGTACTTCTCCCTCCTGCTCATGGACATTCCCAACCAGGTGGACCCGTTTCTCTTCCAGATTCCCAACCTGGAAGCGAAACTGGCGGAGATTGCCCTGCGGACGGGCCTGCCCTTCAGCCAGGTCATCGCCCTGCCGATGCGCATCGGGCAGGAACTGATCGGCGTCCTCTACGTCATCCGGGCCTACGGCGCGGCCTTCACGCTGGACGACCGGCAGGTCCTGGCCAGTTTCGCCGACCAGGCCGCCATCGCCGTCCACAACGCTCAGTTGTACCAGCGGCTGGCCCAGGAGAAACGGCGTCTGGACGCCATCCTGGAGCACAGCGCCGACGGGGTGATGATCCTGGACCCCGGCCAGCGCATCACCGTCTTCAACCGCGCGCTGGCGGAGATGACCGGCTGGTCGGCGGCGGAGGCCATCGGTCGCCACCACGACGAGGTCATCGTCTGGGCACGGCGGGATACGGACATGGACCTGAGCCGGGCCACCGCGGGCGGCTGGCCCCTGGCCCAGTCCCGGGGGAAGGCCGTCCTCTACGTGGAGGGCGACCTGCGCCGCCGCACCGGCGGCGTCCTCAGCGTGGGCATCACCTACGCCCCCCTCCTGGACCGGGAGGGGAAACTGGTCAACATCATCGCCAACGTGCGGGACATCACCCGCTTCCGGGAGGCGGACCGGCTCAAGTCCACCTTCGTCTCCGTCGTCTCCCACGAACTGAAGACGCCCGTGGCGACGATTCTGGGCTACGCGGAGACCCTGGCCCGCCCGGACGCTCAGTGGGACCCGGAGACGGTCCGGGAACTGGCCGGAGTCATCCAGGAGGAGGCCCGGCGGCTGGACCGTCTGATCACCGACCTGCTGGACGCGTCTCGCATCCAGGCCCGGGCGCTGCCGCTGAAGCAAGAGGAGGTGGACCTGGAGGTGCTGGCCCGTCGGGTCGTCCAGCGGTTCCAGCCCCAGACCGACCGCCACGACATCGCCGTCCGCTTTCCGCCGGACTTCCCCACCGTCCAGGGGGACCCGATGCGCCTGGAGCAAGTGCTGAACAACCTGGTCTCCAACGCCATCAAGTACTCGCCGGAGGGGGGGCACATCCGCATCCGAGGGGAGGTCCGGCCCGAGGAGGTCATCATCTCGGTGAGCGACGAGGGTATCGGCATCCCGGCGACCGAACAGGGCCGCGTCTTTGATCCCTTCTACCGGGTAGACGAGGCGCCCGTCCGACAGGTGGGCGGCGTGGGCCTGGGCCTCTACCTGGCCCGGGCCATCGTGGAGGCCCACGGGGGCCGCATCTGGGTGGAGAGCGAGCCGGGGAAAGGTGCCACCTTCTCCTTCAGCCTTCCCCGCCCCCGCGCCGACCACCTCCCGGTGCGGGTATAACCGTCCCGCCCCTTGCCTACTTGTGTCCTTGTATCCTTGCATCCTGTATCCTTGAGGAGGAAAATGGCACAACAACAACTTCTGGCCCGACTGACCTGTCCCAACTGCCGGACATCCTTCGCCATCCCGGTGGAGCAGGTCCTGGATGTGGAGATGGACCCGTCGGCCAAAGCCCGACTGCTGGCGGGTCAGGTCAACCTGGCCGTCTGCCCCACGTGTGGGTTCGCCAGCATCCTGGAGATTCCCTTCATCTACCACGACCCGCGCAAGGAACTGGCGCTGGTCTACATGCCCATGGCCGCCGGACGGACCGACATGGAGCGGCAGCAGGCCATCGGCGCCCTCTCCCGCGCGGTCATGAGCACCCTTCCCCAGGACCAGCGGAAGAGTTACCTGCTCTCCCCTCAGGTCTTCCTCTCCTACGAGAGTCTGGTCAACCGGGTGCTGGAGGCCGACGGCGTCACGCAGGAGATGATCCAGGCCCAGCGGGACCGGGCGGACCTCCTGAAGCGACTGCTGGAGGCATCCACGCCCGAGGAGCGCATGGCGCTGATTCAGGAAAACGAGGCGATGCTGGACGAGAGTTTCTTCCGCATCCTCTCCCTGAACCTGGAGCAGGCCGACGCGCTGGGGCGGGGGGAGGCGTTCGGGCGCCTGATGGAGGTGCGCGCGCTGCTCCTGGAGCAGACGGCCGTGGGCCGCAAACTGGCCGCCCGCTCCCGCGCCCTTCAGGCCCTGCAGGCCGACCCCACCCGGGAGAAACTGCTGGACCTGCTGGTGGAGACCGAAGACCCGGCGACCCGCGCGGTGCTGGTCACCTTCGGGCAACCGTTAGTGGACTACCTCTTCTTCCAGAAACTGACCCGTCGCATAGAAAGCGAGACCGACGAGGAGAAGCGGAAGCGCCTGGAGGCCCTGCGGGAAGAGGTGATGGGGATTCGGGAGCAGATTCGGGCGCAGGCCCGGGAGGAAGTGCAGGCCAAACTGCGCCTGCTGCGGGACCTGCTGACCTCGGAGCAGCCGGAACTCCTGGCCCGCCGTCGGCTGGTGGAGATGGACGACCTCTTCCTGAACGTCCTGGCCTCGGAGATGGAGAGCGCCCAGCAGGCCGGCGACCAGGAGACCCTCTCCCGCCTGCAGGAAGTCTGGCGGCTGGTGATGCAGATTCTCCAGGAGCAGGTACCTCCCGAACTGCTCCTGATGACCCAACTGATGGAAGCCCCGGACGAGGAGACGATGCGGCAGGTTCTGGAGGCGAACTCGCAGATGCTCACCGAGGGGTTCCTGGAACTTCTGGAGCGGATGGAGCAGGACTTTCGGGCGCGGGGGGAGGAGGAGGTCGCGCAGAAGGCGGCCCGCGCTCTGGAACTGGCCCGGGCCATGGTGCCGGCGCGGCCGGAGGAAAAGCGCCCCCCGCAGCGCCCCAGCGGGTTGGTGATGGTCAGGGGGTAGGATTTGCGGCGGGCGGCTTCGCCGCCCGCCGCAGAACTCCGCATTGATGTCCACAACGGGAGGACGCCATGCAGGCCGACTTTGACCGCGAACTCCAGTCCTATTTCACCGACGTGGAGCACCTGCGCGAGATGTTCAGGCAGTGGCTGGCGGCGCCCGCGCTGCCCAAACGGATGCTGGTGGTTCACGGCGTCGGCGGCGTGGGCAAGTCGTCGCTGCTGCGGATGTTCCGCCTGCACTGCAAGAGCATCGGCGTCCCCGTCGCGCTGGCCTCAGGCGATGAGCAGAAATCCGCACTGGATGTGCTGACCCGCTGGGCGGACGACCTGAAGGCCGACGGCGTCAGGTTGCCTGAGTTCGGCAAGACGTTCCAGCACTATCGCGCCATTCAGGCGAAGGTGGAGAACGAAGCCGCGAAGACGGCGGCGAAACTGGCAAAGGGCGTGGCGACTACCGTTGTTGAAGCGGCTGCCAGCACGATTCCGGGCATCGGCCCGCTGCTGGGCAAGTTGGGCGGGATGGGCGCCGAGGCGCTGGTGGACTGGCTGCGCGGCTTTCTCACCAAACCCGATATTGACCTGCTGCTCGACCCTGCGAAGAAACTCACCGCCGATTTTCTCGCCGACCTGCAGAAGGCGGCGGACAGGCGGCGCATCGTGCTGATGCTGGACACCTTTGAGCAGATGACCGCGCTGGAGGACTGGGCGCGCGAGGTGGCGCAGCAATTGCCTGCGAACGTGCTGCTCGTGATCGCGGGGCGCGCCTTGCCGAACTGGGACCGTGCCTGGCCTGGCTGGATGGCGAACGCACAAGTCGAAGAATTGAAACCGATGACCGAAGAGGTGATGCGCGAGTTGATTCGTCGCTACTATGCGACGCTGCGCGGCGGCGAACCCGACCCGAAGCAGGTGGAAGCCATCATCCGCTTTGCGCGCGGCTTGCCGATGGTGGTGACGAGCGCGGTGCAGTTGTGGGTCAAGTACGGCGTGGAGGATTTTCAGGTGGTCAAGCCCGAAATCGTGGCAAATCTCGTGGATCGGTTGATGGAGGGCGTGCCGAAGGGGATGATGCCTGCGCTGGAAGCGGCGGCGGCTGTGCGCTGGTTCGACCAGCCGATTCTGCGGGCGGTGATGGCGCAGGAGGACGTGCGCGATGTGTACAACGAGTTGCGGCACTTTCCGTTTGTGCGGGCGCGCGCCGAAAGGCTGGCGTTGCACGATGCAGTGCGCGAGATCGTGGACGAGAATCTGCGCGTGCAGGATGCCGAGCGTCACCGCGAATTGCATGAGCGGGCGGCAGCGTATTTTGAAAAGCATCTGGAAAAGGCGACGGGCGAAGAAGCCGAGCGGCTGGGGCTGGAGCGGCTGTATCACCGCATCCGCGCCGATGAAGAGACGGGCATCCAGTTGTTCCAGGAGATGGCGGAGGAGTTGGTGCGCTATCGGCTGGTCAACCGCCTGCGCGCGCTGCTGAACGATGTGAACACGTATCCGCTGGAGCGGGAGAATAGCAGGTTGTGGAGGGAGTATTACAATGCAAGGTTGGCGCATCTGGCTGGAAGGCTGAGAGATGCGAAAGAAGTATATGAAGCCATCAAAGAAAAGCATGGAGACAAAATAAACAAGTTGTTAATGGCTTATCTATTGGTAGATTTGGGAGATATACTAACAGAGTTTGAGTTCTCAACTGAGTTTAGAAATGCTGAGAATGTCTTGAAAACTGCTTTATCAATTGGAATTTTGGATAAAAAAGTGGCTAATGCCTTGCTGTCATTAGCATGGGTATATCGTCGTACAATGCGCTGGGATGATGCGTTTGAAAGTGTTAGTAAGGCGCGTCAATATTATGAGAACATTCAAGATCGCTACATGATCGTTGTATCTTTGACACATTTGTTAAGTTTTCATTCACTGTTAGGAAACTGGGCAGAAGCAAAGAAAGTTAAGCAAGAAGCACTTTCACTCGCTGAGGTTTTACCAAATGCAGATTTAGCAAAGGCAAGATTGTGGGGGCGTTGGTCCCTGGAGATTTGGATAGGAAATTATTTTGGCGCCACAAAAGAATATCTGCAAGCCATTGATGTTGCCACCAATATTCAAGATACTGAACTGCTCAATGAAACTTTCAAACGTCTTGGGTGGGTGCTTGGATTGCAAGGAAGATTTGACGAATCACAACGGTTCTTTTTGCAAGCCGAGGCTCTTTCTAAGCAGGTAGGAAGAGCGTGGTGGGATGCTACAGCAAAAGGATTCTTTGGATTAGCTTGGATTGGCAAGGATTTAATCACCGCTGAGAGGTTTTTGACAGAAAGCCTTGAACAAAAAAGGCAACTAAAGGATTGGTTAGGGCTTCAAGAACTCCTAAATGGTCTTGCAGTAATAGCGGAGATTAAGCACGATTTTAGTAGAGCGCTGGTTAATTATCAAGAATCGCTATCTCTCAAATGGGTCGGACGCCGTTATTATACGGTTGAGGCGCTTTGTGGTTTGGTCCGTGTAGAAAACGAGCTCGGCGATTACGCCGCCATCCCGCCGCTGCTGGCGGAGGCGGAGCAACTCGCCCAGCAGTACGAATACAACGACCATCTGGCGTCGCTGCGGCTCACGCAGGGGCATATCGCCTGGGAAGGCAACGCGCCCGCGTGGGAGAACGGCTTTGACGCCGCGCTGCGCTACTACCAGCACGCCCTCATCTACGCCCTGCGCTACAACCGCTTTTTGCTGGACGAAGTGCTGAGCGGCCGCCCGCAGGGTACGCCGCTGCGCCCCATCATCCCCGAATGCCTGAAGCGCGGCGAAGAAGGACGGCGGATGCTCATCGCGCTGCGCGATTGGTGGCAGACAGGTCTCAACGACATCGGCACGCCGCGCCCCGACACCATTTCGCCGATTCCTGAGGGCATCCCGCTGCTGGAAGCGGAGCGCATCGCGCGCGAGCGCGAGCCAGGGGACGGTTCGCCGCAGAAGAGCGTGGTGGAACAGATTGAAAGCGCATTGGCGGTCGGAGGTGGATGATGAACTCCGAACTTGCGATAATCATTCAGCGCTTTCGGGCCGAATTGGAGAAGATGGGCATCCATTGTGAGCGCATTTTCCTTTTCGGCTCGCAGGCGAATGGCACAGCCGAAGAAGGCAGCGATATTGACCTGTTCGTCGTTTCGCCTGATTGGGCGCGCTACAGCGATCGCGAACGCTTTGAGATACTGGGTATCGCGGCAGCGCGCATCCTGGAGCCGATTCAAGCACGGGGGATCACGCCAGAGGAAATTGCCACCCATCGCCTCTCACCGTTTTGGGAACAGATATTGCAGGAGCAAGCGATCGCGATTGCCTGACCACCCTCACGTTTCACGTTTCACGTTTCACATTTCACGCTTCACGTTTCACGCTTCACGTTTCACGTTTCACGCCTCACGAGGAGGAACCATGATCGGCGCCGAACTTCTCGTCCGTTGCCTCATTCAGGAAAACGTCCGCTACATCTTCGGCATCCCCGGCGGCCAACTCTGCCCCATTCTGGACGCCGTCCGCCGCCTGGGGCCGTCGGCAGGCATGGAGTTCGTCATGACCCGCCACGAGCAGGCCGCCGCACATATGGCCGACGCCTACGCCCGCGTCAGCGGCGAGCCGGGCGTCTGCATGGGCACCGTCGGGCCGGGCGTCGCCGACCTGGTCCCCGGCGTCTACGCTGCCTGGGCCGACTCCATCCCCCTCATCGTCCTGGGCGCCCAGAACCAGACCTGGAAGAGTTACCCCGAACGGGGCTCCATGCAGTCCCTCAACCAGGTGGACCTCCTGGCCCCCATCACCAAATGGCGCGCCCGCGTCACCCACTGGCAGCGCATCCCCGAACTGGTCCAGCGGGCCTTCCGCGTCGCCCTCTCCGGACGCCCCGGCCCCGTCTACCTGGACCTGCACGTGGACGTCCTGCTGGAACGGGTGGACGAATCGGCCCTCACCTACCACCCCTGGCCGCCCCAGCGGTACCGGGCCCTGGAGCGCCCGGTGGCCCCGGCCCACCTCATAGAGGAAGCCGCGCGGATGCTGGTTTCGGCGGAACGACCCCTCATCCACCCCGGTGGCGGCGTCCTCCGCTCCGGCGCGTGGGACGAGGTGCGGGAACTGGCGGAGTACCTCTCCGCGCCCGTCACCACCTCTATGGGCGCCAGCGGCGTCCTGCCCGAAGACCACCCCCTCTGCCTCATCCCCGGCGGCTACGGCGCGCTGGGCGCGCAGAACGAGGCCGACGTGGTGCTCCTGATCGGCGGACGGCTGGGGGACGTGGACTTCTGGGGACAGCCGCCTATGTGGGGCGAGCCCGACGTCCAGAAATTCATCCAGATAGACATTGAGCCGGAGAACATCGCCCTCAACCGCCCCGTGGACCTGGCGCTGGTGGGGGACGCGAAGGCCACCCTGCGCGCGCTGATAGAGGCGGTCAAACGGCTCACCCCGCCCATCCCGGAGCGGCCCCAGATGGAGGACTACCGGGCCGCCCAGCAGGCCTGGCTGGCCAACTTTGAACAGCAGGCCGCCTCCGACGGGAAACCCATCCACCCCCTGCGGCTGGTCCGGCACGTCCGTGCCTTCTTCCCCCGAGAGGCCATCGTTATTGTGGACGGCGGGAACACCACCGTCTGGGCCCACTACCTGAACCGGGTCTACGCCCCCCGGTCGTTCCTCTGGGCGGCGGACTCCGGGCATCTGGGGACGGGGCTCCCCTACGCCATCGGGGCCAAACTGGCCGCGCCGGACCGGCCCGTCTACGCCATCTGCGGCGACGGCTCCTTCGCCCTGAACATGCAGGAACTGGAGACGGCCGCGCGGCTGAGGGTTCCCGTTGTCATCGTCATCGCCAACGACCGGCAGTGGGGGATGATCAAGGCCTCGCAGATGGCCAACTACGACGCGCGTTACATCGGCGTGGACTTCACCGACATCCGCTACGACGAAATCTCGCGCGCCTGCAACTGCTGGGGGGAACGGGTGGAGGACCCGAAGGAGATCATCCCGGCCCTGGAGCGGGCCGTCGCGTCGGGGAAGCCCGCGGTGCTGGACGTCCTCGTGGACCCGTGGGCCAACCTGCTCCCGCCCGACCTGGAGAACCTGGCGGCGGTCTGGATGGAAGGGTGCGAACTGCCGGAATAGCACCTCACCCCACCCCCTGCCCCCTCCCCTCTCCTGACCTTCGGTCAGGAGAGGGGAGGGGGTGGCGGCAGAGCCGCCGGGGGTGGGGTGAGGCCATCTTACCGCACCCACTGGATATACAGCCCCTGCCCCACCGAGAACGGCGTCAGGCAGAGGGGTTCCCCGTCCTGGACGACGGTGGCCTGCCCGCTCCGGACGCTCGTCACCCAGACCCGGTTCGTCGTCGGGTCCAGCGCGATCCCTTCCAGCGGGTACGGCGGCAGGTCCAGCGGCACCGGCGTCGGCGTGCCCATCGCCCAGACCGGGATGAGCAATATCTGGTTCTGCCCGCCGTCCTCCTCCGACGTGACCGTCCACAGGTGACCGTAGGTGCCAGCGCCGGGGTTGACGGCAATCACCCGCAGCGGCACCCGCGAGCCATCGCCCCGGTGGACGTCCATCGCCCCGACAATGGTATCCCTCTCCCCGTCTATCAGCGCGATGCGGCCCTGGGAGATGGCGGTGACGTAGACCCGGTTGCGCGTCGCGTCCACCGCCACGCCGTAGGCGTCCAGCAGCAGGAGGTCGGTGCGCCCCGACCCGGCCTGAATCGTCCGGGTCTGGTGAGTGGCGCCGTCTATCACCACAACGCCCCGATAGGGCGCATGGTCTGCCACATAGATTTTGTTGGTGACGGTGTTGACGGCCATATGCGCGGGCTCGCCGAATCCGGTCAGCGTGGCGACCAGCGTCATGCTCACCGCGTCGTAGACCCCCACCGTCCCGCTGAGGAAGTTGCTGACGTAGACGCGGCCGTTCCGGGGATTGTAGACCGCTGAGTGCGGTGAGCCGCCCGCCGGAAGGGTCGCCAGTACCCCGTAAGTGTTGCCGTTCAACACCCAGACATGCCCTGGCCCCCCGTCCCGTGTCGTCACCCAGATGCGGTTGCGGTCCGGGTCGTAGGCGATGCCGTGCGTGGCGGTGAGGGAACGGATGTCAGTGATGACGGTGTGATGGACGGTGTCTATCACCCGCACGCCCCGGTCATGGGCGATGAAGGCCCGACGGCCGGCCGGGTCTATCGCCACCCCGTAGGGGGCGGGCCCGGCGTCCAGCGTGGCGACCCGCTGGGGCGCGCAGAAGGGCGCGGGCGGCGCGGGCGGGAACGACCGCATCACCAGCGGCAGGTAGACCGGCCCGACGGCGACGAACCGGATCGTCGCGGTGCCGGAGACGCTGTCGGCGGTGCCCGTCACGGTTACCGTTCCGGTGACGGTGGAGGTGACCCGCGTCTGGGCGACCCCGCCCCGGGTCGTGTCGGTGACCGGCGCGACCGTCGCGGGCGGACTGGCCGCGAAGGTGACCACCGTCCCGTTCTGCACCGGGTTCCCGAAGCAGTCGCTGACGGTCGCGCGAACTTCCACCGAGGTGCCGACCCGCGCCATCGGCGGGGCCGTCAGGGTCACCGAACAGGGCGGGCCCGGCTCCACCATCAGCGCGCGGACGGATGTGCTCATACAACCGGTCGCAGCGATGGCGGTCACGCTGGCGGCAAAGCCGCCCGTGCGGGTGTAGATGTGGGTGGTGGAGGGGACGAACGTATGGGCAGTGTAACCGTCCCCAAAATCCCAGAGCCAATGCTGTCCGCCAGTGCCAATGTCCCAGAGTGTAGTGGAAATACCCACCCGCGTCGGGCTGGGGACGATGAGGAGGTTCGGCGAGGGGAGCGGGTGGACCGTCACCGTGCCGGTGGCCACGTCGGTGCCGCAGGGGCCGGTGGCAGTCAGAATGGCGGTGTAGGTGCCGGGGTTGGCGTAGAGGTGGGTCGGGCTGGTCTCAGTGACGACCGGCGACCCGTCCCCGAAATTCCACTGGTACGCGGTCGCGTTCTGGCTGAGGTTATAGAACCCCACCAGGCGGCCGTGGCAGACGGGGGCGGTGTGGGTGAAGGCGGCCGTGGTGCGGACGACGGCCAGGCCGTGCTCCCAGAGGGGCACGTTGGGCACGACCTCCGGGCTGGCGAAGCGGTAAGTGGTGGTCAGCCGGGCCCCGTCCGGTGTCTCCGGCGCGACGGTCACCGCGAAGGTGCGGGTGACCGCGTTGCCGCCCGCCGCCGCCAGAGTCGTCGGGACCGTCCAGGTGATGGTCGGGGAGACCCAGATGCCGCCGTCGGAAACCGTCTCCGGGACCACCGTCAGCGCGGGGGGCATCTGCCCGGTCAGGGTGAAGGGGACGCTGGTGGATACGCCGCCGGGGTTGGTGACGGTGAGGGTGTAGGTGACCCGCGCGCCCGCGCAAACTGGTGCGGCCGTGCCGACCGCCAGCCCGAAGTCCGGCGCCCGGATGACGGTGGTGACCGGGGCGGTCTCGCAGAAGGCGCGCGGCGTCCCGTCCACCGTCCCGCTGAAGCAGTAGGCCGCGTTGACCACAGCGGCGCGGTCCCGGACCGGTGGGGTCAGCCGGACGTTGTACGTCCCGACCAGGGACGAGATGTCTGTGAACGGATTCTGGGCGGTGTATAGGTGACCTGGGTACTCCCTTCCACCAGGGTGGCGGCCCAGTTATCGCCGGTCGTGCCGCTCTCCAGCATACTGCCGGGGGGGGAGGTCATCGGTGATGACGGCTCCGGCGGCAATGGTGCGGTTCTGGGGGTTCTGGAGGGTGAGGGTGTAGGGGATGCGGATGGGGTTGGGCCAGTTCTGGTAGAGGATAGTGGGGGCGGATTTGGTGAGGGTGATCCCGGCGGCGGGGTTCTGGAGGGAGACGGGCGGAGGGCCGGCGGCCGTCGGCGGCCCCAGAGCCAGGAAACATAGGAGAAGCAGAAGCACGCCCGCCAATCCCGCCGTTATGGGTTTCTGGAGACCTTTCCCGCTCATTGGGGCCCTCCTTTCGCGTGTGTCCCAATTTCGTCGGGCCTGGCCGCTTTGCAGGACAACTGCTCGCAGTTGCCCTACAATTAGCCTTTTTCGTCCCTGTTGCCAAAACGACCTTTCCATGCTATCTTATACACCAGTTCGGCCCGATGGGCATTGCACATCGGTTACAGTTCGGTAAAGAATGCACGAAAAACACGAAAGGCGCGAAAGGCACGAAAGGCACGAAAGGCGCGAAAATACAACAAGCCTTCGTGGTAACCGTTCAGCCTCACCCCTCCCCCAGCGGCTTCGCCGCTGCCGCCGCAGGCGGCGGGGGTGGGGTGAGGAAGCCTGAATAGTTACCCTTCGTGTTCCTTTGTGTCCTTCGTGGTTATATTAGATTAAGGAGGTCTGATGGCGAAAAGGCGGATGATGCCCGGCGGGTTGGGTGCGCCCGGCGACATGCTGCGCCGGTTGCAGACCCTGCAGGAAGACCTGATGAAGGCCCAGGAAGAGATCGCGGCGATGACGGTCACCGCCACAGCGGGCGGCGGGGCGGTCACCGCCGTCATCTCCGGCGACCGTCGCCTGAAATCGTTGCAGATTCAGCCCGATGTGGTGGACCCTAACGACGTGGAGATGCTCCAGGACCTCATCGTGGCCGCCGTCAATCAGGGGCTGGAGCAGGCGGAGAAAGTCGCCGCCGAACGGATGAGCGCGGTGACCGGCGGCCTGGGGCTGGATTTGGGGTTGTAGGAAGATCTCACCCCGACGGTAGACCGTCGGGCTGATTGGGCAAAGCCCTGCGGGTTGTGCTGTTTCTGAGCCCCGGGGGCTGCGCAATATCAGCCCGACGCTTCAGTCGGGCTGGAAAATTCCGGATATGTCTGCCCTTCCGCCTTCCGTACTGCGGCTGATAGAGACCTTCTCCGAACTGCCCGGCATCGGGCCCAAGACAGCCTCGCGCCTCACCTTCTTCCTGCTGCGGGGGGAGTCGGACCTGGCGCTACGGCTGGCCCAGGCCCTGCAGAGCCTCAAAGCGCAGACGCGCCTCTGCTCCGTCTGCTACAACATCACGGAGCAGGACCCCTGCCCTATCTGCAGTGACCCCACGCGCGATCGGGGGACCATCTGCGTGGTGGAGGAGCCGCTGGATGTGGTGGCGATTGAGCGGACGGAGCACTACCGGGGGCTGTATCACGTCCTCCACGGCGCGCTGGCCCCGATGGAGGGGGTGTTCGCGGAGAACCTGCGGATTGCCGAACTGTTGCAGCGGGTGGAAGGTGGAGGGGTGCGGGAGGTGATTCTGGCGACGAACCCCACCAGCGAAGGGGATTACACAGCCGCCTACCTGCTGGCGAAACTCCGTCCCCTGGGGGTCCGGGTGACTCGTTTGGGGCGAGGGCTTCCCGTCGGGGGCGACCTGGAGTATGCCGACCAGGTCACGCTGACCAATGCCCTGGAAGGGCGGCGCGAGTTATGACGACGGACGACGGACGACAGACGACGGACGACGGACGACAGACCACAGACGACAGACCACTGACGGCTGACGGCTGACCGCTATCGGCTGACGGCTGACGGCTAACGGCTCAACCGTGTCGGGAACCCGCTGGCGCATTACCTATACCGTAGATGGTCCCCTGCGCTACGTCTCCCACCTGGAGCAGGTGCGGGTGTGGGAACGAGCTATCCGGCGGGCTGGCCTGCCCCTGGCCTACAGCGGCGGCTTCACCCCTCACCCCCGCCTTCAGGTTGCCCTGCCTCTCCCTCTGGGGTTCGCATCGGAGGCGGAGTGGCTGGACCTCTGGCTGGAGGAGCCGGTGGAGTTGGAAACCATCGCCGGTGCCCTCGCCGCTGCTCTCCCCGAAGGGCTGACGGTCCAGAAGGTGGAGGAGGTTCCCCCAGACGCCCCCTCTCTTCCCCCGCAGGTCTGGGCCGCCGGGTACATGGTGACCGTGGAGACCGCCGTTTCTCCGGATGAAATCCGGCGACGGATAGAGGGCCTGCTGGCGGCGGAGACCCTCCCCCGGGAGCGCCGGGGCCGCCCCTACGACCTGCGCCCTCTGATCCTGTCCCTTCGTCTGGAGGAAATCCGCGATGGTGAGATGGTGCTGACGATGCTCCTCTCGGCCCGCGAGGGCGCTACGGGCCGTCCGGAGGAAGTGCTGGATGCCCTGGGGCTGGCGGATGACTTCTTCCGGGTCACCCGGCGGGGCATCCATATCCGCGAATAAATCCACGAAGGACACGAAAAATCTCACATAAAGACACAAAGACGCAGAGACATAAAGTTTTTATATTATATTTTCTGCTTTCTTTGTGCCTTTGTGTCTTTGTGTGAGAAAACTTTCACTCCCTAAAGCCCCTGCCATACGAAGATCAGAATCATCACAATCCCCACCGCCATCTGGATGAATCCCGAGAGCAGGCAACCCACCAGCCATCCGGTACCCGCGCGGGCGGCTCCCCTCCAGTCCTTCCGCCGGCGGTACTCCATCAGCAAAACACCGGCCAGAGCCCCGATCAGTCCTCCCGGCACCGCCCCAACACCCCCCACGAACAGGCCAATAATGAATCCCAGCGCGCCGAGCCCCAATCCGGCCAGGAGCGCCTGCCAGGACGCCCCACCCAGACGGCTGCCCAGGTGGCTTGCCCAGATGTTGGCCGTGATGCCGATTGCGGCCAGCGCAGTCAGCGCGGCGAAGGTCAGCGGGTCAATGGTGGCGAACCGCTCGGCCACCGCGTAAACCAGCGCGGCCAGCCAGATCAGTTCTATCCCTGGCAGGGCGGGAATCAGCGTCCCGACCAGCCCCACCAGCATAACCCCCAATGTCAGCCAGAAAGCCCACTCTGGTAAGGACATGTCTCCTCTCAGAACCATCACCCATAAGCAAACACGGGGACACAGAAGGGAGCCACGCTCCCTTCCATATCCCCGTGAAGTTGCTGGTGAGCCGTGCAGGATTTGAACCTGCGGCCAAGGGCTTAAAAGGCCCCTGCTCTACCTGACTGAGCTAACGGCCCCCGCTCTAGGGGAGAGTATAACACGGGAATGAAGGATTGTCAAATAGCGCGGTTGTCATCCAGGGCTTATCAATGCTGAGTCCACTGCAAAAACTCATCGCAGAGAACGCAGAGAGCGCAGCGATTTCCTTCCGACGCGGAAGCATCGGGCAGGTTTCGCAGGCTCCTCCCCTGGAACAGATGGGATAGCCCAGGGCCCCGCGGCATTCGCCCGGCGGTCTCCCCTGGGCTGAATGGTTTCACGTGAAACATCCCGCCCGGCGGCGAGGCCTATCCTGAGGCCTCCGCCATCCCCTCCCCGCGCGGCCGCAGAACCAGGATGACCGCCAGCGCGCCCAGCGCCAGGACGAAGATGACCCCCTCCACAGCGGGGAGAGGAACCCCAGACTGCATCAGCCCCACGGCCAGCGCGTTCACCAGCGCGTGGGCCAGCACCGCCAGGGCCAGCCAGAGGAGATTCCCCCGCACCACTGCTCCCCTCCCACTGCGCACCACGACTCAGGTCGTGGTGCGCGTTTTTCGTTCGTCTCAGACCTCCACCAGCCGGTACTCCCGGCGGCCCATTCCCAGCGCGGCCGCCGCATCCACGTGTAACTGCCCGTCTACCCCCAGCGTCTCCGCCAGGACCCGCTGGCCAGGCCGAACCCCCCGATCAGCGGCGGCGGACTGGGGTAACGGCAGGGCGCGGTTGATGGCGTCCAGCGTCGCCTGCTCCACCGTCACAATGTCAGCCCCTCCGAAAATCCCCTGGTCCTGCACCAGGGGGGTATCCGCCATCGGCATACAGTCGCACTCGGGCTGTACCTCCAGCGCGAAGTTCAGGAAAACGACCTTGCCCGGCCGGAAGGTGGAGAGGACCGCCTGCGCGGCCTCGGCCAGGGCGGCCTGGAACTCATCCCGCCCCCGCTTCTGGAGCCGGATGGCCCCCTCCGGGCAGACCCGTTCGCAGCGCCCACAGCGCCAGCACTTCTCGTCGTCCGTCACCAGGGTGCCATCCACCTCCGAAATGGCCCCCGTCGGACAGACGTGGAGGCACTGCAGGCACATAATGCACAGTTCCGGGTAGCGCTCCAGAGTGGACTCGGGGCCGGCGGCGTGGAGATGGCCGCGCGCCTGCCGCCAATCGCCGCTGCGGTGACGGCCCGCCACCCCGCCCATCGCCAGGTTCTTGATCGCCCCACCGTACCCGGCCTCAATGTGCCCCTTGCAGTGGGAGACGACGATCATCGCCGGGGCGTCGTAGATGGCGGAGGCAATGCGGACGGAGCCCAGGATGGGGCCGGCGGGGACCTCTATGCTGTCGCAGCCGAAGAGGCCGTCGGCCAGGATGACCGGGCAGCCGACGGACTGGGGGTTGATCCCGTTCTGGTTGGCGATTTCCAGATAGTCCCAGCCGTTGATGCGCACCGTGTCGCAGACGAAGGGTTTACCGCCGACGGCCTTCACCGCGTCGGCGACTTTGCGCAGGAAGAGGGGCCGCACAATCCGGTGGGCCTCGTCGGAGCCGAAGTGCGTCTTGATGGCGACGTACTCGTTCTTCTCAATCCGGCTCCCCAGGTCCAACCGCTCCAGCATCCGCTCCAGCCGGGCGGCGAGGCTGTACTGGTAATCCCATCGGGTCGCTCGGGCGGTCGCGAAGTAGACGATGCTCTCCATTCCCTTTCCCCCTTGTATCCCTGTCTACTTGTCTACTACGTCCATACTGATGTCCAGCGCGGGGGCGGAGTGGGTCAGCGCGCCGACGGAGATGTAGTCCACCCCCGTCGCGGCCAGTTCCGCCACCCGCTCCAGCGTTACGCCGCCGGAGACCTCCAGCGGCACCCGTCCGGCAGCAATCCGGACCGCCGCGCGGATGCCCTCCAGGTCAAAGTTGTCCAGCATAATCCGGTCCACCGGCAGTTCCAGCGCCTCCCGGAGTTCGTCCAGGTTTTTGACCTCCACCTCCACAAGCAGGTCGGGGTGAGCGGCGCGGGCCCGCCGGACCGCCGCGGTGATGGAGCCCGCGGCGGCGATGTGGTTATCTTTGATGAGGACCATGTCGTAGAGGCCCATGCGGTGGTTCTGCCCGCCGCCCATGCGGACGGCGTACTTCTCCAGGGCGCGGTGGCCGGGGTGGGTCTTGCGGGTATCCAGGATGACGGCGCGCGTTCCGGCGACGGCGTCCACGAAGCGGCGGGTGAGGGTGGCGATGCCGGAGAGGCGCTGGAGGAAGTTCAGGGCGGTCCGCTCCGCCGCCAGCAGGCTCCGGGCCGGTCCCTCCACCTCTGCCAGGACCGTCCCGGCCTCCACCCGCGCGCCGTCCCCGACGCGCGGGATGAAGTGGACGGAGGGGTCCACCCGCCGGAAGACGGCCTCGGCGACGGGGAGTCCCGCCACCACCCCTGCCTGTTTGGCAACGATGTGGGCGCGGAGGCGGAGGTCCGGCGGGAGCACCGCCTCCGAGGTGACGTCCCCCGGACCGATGTCCTCGGCCAGGGCCAGGTCTATGAGATTCAGGATGGCAGGGTGCAGGTTCATTGCTGGGCGCAGGGCGCACGTCGCAGGTCGCAGGTCACAGGTCGCAGGGCGCAGGGCGCAGAACGTGTAGGATTTTATCACATGTTGGGAGAGTGGCAACTGCCAGGCATTCTATCCATGCTCCCGCTGGGGGACCTGACAAAGAGGGTTTTTGGGTGTAATAGAATAATGACTTCACTGCAAAAAGGGTTCTTTATCGCAGAGACCGCAGAGTACGCAGAGCATTATTAAAGAAAATCTCTGCGCTCTCCGCGTTCTCTGCGATGAGTTTTTGCAGTGGACTCAATAATAAAAATTTTGGATTTTACAGCCGGAATAAAGGCAGGCGGCGTGGATGCATTGGCATTTCACAATGAAGCGGCTCTCGATGAATGGGGCTGGAAGCCGCTTTCACCTGGTGCTGCGCGACTACTGGTAACAAAACCGGGCCGGGGCGGGCCGATGGCCCGCCCCGGCCCATTCCCCCCGACGCGGAAGCATCGGGCAGGTTTCGCAGACTCCTCTCCCGGAACGGACGGGATCGCCCCAGGGCCCCGCGGCATTCCGCCCGGCGGTCTTCCCCGGGCCGAATGGTTTCACGTGAAACATTCCGCCTGGCGGCGCGGCCTATCCCGGGGCCTCCGCCATCGCTTCCCCGCGCGGCCGCAGGGCCAGAATCAGGGCCAGCGCACCCAGGGCCAGCAGGAAGACCATGCCCTCTATCACGGGCAGGGATACCCCCGACTGCATCAGGCCGACCGCCAGCCCGTCCACCAGCGCGTGGGCCAGCACCGCCAGCGCCAGCCAGAGGAGGTTCCGCCGCACGACCGCCTGCAGGACCAGCAGCGTCCAGGCCAGGTGCATGGTGATGGCGAAGACCCGCTCCAGTCCGCCCAGAAGAGGCAGGTACCAGGGGATGCCCCAGTACGCCTCCATCTGCTGCCGGACCTGCTCCAGCAACTCTCCCGAAAGCCCCAGGTTTTCGGGCCCCAGTTTCTGCAAAACCAACATGCTGACAAAGCCGCTCAGAACGGAAAGCCCCACCAGGATGGACTCTATCCCTCCGTGTCCGGCGCCGAAGGCCAGCCCCTGGGCCCACGACCGGGCCTCCCTCCGCCAGAAGCGGAGCACCAGGTAGCGGGCCCCCTCTTCGCAGACCCCGGCGGTCAGCCCGGCCACCGCCGCCATCGCCGGAAGCGGCCAGAGCGCCACCCCGCGCCCGCCCCCGATCAGCCCCAGCCACCAGTTCAGGGGGACATGCACCACCTGGGAGAGGACAAAGGTCAGCGCACCCACCGCGATCAGGCCCCACGACGCCCGGTACTTCCGCCGCAGGAAGAGCCAGAGCGCCACCGGCGCACCCAGCATGATGAGCATCTCCACGACAAACGCGGCAACCAGCATTTTCGCCTCCTGAGTTTTCCAAATCGCAGAGTACGCGGAGAACGCAGAGAAAAGAGAACCTTTTACCACAAAGGACACAAAGTACACGAAGGCATTTTGCTGAAGGAGAGAATCCTCCGTGTTCCTTCGCGTCCTTCGTGGTTTTGCCCTCTGTGCCTCTGCGGTGAAGAATTACGCGCTGGCGGCGGCCGCGTGCTCCCGCCAGATGGTCAGGATCAGGTAGACGGCGAAGGCCATCAGTTCCCCCGCCACCGGCCCCAGCACGTCCATAACCAGCCCCGGCCGCAGCACCCCGCGCCGCCGAATCTCCAGCAGGACCGTCCCCGCGGGGTCCAGAAGGTGCCATTTCCCACCCCACCGGTCGGCGGGCTCCAGCCGATACACCTCTCCCCCAAACTCCAGGTCCAGGTCTGTCTGCCAGAACCCCCGCCCCCTGGCGACAGCCACCACCGCGTCGTCGGCCCGCAGTTCGTACTCCCGCCGCCACCCGTGGCTCCGCCGCATTCGCCACTCCTGACCGTCGGCGTCCCGAAACCGACTCTCCGTCCGAAAGGCCGAGAGCGTCAGCACCCCCAGCCTCCCCACCGGCGACTGGAAGTCGTAGCGAAGGCTGAAGAAACCGGACGGGATGACCTCTATCTGGTCCGCGCGCAGCACGTCGGGGGCCACGTCAGCCCTCCTGCGGCGGGGCCGGAGGTTGTCCCCCTGCGATGAGCGTCTGCAGGGCCCCGGTTATTGAAGCCATCCCCATCAGCCCGCCCAGGTTCATCGTCTCCACCGCGCTGGACGGGACGATGATCAGCGCGCCCTTCTCCTTCAGCCCCTCAAAGAGCATGTTCATCGCCCGCAGGTGGAGCGCGGTGGGGTTATCCCGGTAGGCCTGCGCGGCCTCGGCGAACGACGCGGCGATCTGCTTCTCGCTCTCCCCCAGGATGACCCGCGCCTGCCGCTCCCGCTCCGCCTGCGCCTGACGGCTCATCGCGTCCTCCAGCGCCTCCGGGATGACAATATCGCGGATTTCCACCGACTGGACGGTGATCCCCCAGGGGGTTGTCCGCTCATCTATGATGCGCTGGAGTTCGGCATCCATTGCGGCCCGTCCCACCAGGATGCTGGCCAGTTCCATCTGGCCGATGATTTCCCGCAGGGCCGTCTGGGCGGCCCAGGCGATGGCCGTCTGGTAGTCCTCCACCTCCAGGACCGCCTTCTCCGCGTCCCAGACCACCCAGAAGAGCACCGCGTCCACGTTCACCGGCACCGAGTCCTTCGTCAGCGTCCGCTCCGCGGTGAAGGGGGTGACCATCACCCGGTGGTCCACCATGGCCGGGATGGTGTCCACGACCGGGACGATCCAGAAGGGCCCCGGACCCTTAAGGCCCCGAAAGCGCCCCAGCCGCAGGACGATGGCTTTCTCCCACTGGTTGGCGACGCGCAGAGCGAAGAGGATGTATAGGCCGACCAGATTCAGGATGATGACCTCTGCGGCAATCCAGCCGTCCGGGACACCCAGGGAATCCAGGGCGACCGCCAGGATGATGGAGATGACCAGCAAGAGGACGAAGACTGCCAGGGCCAGGCCGCTGAAGCCTTTGAGGGCCGCCTCCTGCCGCCGCACCGCTCCCGATGTCGGCGCGCGCTCCCCGCGCCGGGATTGAGTTGCCGGAACCACGACCATCTTTGCCTCCTTATCTGGCTACCCGACAGTTTGAAATCAGGACACGGATACGCACGGGTTTCACGGATCAGCACGGATGAAATCTGTACCATCCGTGCCCATCCGTGTCCCATTGAACGGGAAACAAAGGTAAGACGGGCATTTACGGCTTATCAATCCGTGTCTATCCGTAGCATCCGTGTGAATCCGTGTACTGCCCGATCAAAAGTGTCAGGTGACCAGCCTCCTTATCTGTGTTTGTTCGCGTTCATCCGCGTCCGCTTATGAGCAGCGCCTCCCGCCGGAAGGTTCGCACCCCCAGGCCGATGAGCACCCCGTCTATCAGCCACAGCACCAGACCCACTGCCAGCGCAATGAGCGGGCTGAGGTAGAGGACGCCGGTAATCTGCCCCGCCACCAGCGCCAGCACCAGCACAACCAGCGACGCGCTCATCTGGTAGGCCTCCATGAAGGTGCGGGCACGGGTGGAGATGAGCACTGTCGCGGCGACTCCCAGCGCGGCGACGGCCGGCGCCACCCAGAGCATCAGGGGCCACCACGAGACCGGCGGGAACCAGACGCGCCCCATCACCGGCCATCCAGCCCCGTTCACCACGACCCCGTAGACCAGGAAACTGACCCAGGTCAGCGCGACCGCCGGGACGAAGGCCGCCAGCATCTTGCCCAGAAAGAGTTCTCCATCCGAAGCGGGGGTGTACAGCAACGCCTCAATGGTCTTCCGTTCCCGCTCCCCCGCGAAGGACTCGGACGCGACGATGGTGGAGAACATCAGCGGGAAGATGAGGATGAACGGTGCGAAGAAGTAGCCCGTCATCAGCACCACCCAGGCCTGCCGCTCGTCCAGCCCGGCCAGTTCAGCCGCCAGCGCGGGAATTCGTTCTCGCATCATCCCCACCGGCCCCGAGGGGGCCATCAGCGGCGACATGGATTGCATCAGATTCGGGGCCAGGATGATGCCCAGCGGCAGGACGACCATGAAAATCAGCGGGACCACCAGGGCCGGAATCCAGGCTGCCCGGTTCTGCTGGACTTCTTTCAGGTCTTTGACCGCGAGGGTCCGCAAAGTGCGCCCGTTCATGATGCCTGGTCTCCCCGAATGGCGAAGTAAATCTCCTCCAGCGACGGCTGGCGCGGGACGACATGCAGAATCCGCGCCCCCTCCCGGACCAGGGTCTCCACGACGGCGGGCACCATGTTTTCGTCCGTCACGCTCACCGTCAGCCAGAGATCTTCGTGCTGGACATCCCGAACGCCGGGCAGACGCCGAAGGGCACCGACGGCCGCATCGGTCAGCGGCGCGCCCAGGCCAATCTCCACCGGAAGGCCGGGCCAGAGGGTCCGGGAGAGTTCCTCCAGTGTCCCCAGCGCCAGCAGACGGCCCCGGTCCATCACCGCCACCCGGTCGCAGAGCCGCTGGGCCTCGGTCAGATTATGGGTGCAGAGGAAGACGGTTCGCCCCTCCCGGCGGCTGAGTTGCCCAATCATCTCCGTAACCTGTCGGGCCGCTTCGGGGTCCAGACCGGCGGTCGGCTCGTCCAGGAACAGCAGGGGCGGCTCGTGGAGCAGGGCCCGGGCCAGCGCCAGCCGCTGCTTCATCCCCTTGCTGAACTCGCCCACCCGACCGTCCGCCCGGTCGGCCAGGCCAAATTCCTCCAGCATCCGGGCCACGCGGCGGGCAAGTTCCATCTCCGGGATACCGTAGAGCGCGCCGAAAAGGGCCAGGTTCTCCCGCGCCGTCAGCCGCTCGTAGAGAGAGCGTTTCCGTCAGCACGCCGGTCTGCTGGCGAAGACGGCCGCCCTCCCGCGCCGGGTCCAGGCCCAGCACGCGCGCCTGGCCTCCCGACGGCCGCAGAACGCCGTTAAGGAGCCGGACCGTCGTCGTCTTCCCGGCGCCGTTGGGCCCCAGCAGGCCGAAGACCTCCCCCTCATATACCTGAAAGGTGAGGCCGTCCACCGCCCGGATGGGGCCGAAGAAGCGGGAAAGGGATTCGGTTTCTATCACCGGAACCATCGTCTTTCTCTATTCCTCGGAATTGGGATCACACCCGGGAACCGCCGCTGGCGCTTCGGAAGCCCCCAGAGAGTGTGATCCGTTCCACGGCCTGGCGCAGGGCCCGCAGGTTGCCCCAGGGGGTCGTCAGCGGGGCCACGCACCCCGTGCTCAGAATCAGCCGACGGCCCCCGGTCCGGGCCACCGCGTCGGCGACCTCGGCCGCTATCTCCTCCGGCGTCCCCAGCACCAGAGTCCGGCGCCCCACTCCGCCGCTGACTGCGCCGCCGAAGAGAGCCTGCCCTACCTCCAGCGCGGGCCCGCCCTCCCGGTCATGCCAGTGGAGAACCTGAACGGGGGAATCCGCCAGCGTCTCCAGCATCACCGCTTCCCCGTGCAGGTGCAGGACGTTGAGCCACATCCCCCGCGCCGCCTCCAGAATCCGCAGGTCATAGGGACGCCCGAAGAGGCGGTACTCCTCTTCAGCCATATAGTCATATCGGGCGTGCTGGACGGCGTAGAAGATGCCATCTGCGCCCCGTTCCCGGACCGCCTCCACGAACCGGACGGTCGTCTCTGTGATGGTCTCCAGGCCCCGCCGCAGCGCGTCGGGATACCGGCGGAGATGCAGGAGCAATCGGTCCTCTCCCGCCAGGTTTTTCGCCTGGGCCAGGGGACTGAAAACGGTCTGGATGACGGGGACCTCGTCTCCCAGGGCGGCCCGAATCCGCTCCAGCGCGGTCAGTTGGGCCTCCAGGGAGCCCTGGCAGGGGTCCAGAACTACCAGGCGCGCCCAGTCGTCGGGGGACTGGACGGGACGAACGACATAGTCACGGGTCCCCTCCGGATGGCCGCGCCATTCGTCCCGGGCGCCCCAATCCCGCAGGCAGAAGGAACTGGACGGGGTGACCTTGATGAAGTCCCAGTCCCACTCCCGCTGGAAGTGGACGGTGGCCTCCGCCAGCCCCTCCGGCGTCTGGTCGTCCACAGGCCAGTGGCGCCAGAGGGCCACCGGCGGGCGGTCCACCGGTTCCCCGGCGATGGTGCGCTGAAGGCGTTCCCGTTTGTCCATTTTGCCTCCTCCACAACGATGTACCTGCTCGCAAATCTGTGACGTGCCTGGCATGTTCCTGCTCAGGTCCGCGCCCCTCCGCGTTTATCCGCGCCCCATCTCCTCCTGGAACGCGGCCGCGATTTCATCCCGATGATACCCCAGACGGAGCGCCTCGTCAATCGCGGCCCGCAGGAAGGCACGCAGTTTCTCCGCCCGCAGTTGGGCCTGGCGGGCCGCGTCCGGCACCCCGGCAACAAACGTTCCCCGCCCGCGCTGGGTGGTGATGCCACTTGCCCCCTGCGCAGAACCGGCTATAATATACGTAGCCGGAGGCCCGAATGAACGACGAACCGCATTCTTCCCCTTCCGGCCCGACCCGGGAGGACTTCGCCAGACTGTTGGATGAATTCACCCCGTGTGCCCACCTCCAGCGCGGGGATGTGGTCCAGGGGCAAGTGGTCCGCGTGAGCCACAACCTCATCCTGGTGGACGTAGGCACCAAGTGCGAGGGCATCATCACTGGCCCGGAACTGGAACGGATAGACCCCAAAACCCTCGCCCGATTAAAGCCCGGGGACCGGGTGACCGTGTACGTCGTGGACCCGGAGGGGCCGGGCGGTGTCCCGGTTCTTTCTCTCACCCGGGCGCAGGCGGAACAGGACTGGGCCTACGCCTGCTCTCTCCAGGAAAAAGGCGAACCGGTAGAATTGACCGTCGCGGCAGCCAACCGGGGAGGGCTCATCGTCTACCTGGGGCGACTGCGGGGGTTTGTCCCCGCTTCCCACCTATCCCCCTCCCGGGGAGCCCCGCGCGTCTCCGACCCCGATTGCTGGCCGTTCCTCTCCCGCCTGGTCGGCACTTCCCTGAAACTGGCGGTGATTGAGGCCGACCGGGAGCGGAACCGTCTCATCCTCTCGGAACGGCTGGCGGAGGAGCGACATTATGAGCGCTCGCGGGCAGAGATTCTGAACTCCCTGCGGGAGGGCGAAGTTCGCCAGGGGCGGGTGAGCAACCTGACGCCCTTCGGCGCGTTTGTGGACATCGGAGGAGTGGACGGCCTGGTCCACCTCTCCGAAATCTCCTGGGGACGGATAGAACACCCCGGGGAACTCCTGCACATCGGGCAGGACGTGGAAGTCGTCGTGCTCTCGGTAGACCGGGAGCGGCAGCGAATCTCCCTCAGTATCAAGCGGCTACAGCCGGACCCCTGGACGTCGGCCGGCCAGCGGTACCAGGTGGGGCAACTGGTGGAGTGCCGGATCACCCGCCTGACCCGTTGGGGCGCTTTCGCCTGCATCGTGGGAGATGAGGAGATAGAGGGGCTCATCCACGCCTCCGAACTGGACGGTCCGGACGGGGAGGCCATCCGGGAGTTGGTCCGTCCTAACCAGGTGCTCACTTTGCGGGTCATCCGGATGGAGCCGGAGCGCCACCGCCTGGGCCTGAGCCTCCGACAGGTGGACCAGTGGGACGAGACGGTCTTGCTGAGGGAGCCATCGGCGGGAGCCATCAGTGATGGAAGACCACTGGAAACTCTTCACCCCTGAAGCCGAGCGGGTGCTCCGCCTGGCAGAACAGGCCGCCCGGGGCATGCGCCACCTCTACGTGGGGACGGAGCACCTGCTGCTGGGCCTGATGCAGGAGGAGAGCGGAGCGGCGAAAGTCCTGCGCCAGATGGGCCTGCAGGAAAACCGGGTCCGGCAGGTCATTCTTCGCCTGAACCCCGAAGAGCGCCGTTCCTCCATTTCACACCCCCAACTCACCGAAGACACCAAACGGGTCATCCAGCGGGCCGTGGAGGAAGCCCGCCGTCGGGGAGACCCCAAAGTAGATACCGAACATCTGCTCATCGCCCTCACGCGCGAGGGGGACGCGATGGCCGTCAGCGTCCTCCGGCGGCTGGGCGTCAATACCGACCGACTGCGGGAGGAGGCCGTCCGCTCTCTGGAACAACGGCCCGTCCCGGTCGTCCGCCCCCGCACCCGCCAGCGGCCTGCCCCTCACCCGATGATGAGCCGCCTGGGGGTGGACCTGACCACCCTGGCCGAAGAGGGGAAACTGGACCCCGTCATCGGTCGCCAGGCGGAAATTGAGCGGGTCATCCAGGTCCTGGCCCGCCGGACCAAGAACAACCCCGCGCTCATCGGCGAGCCGGGCGTGGGCAAAACCGCCATCGTGGAGGGACTGGCTCAACGTATCGTCGCCGGAGAAGTGCCCGCCATCTTGCTGGACAAGCGGGTCTTCCAGTTGGACGTCGGCGCGCTGGTCGCCGGGACCATCTACCGGGGCCAGTTTGAAGAACGGCTGAAACGGGTCATTGAGGAACTGAAAAAGAGCGGTATGATTCTTTTCATTGACGAAATGCACGTACTGGTGGGGGCCGGTGCTGGCGGGTCGGCGCTGGATGCGGCGAACATTCTCAAGCCGGCCCTGGCCCGGGGCGAACTCCAGTGCATCGGCGCCACCACGATGGACGAGTACCGCCGCTACATTGAATCCGACGCCGCGCTGGAGCGGCGCTTCCAGCCCATCATCGTCCGCGAACCCACCGTGGAGGAGACGGTGGAGATTCTGCGGGGGCTGGCTCACCTCTACGAAGACCACCATCACGTCCACTTCACCGACGATGCCCTGGTCACTGCGGCCCGCCTCTCCGCCCGCTACATCTCCGACCGCTACCTCCCCGACAAAGCGATTGACGTCATAGACGAGGCCGCCTCCCGGGTGCGGATCTACAAATCCCCCGAGGCGGTCCGGCTCCGGGAGTCCTGCGCTCGCCTGCGGGAACTGGAGGAGCAAATGGAAGCGGCCGTCCGGGCGCAGCGGTTTGAGGAGGCCCGACGGGTCCGTCTGCACATCCAGCACCTGGAGCAGGAGATAGAGAGATTGCGGGAAGGGGAAGACGGCCCCTGGCCCACCGTCGGGCCGGAGGACGTCGCGGAGGTCGTCTCTATATGGACAGGCGTCCCGATGGCCCAGTTGGCGGCCGAGCAGAGCCAGCGGCTGCTCCAGATGGAGGAGGAACTGAGCCAGCGTATCGTCGGGCAGGACGAGGCGATCCAGACGCTGGCCCGGGCTCTGCGGCGGGCCTACGCCGGGCTGAAGGACCCCCGTCGGCCCATCGGCTCTTTCTTCTTTCTGGGCCCCACCGGCGTGGGCAAGACGGAACTGACCAAAGCACTGGCCGCCTTCCTCTTCGGCACCGAGGACGCGCTGATCCGGCTGGACATGTCCGAATTTATGGAACGGCACACCGTGGCCCGGCTGGTCGGTGCGCCGCCGGGGTACGTGGGCTACGAGGATGCTGGCCAATTGACCGAGGCCGTCCGCCGCCGCCCGTTCTCCGTGGTCGTCTTTGATGAGGTGGAGAAGGCCCATCCGGAGGTCTTCAACATCCTCCTGCAGATTATGGAAGAGGGAAATCTCTCCGACGCGAAGGGTCAGCGGGTGGACTTCCGCAACACCATCATCATCCTGACCTCCAACATTGGCGCGGAGGCCATCCGGCGGGGCGGCCTGGGCTTTGCTCTCCCCGGCGACCGGGCCCAGGAGGCGGAGCAGGAATACCGGGAGATGAGCCAGCGGCTGCGGGAGGAGTTGAAGCGGACGTTCCGGCCGGAATTTCTCAACCGGGTGGACGCGGTGATCGTCTTCCGGCCGCTGGGGCCGGAGCAAATTGCCCGGATTGTGGACCTGGAACTGGCGAAAGTGGCGGAGCGACTGGCGGAGCGGGACCTGCGGCTGGAGGTCTCCGCGGCGGCGCGGGAATGGCTGGCCCGCGAGGGGTACTCCCCCGAGTACGGCGCCCGTCCCCTGCGCCGGGTCATTCAGACCCGGGTGGAGGATGCCATCTCCGAGGCGTTGCTGGCGGGCGACTTCGGCCCCGGGGATACCATCCACGTGGACGTGGATGGGGAGAACATCTGCATCGGCCGGGCACCGTAACTATTCAGCCGATGGAAATCGTCCTCCCTGAGCACTTCGTGCCGGGTGTCGGCGAAGGCCGACACCCTTCCACGGGCATCCCCAAAGAGAGGATCGGTGAAGGCTGACCATCGGCCGCAGGCCCAAAGAGGTTGACTTCAGTCAGCGCCTGAATGTTACCCGCAAAGTTGGGGGAGCCCGAAAAAGAGAGGGATTCTGCGGCGGCCTTTGGCCGCCGCAGAATCCCTCTCTTCGCTCTTCCCGGTGGGGTCACCGCCGGAAACCTTCCCTCACGGCGTCGGCAACCGGTAATCCGCCCCCAGAATGACCAGAATATCCACCCCGGCCTGCGCGGCGGGCGCGTCCACGATGGCCTTCAGAGGCAGATTCAGCCAACCGGCGATAGCCTCGGCGGTGAACCGCTTGCCGGTGTAGACGAGAATCATGGACTGCGCGTAGTCCTGGCGGTCGGCGTTGCCGTAACCCCCAATCTGGACCCCCCGCGCCTGCAGGTATTCGGCCGTCTTCTGGGCCAGGCCCGGAGTGAGCGTGCCGTTCTGGACATGGACAACGGCCGCCTCCGCCGCCACCCGGGTGGCGGGGTCCTCCACCTTCGGCGTCGCCTGCGGCGTCATGAACACGTAGTCCCGCACCGCCCGCATCCGATCCCGGACCGGCACCAGCACCTGCTGACCGTCGGGTGTCGTCCACATCTCCGTACAGGTCTCGTCTATGACCGCGGTGCGGATGTTCTCTTTGGGAATCTGCGTCGCCAGATGGGCCAGCCGGACAACCTTGTCCAGCGTCAGGTTGGGGTCCATCACCACCGAGTTGCGCACCGTCTCCCACATCTGGGGGACCTGGGGGAGCAACTGGGGCAGGAGATTCAGCCGCGTGACCTTCTCCAGAATCGCCATCAGCACCTGCTGCTGCCGGGCCGCCCGGTCAAAGTCCCCCCGCCCGGTGTGACGGGTGCGGGCATACTTCAGCGCCAGTTCCCCGTTCATGTGGACCCATCCGGCCGGGATGTAGAGGGGGTCGTAGTCGTAATTGGGACCGGGATACCACGGGTCGTTTATCTCTTCCGGGACGTAGATGTCGATCCCGCCGATCAGGTCCACCAGATGGACAAACGCGTTGAAGTCCACCCGGGCGTAGTGGTGGATGGGGACGCCGAGGTTGTATTGGACGGTGCGCGCGGCCAGGGCCGGGCCGCCGCCGGGGTAGTTGTAGGCATCGCCCAGGTAGTGGGCGGTATTGATGCGCCCCTCCCCGTAGCCAGGAATGGGCACCCACAGGTCGCGGGGGATGGAGAGCATCCCCCCCGAACGGGTCAGCGGGTCCACCGTCAAAATGATCATGGAGTCGGTCCGCCAGGGTCCTTGTTCTCCGGGACGGGCGTCAATCCCCATCACCAGAACGTTAACCCGATCCTTCCCCTCCCAGGTGGGAATCGGCTCACCGGGCTGCCAGTCAATGACGGGGTTGCCGGGGGATGGGTTGGAGCCGGGCAGGAAGTCGGAACCAGCCACCCACGCCCGGACCTGCTGGTAGAAGATGTAGCCGATGCCGCCCGCCACCAGCAGGAACGTCACAGCCAGGCCGAGGGTGAAATATACGGCCCCCCGGCCGGTGTTCGGTCTTCGTCTCGGAATTCGCTGGGCCATACCGCCTCGCTTATTGCTTATCGCGTATCGCGTATCGCTTATCGCGTATCGCTGATAGGAAACGTTTTTGCGCTGACCGCCAGTGCAAGACGCTCCCTGAAGTTTGGCCTCTTTCAGAGAGGGGGCAGGAAGTAACGACCTACCCGAATCGGTTTGCCAGTAATGTAGCGCAGGCTGTCAGCCTGCATGCAGGCCTGGCGGCCTGCGCTACAGTTGTCTGTACAATATCCTTTTTCTCCAAAGAGCCAAACTTCAGTACTGGGGTACCCCCTGCGAGATTATAACACGATTGGCAGAGAGGGCAAGATGAGCGGGAACGAGAACGAGATGGGCTTCGCTTTCCCGGAAGGCCCGCTCCCACCGGAATGGGTCTATACGGTCGGGGCGGGCGCCCTGGAGCGAGAGGGGCCGGTCCTGCGCTTCCTGTTAGTGAACGCCACCGCGGCCCGTTACTCCAACGCCCAGATAGACGACTACCGGGGCCGTCCCCGGCGCCGTTTCCCCTGGCGGCCCCCGGTACGGATGACCGTGCGGGCCCGATTCTCCCATCCGGCTGGCGTCCTGCGGGGGACCGCTGGCTTCGGCTTCTGGAACGACCCCTTTATGATGACCGGCGCCCGCCTGCCAGCCCTCCCCCGGGCCGTCTGGTTTTTCTACGCATCACCGCCGTCGGACATGAAACTGGACCTGGAGACACCGGGGTGGGGGTGGAAGGCCGCCACCATAGATGCAGGAAGTCCGTCGACCCTTCCCTGGGCGTTGCTGGCGCCAGTACTGGTCCCCCTGATGAACCTGCACGCCCTCTACCAGCGGCTCTGGCCGCCGGTCCAGCGCGCCCTGCGGGTGCGGGAGGCGGCCATCGGCGCCGATATGACCCAATGGCATACCTGCGTCCTGGAATGGGGGGAGCGGGAGGTCTTCTTTGAGGTGGACGGGGAGGTGGTTCTGGAAAGCGCCCCCGCTCCCCGGGGACCGCTGGGGTTTGTGATGTGGATGGATAACCAGTACATGGTCGCCACGCCCTGGGGCCGCCTGGGCTGGGGGTTACTGGACGTCCCCGGCCATCAGTGGATGGAAGTGGAGCACATCTCCCTGAAATTCACAGGAGATTCACGTCCCTTTCACAGTTTCTTCATACCTTCCGGATATACTGGGGGCGCCAATCGGCAGAAGGCCGGTTGAGCCTGAAGGACAGGAGGTCAGTATGAGCAAAAAGAGCATTCTGGGTATTGGAACCGCGTTGGGGCTGGTCGTCCTGGTGGGCCTGCTGGGGCTGATGATCGCGGCGCCCGCCCTCGCCCAGGGGAACACTCCGCCCACCACGCCAACTCCGGGTGCCGGTCAGGGACCGGGCCTGGGACGGGGCTGGGGGCGCGGCTTCGGCCTCGGCCGGGGCTTCGGCGGCTTCGGCGGTTCCTGGGCCACCTTTGACGCCGTCGCCGAGGCGCTGGGGCTGACCCCCGAGCAACTCTTCTCTGAGTTGCACTCCGGCAAGACCCTGGAGGAGATTGCCGAGGAGAAAGGGGTGGACATCCAGAAGGTCTACGAGGCGGCACAGGCGGCGCGGGTCCAGCAGATGAAGGACGCCATCCAGAAGGCGGTGGAGGATGGGCGGATGACCCAGGAGCAGGCAAACTGGCTGCTGGAAGGACTGGAGAAGGGGTACTTCCCGATGGGTCGGGGCTTCGGCTTCGGTCGGGGCTTCCGCTGCCCCGGATGGGGAGGTAATTCCTCCACACCGGTCACACCATCCTCCAACTCCGGTTCCTCTTCCTCCTTCTAACTCACGAACTCGCACTCACTTCCTATGTCCGACCCGACCTGCCCTCAGGGGCAGTCGGGTCGGACGCTTTATGGAAGGGGGTTTT
>Ga0308421_1000208_pt1 | contig 35921 bp, 34 predicted proteins | sample HotsprSampleMS60_FD_203673 | JGI IMG/M metagenome (GOLD analysis project Ga0308421, IMG submission 203673) | Hot spring phototrophic mat microbial communities from Mushroom Spring, Yellowstone National Park, Wyoming, United States - 20090730_MS60 ...
CGACCCGCGCGTGTTGGCGGGGCAGCCCGTGCTGCGCGGCACGCGCCTGAGCGTCGCCTACATCCTGCGCCTGCTGGCAAGCGGCGCTTCGGTCGAGGAAATCCTCCAGGAGTACGAAGGGCTGACGACCGAAGACATTCAGGCGTGCCTGCTGTTTGCGGCAGAGACGCGAGAATAATGTATGGGGTATAATACCAGTATGCGTTTCAAGGGAGAAGTACGCTGGTCAGAACCAGAGGAGCAGGCGCTGTATCGCGAGGCTAAGAAGTGTCTGAACGAGCGATATCAGCACTATTCACGCGAAGTGAAGCGGCTTCGCAGATCTTGGATGGCTGCTGATCATCTGCTTGCTGACTCGATAGAGCAAGCGGGGTGGAACACCCCGCCTGACAGAGAACCATTTGTCGGGAGAGTCGATGTCTCATTCGACGGCGCGACCGTGGAGTCGAGATACGTCGGTTCCTCGGATATCGATGTTGCCGACACACGCATTATCGACTGGCGCACTCCATTAGCAGAAGTGTACTATTCTGGCGCAGGCGTTGGAAAGGTTTTTTCATACGAGGCTCCCCGAGGTGTCTTGCAGGTACGATTGACGCTGCGTCGAAGGTTCAAAAATGTCGCGCAGATTATCAGCACCGAGCATGAGTCGCTGCCCTTCTACGGCGATGTGCAGCAAGATGCCGAACAGCTCTTTGCCGACTACTTAGAAGAGATGTTGGCTCGCTATACCGATGGTCTCATGCGAGACATCGTGCGGACGATTGACGAGGAACAGAACGAGGCAATCCGTACCGATAAACCTTGTATCGTAGTTGCCGGCAGACCAGGCACGGGTAAAACTTCTGTGGCTTTGCATCGTATCGCCTACCTAAACTATAAGCGGCAGCAAGAAAGCAGGGGCGGACGGCGGACGAGTCACTTTGCGTATATCAGCCCTACCGTGAGATTGTGCGCATACACCATTGGAGTGTTGATAGTTTGATGACCGAAATCATCAAGGCGCACCATAGACATTTCTCGTCCAGAAGACTGCCCTCCATCCAAGCTGGAATCACAATAGGAATAGGTTGCCAAGATTACATGCAAGCCGAAAGTGCCTTGCAGGGCGTACAGCAGCTTCACAGCTCGCCACTGATTGGGGAACTGGTATACCTGCTGAAGCTTTCGGCGTTCTTGCGGGTAAAAACCATCGTGGAAACGACAGGTAGGGAAAGATTTGAGGAATTTTCAAGAGCAGTTGAAAGTATTAACACTCATTTAGGCTCTATAAGGAATAGGCTAACCTTGAGGAAAGATGAGCCGAATGTAAACCCATGCATAAAAGCTGCGGAAGCGTCCATCGACCGCTTGTCGTCAATTTTAAGATTCTGCAAAACGATTCTATCGATCACTTCGGGGGTACATAACACTACCATAGACTTGTCTGGCGTCGAGGCGAGTAGTCTTCTATGTCAGGGTAAGCTACTTCGTGAGTTTGCGCAAACTTTCAATACACTCCGTGAGAAGTACCCATTCTGGGAAGTCACCCGCGAAGATGTTTCGTATGATGACCAGCTGCGGGACTATATACCATCTTTGCAGAAGGTGTTAGAGACTCTCGACCTAATCCAGCTGTTCAGAAAAGTGTGGAGCGACACGCAGGTGTGGAACTTCGTTCAGCAAAAGTTCGGCGAGGACGCCCTATCCTATCTTCAGGCGTTAGCAGAAAGACCCATCAACGAGGTATTTCACGATGAGAAGCCTCTGTTATGCTTGTTTATGCACAGTGTGTTCAAGATGAATCAGACTCTGCTGGATAAGTATGCCGCGATTGCAATCGACGAAGTGCAGAACCTTCCCTACTCGCTGTTGCTATGCATTCGCCGAATGGCTCCGCAGGGATGTGATATCATCCTAATGGCAGACCCAGACCAGAGAACATCGCTGCTCGGCTCCGACACTGCGCAGGTTGCAAGGCTGTTTGGGACTACAGAGTACCGCCTCACGCGCGTCTACAGGAGCAATCCACACATTCTGATTGCTGCACGCGCCCTACTGAACACACAGGAGCCGATTGTGCTTGTGCGTCGCGAGGGCTTGAAGCCTGAGCTTTACGAGTCGCCCGATGAGAACCTCGCGACGCTTGCGAAGCATCTTCTTGATACGAAAGGCTACACGAATGTTGCGATAATCACGAAGTGTTTGGAAGATGCTAAGGCTCTTGGACAGCGCGTCAATCTTCCAGTCGTCAGCGAAGACAAGGCTGAGATACTCAGAGGCGCTTTCATTATCCCGCTCAGTCTGTGCGCAGGGCTGGAGTTCGATGCCGTTATTGTCTGGAACGCTGCCGATGAGCAGTACGCTCCTGACAGTGAAGCGGATAAGCGCAAACTCTATGTCGCCAGCACGCGCGCGATGCACCAGCTAATCTTTCACAAATACCCGAAAACCCCATCGACGCTGGTGGACGCGCTTGTCGGTAGGCAACTTGTCGTGCAGGCTTCCGTATAGCGGAGAGAGAAACAGGGTACAATTCCCCTGCTATGCCGACCGCTGCGTTTACCACGCTGGGGTGCAAGGTCAACCAATACGAGACGCAGAAGATACTGGAGCGATTCGAGGCGTTGGGCTTCGACATCGTGCCGTTCGACGCGCCCGCCGATGTGTATGTCATCAACACCTGTTCGGTGACGCAATCGGCGGAGGCGAAGTCGCGCCAGACAGTGCGCCGCGCCGCGCGACAGAATCCGAACGCCATCGTCGTGATGACAGGCTGCTACGCGCAGTTCACAATACGGCGCGGCGAGCGGCTGAACGAGGCGCACCTGGTCGTGCCGAACCCCGACAAACTGCGCACCGCCGAGTACCTGCTGGAACACTTCCCGCGCTTCAAGGAGCAGTTAGCGCAGAAGCACCGCAACGGCGAGACGCCCCTTCGCCGACGCAGCCGCGCCGTGCTGAAAATCCAAGACGGCTGCAATGTCTACTGCAGTTTCTGCTCGATTCCCTACACGCGCCCAGTGATGCGCAGCACGCCCTACACCGAAGTGCTGGAGGAGGCGCGCGCGATGGTCGCCGACGGCTACCGCGAACTCGTGCTGACGGGTGTGCTGATTGGCGACTACGGACCCGAAACGGGCAGCGGCGGTCCCGACCTTGCCGAACTGTGTGCCATGCTGGGCGAAATTGAGGGGCTGGAGCGCATCCGCATCAGTTCCATCGAGCCGACGCTGGTGAGCGACCGCCTGATTGACCTCATCGCGACGCACCCAAAGATGTGCCCGCACCTGCATATCCCGCTGCAAAGCGGCGATACGGGTATCCTGCAGGCGATGAACCGCCCCTACGACCAGGCGTTCTACTTAGACTTGATACGCCGCCTGCGGGCGCGCATCCCCGACTGCGCGATTAGCACCGACATCATGGTCGGCTTCCCTGGCGAAGACGAGGCGGCGTTCCAGAACACCTGCTTCGTGGTGGAGCAGGTGGAGTTTTGCCGAGCGCACCTGTTCCGCTACTCGCCGCGCCCCGACACGCCCGCCGAAGCGATGCGCCAGCAAGTGCCCGACCCCGTGAAAGCGGAGCGGATGCAACGCCTGCAACACATCAGCAAGGCGGCGGCGCAACGGTATGCGTCCCGACGGTTGGGCACGGTGGAGCGCGTGCTGGTGGAGAGCCGCTCGAAACTGTCGGGGCTGATGACGGGCACCAGCGACCGCTACCTGCAGGTGGAGTTCGCCGCACCCAACAGCCTCGTGGGGCAACTGGTTCCCGTGCGCCTCGTGGACCTGACCCCCGACGGCGTGCTGGGCGAACTGACCACCGCCTAACACAGTGTATACTATAGTAGGGGACTATGGCGCTGGAGACGGTACTGGGGCACTATCGGATTATCCGCGAGATCGCCCGCAGCAACGATGTGGTCTACGAGGCGATTGATACGCGCATCAACCGCCGCGTCGCCATCAAGGAGTTGATGATGCCCCCTGGCGCGACGGACGCCGTGCGCCAAGACCGAATCGCTCGCTTCCTGCGCGAGGCGCGCGCCGCAGGCTCGCTGACGCACCCCAACATCGTCACCATCTTCGAGACCGAGCAGGAGAACGGACGCTACTTTATTGTGATGGAGTATCTGGAGGGGGACAACCTGCGCCAGAAGATGGATCGCGAGGGCGCGCTGCCCCCCGACGAAGCCGTGCGCATCGCAACACAGGTGCTGGACGGGCTGGCGCACGCGCACGGCAAAGGCGTCATCCACCGCGACATCAAGCCCGAAAACATCCACATCCTGCCCACAGGACTGGTCAAAATCACCGACTTCGGCATCGCCCGCCTCAAGTACGAGCCGAACCTCACGATGGACGGGCAAATCTTCGGCACGCCGAGTTATATGTCACCCGAACAGGTGCAGGGCGGCGCGATTGACGAACACAGCGACCTGTTCTCGGTAGGCGTGATTCTGTACGAGATGCTGGCGGGCTACAAGCCGTTTCAGGGCGACTCGGTGATTACGATTACCTACAACATCGTGCATACCGAGCCGCCGTCGCCGCCGAGTATCCCCGCGCCGCTGGAGTGGGTAATCCGCAAGGCGTTGCGCAAGAATCCCGCCGAGCGGTTCCACTCCGCGCTGGAGATGAAGCAGGCGTTGGAGAACGCGCTGGCGCAGTTGAACGCCCCGCCTGTAATTGCGACGCCGATGGGCGCGCCGTCGCCGTATGGGATGCCCGCGCCGACGGGGGGCTACCCGCCGTATAACGCGCCTGCCCCGACAGGGGGGACGCTGCCACCGCCGTATGGTGCGCCCGCGCCGACAGGGGGAACGCTGCCGCCGCCGTATGGCGCGCCCCCGCCCGTGCCGACGCCTACACCTGCGCCGCCGCCCACTGCCAGCGCGCCTGCGCCCTACCTGCCGCCCCCACCGCCCAAGCCTGTCCTCTCGCCCGCCGCGCGACAGTTTCTCGGCACGCTGCTGGCGGTCATCCTCATCGGCGGTGCAGTGTTGGGCGTCGTCATCATGGGCGTCTTCAGCGCGACCCGCGCCTACCAAGAGTACCAACTGCAACAAATCGACGAGAAGGTCGCCGCCCGCGCGAAAGAGGCGGAGAAACTCTTCGGGCAGGGACGCTACCTGGAAGCCGCGCAGATTTACGACCAACTCTACCGCAGCGCACAGTCCAGCAAGTGGAAGGAGGAGTTCCGTCGCAACACGGCGGCTGCGCTGACCATGCACGGCAACCAACTGCTGCAGGCGCGCCGCTACGAGGAAGCGTTGCGCGTCTACCAGCAAGCGGTGCAGTACGCGCCACTGCCCGAAGCCTACGCGGGGATGGCAGCCGCCGAAGCGCAGTTAGGCAACCGCGAGGGCGCAGTGAACCACTGGGCGTCCGCTGCCCAGCACAGTCGCGGCGCGCAGGCGCAAGAGTACCAGCGCAACGCCGCCCGCGAGCAAATCGCCATCGGCGACGAGGCGTACCGCCGCGGCGATATGTCACGCGCCCTGCAAGCGTGGCAAACCGCCGTCGAACTCGCGCCCGGCACTCCAGAAGCCCGCGAAGCGCAGCGCAAGTTCGATCAGGCGCTGGATGAGCTGCTGCGTAAGTAGCTCTCACGCCTACACGACTACGCCTGCCCGAAGATAGCGGGGAGCGCACTGGGAACGCCCCACGCGAAGTTTCCCGTTAGGTACACTCTATCGTAGGGGGACAAAATGCAGAAAACCGTACTGGGATGTAGCGTAGCGATTGGTGCGGTGCTTCTCTGCGGTGGCGCAGGATGGCTAATTTCTGGCGCGCATCTCAGAGTCGATCCGAGCGCAAATGAGCGCACTTTTACCGTCGAGCGTGGATCGGTTACCGTCGAGGTCAGCGAGTCAGGCGCGGTGGAGCCTGTGCGCGTGGTAGAAATCAAGTCGCGGGTGCCAGGACGCATCGAGGCGCTATGGGTGGACGAGGGCGCGGTCGTGGAGCAAGGGCAACTCTTGGCACGGATAGACCCGCGCGAAATCAGGCAGCAGGTGGAACAGGGCAGTGCGCAAGTCGAGTCGGCGCGAGCCAGCGCACTGCGTGCCCGCATCGCGCTGGAGATGGAGGCGCGGCAGGCGCGCCTGCAACTTCAGCAGGCGCAAATCCGCTACGAGCAAGCCCTGCGCGAAGCCGAGATGCAGCCCACCCTCACGCAAACCACTCTCAAAAACGCCGAGAACGCCCTCAAAACCGCCCAAGAGAACCTGCGCCTACTACGCGAGGTGAAGCACCCGCAGGAGCGCGTGGAACTGGCGAACGCGCTGCGTGACGCCGAAACCCGTCTTCAGGAGGCGCGACGCAACTTTGAACGCCTGCAAGCCCTGTTGGAGAAAGGCTATGTCGCGCGTCAGCAAGTAGACGCCGCCCAGACGCAACTGGTCGCCGCCGAGAGCCAACTGCGCAACCTGCAGCAGCGCCAACAACAACTCGCCCAGCAGCAGGCGATTGAACTGGAAAACGCCCGCCTGCAGGTCGAATCGGCGCAGTCCGACCTTGAGCGCGCCCGCGCCAGCGCGGTGCAGGACGAACTCAAGCGCAAGGCACTCGAGTCTGCCCGCACCGACTTAGAGAATGCCCGCCTGCGCCTGCGCACCATCGAAATGCGCCAACTGGAACTGCAGCAGGCACGCGCCAGCGAAAAGCAGGCGGTCAGCCAGTTTCAGAACCTAATCATTCAACTCTCCGAGACCGATGTACGCGCGCCTATTCGCGGGGTGGTGACGCGCCGCTACCGCGAGGTCGGCGAACTGGTGATGTCGGGCACGACGGGCTTCGGCGAGGGCACGCCGATTCTGCAGGTCGCCGACCTGTCACAAATGCGCGTGCGCCTGAACCTCAACGAACTCGATGTCGCCAAAGTGCGCGTCGGGATGCCCGTCGAAATCACCGTCGACGCGCTTCCCCAACGCAAGTTTCGGGGCACCGTGCGCAAAATCGCTCCTGCCGCGCTGCTCAATTCGCAGCAACAGCAGACCCCTACGCTGGGCGTGGTCAAATTCGCTGTGGAGGTCCACCTGAACCAAACCGACGACGCCCTGCGCCCTGGCATGACTGCTCGCTGTCGCATCGTCACAGCGCAAAAGACGAACACCCTGCGCCTACCCTTAGAAGCGCTCGGTAAAGAGGGCAACCGCGATTATGTGCTGCGCGTTCTGCCCAACCAAACTGAGCCGAACGGAAAGCCGAAAACAGAGAAGGTTTTCGTGAAGGTTGGGCTACGCAGCGCGAACTATGCTGAGATTCTAAGCGGCATTCGCGAAGGCGATAAGGTACTCAAACCACCTTTCAACGGTCCCCAACGCCGTCAGCTGTTCGGCGGAGGGCGCAGACGCGGGGAAGAGACAGAAAGCGACTGAACATCTGTGCGTCGCAATTCAGTCGCTTCAGCTAAGCAGGCTCGCTGTTATCGGGCTCATCGCTTGTACGCCAGCGTGTTGCGGAGTTCGCAACTGACACGCAGCAGGAGCGTTGGGGTGGAGTCAGTGCGCTCCCGCTACGCCTGCACAGGGTTCACGCTCACGCGGCGACGCTGGCGGGGTCCTTCGAACTGCACATAGCCGTCCACCAGCGCGAACAGCGTGTCGTCGCTGCCGCGCCCGACATTGCGCCCGGGATGGAACTTCGTGCCTCGCTGCCGCACAATCACATTCCCCGCGCGCACAAACTCGCCGCCGTATGCCTTCACGCCCAGAAACTTCGGGTTGCTGTCCCGACCGTTTCGCGTACTGCCGACGCCTTTTTTACTTGCCATATCGCTCGCCTCCTATACCGTATGGGCTGAGCCGCCGCCCAGCCCGCATGGGATTATACCCTATTCCGCGGTCTGATTGTTCCCGCCGAAGAGGATGCGGTAGTAGCAATAGACAATCAGCGCGGTGAAGAAAGTCCACGCGCTCAGCATAAAGACCCATCCTTGCAGGCTCATTCGATCACCTCCGCGCGTTGCATGCTCTTGCGCACATTCCAAGCGTACCAGATGGCGGCAATCTGCAGGGCGAACACGAGCGCGATGAATCCACGAATCATCCAGATATGCCAGCCGACCTGCAAGCCTGCGGCTTCAATCGGGCGCGTCGCCAGCTCGCCCGCCAGCAACGGCGCAATCACATTGTCGCGCGCCCAGAACGCCAGAATCACAGCGAGGATAATCGGCGTGACATACTTGGCGCAGAAGTAGAAGAAGCGCGGCACGCGCAGCAGCGCGCCCTCGTGCATGTCGCGCCAGATTTTATCGGCGCCGAAAATCCACATCAGGATTACCACCTCAATCAGCGCCATCAGCGGCGGTCCGAAAGTGCCCGACCAGAAGTCGTACACATCGACGCCGCCCTTGAACCAAATCGCGAACTGCACGCCAATCAGCCAGAAAATCCCCAGCGCGGCGACCGCGCGCGGGCGCGTCATGCCGAACTCGTCCTCCAAAAAGGCGATAATCGGCTGACACATCGCCACCACAGAGGTCATCGCCGCGAAGAACAGCAGCAGGAACCACAGGAAGCCCAAAATGTTGCCCGCAGGCAGGAAACTGAACACGGCGGGCATCGAGACGAAGCCCAAGTAGAAGCTGCCCTTGGAGGCAATCACTTGCGCCGCCGCCACGCCGAAAAACGCCGACGCCGCAGGCAGCGCAATCGACGCGCCCAGCACCACTTCCGCGAAGCTGTTGGACGCCGTCGTCGACAGACCCGTCAGCGTCACATCGTCCTTGCGCCGCAGATACGACGCATAGCACTGAATCGCGCCCATGCCCAAGCTCAGCGAGAAGAAGACCTGCCCCGCCGCCGCCAGCCAAGTCTTGGCATCCAGCAGCACGAACACCTGCTGCCCGTCGCGCTCCACATACCACTTCGGCTCCCACAGGAACGCAATCCCGTCCATCACGCCGTACTCCTGCGAGACGGGATTGCCCAGCGTAAAGACGCGCACCATCAGCACAATCGCCAGCAAAAACAGCAGCGGCATCGCGATTTTCGCCAGCAGCTCAATCCCGCCCGACACCCCGCGCACCATCAGCCATAGCGTCAGGAAGTAGACCACGGCGAAGACGCCCAGCGCGAACGCATCGGGCTGCAGAAAGACGCTATCGCCCGTGCTGCCCGAATATTGATCCAGAAACTGCGCGTAGGGCGCCAGCACGGTCTGGGAGACCTCGTCGGCGGTCATCCCCTCGTGCAGCTGCGTTTGCTCTACGCGCGGCGTCTGCCCCAGCAGCGTCTTGATGCTGTAGCCCAGCGTCCACGACCCCAGATACGAGTAGTAGAACAGGATCAGCGTCGGGATGAACAGCCCCAGCACGCCGAGATACTTGGCGATGGGGTGTCGCCACATCAGTTGGAACATCGCGGGGGTCGTGCCGTGCCCGCGCACGCCGCCGTAGCGTCCCTGCGCCCACTCCAGCCACATCAGCGGGATCGCCATCAGCAGCAGGCAGATAAAGTACGGGATCAGGAACGCCCCGCCCCCGTTCGCCGCCGCCTGACCCGGAAAGCGCAAAAAGTTGCCCAAGCCGATGGCGTTGCCCGCCATCGCCAGCACGAGTCCTATCCGTGTACCCCAATGCTCGCGTCCGCCGTTGCCTTGATTCGCCATAATTCCGACATGCACCTCCGTGTAGAGTTGCGCCCATGAGCGGGCATGTGGAGAGTTTTTCGGCGCAGCGACCTACTCTCCTGCTGGAGCCGCTGGGAACCCCGTCAAACGCGCACCCGTAGCTTTGCGTAGGAGAGGTATTACGCCTACACAGGCAGGTATGCTTAAACCGTTAGGAGGGATGTGATGAGACGCTTTCGTAGAGCGTACTGGGTGGCGCTGCTCGGCGCGGTAGGGCTGGCAGTCGCCATATGGTGGACGCTGGAGTATCAGGACCGCCGCATGCCCGCCACGCAAGTGCTGCTGGAGGAAGCGACGCAGACCTTCCTTGATGTTGACGAATCGCGCCCCGTGCCAATACCCAACTACCTCGGCGATGCGCTGTTCCTTGCCGATGTGTGGATTCGTCAGGAGCAACCTGAACGCGCCAAAGCCGTGCTTGAAAAGCTTCTCCGAGTCGCAAAGAACTTTGGGTGCAATTTTTACACGATTGCTCGCCTCGAGGTTGCGCGGCGGTATCTGCAGGTGGGTGATGTGGCGTTCGCAGAGCGGTTGGCGATGGAGACTCTGACGGATGAGATTGCTTATTTCTCGTTACCCACGCAGCCCGAGCCACTGGTGGCGTTTTTCCAGCACTATTTGAAGGTCAAGTCGCTTGCGGAGGCGCAGCGACTTGCGGCGCGTGCGCCCGAATTGCCCGAAATTGCGCTCTCCGTGCTGGCAACCGCGCTGTCGCTAAATGGTCGGTATGACGAAGCGCGGCAACTCTGGCAGGAGATACGGCAACAACTCGTTGCAACTGTGCCCGACACTACTACACCCGCACCTCAGCCGCGTAGACCTGAACTGCCCACACTGCTTCCCTACGATATGCTGCAGTACTACCTGCAGATGGGCGATATCGAGGCAGCCACTCGGCTTTTCGAGAGCGTCCCCGACAACGGGGACTGGACGATGCTCGCTGAAAAGCTGCTGGAGGCAGGGAAGCCTGAGCGCGCGTTGGAGCTGCTTGCGACCAATCGGATTGTTGGCACGCGCGTGCGGATGCTGGTCGCCAAGCACTATGCCAAGCAAGGGCGCGCCGACAAGGCAATCGCCGTGCTGGAGCAGATTCCCAGCCTCAAAGACGACTACGCACTGGCAGAACTTGCCCAAGCGGCAGCTGAAGGAGGGCACTTCCGCAAGGCGCTTGCTTTGGCGCGTGAACTCTCAGAGGGAGAGGCGCGCAGCCAAGCGTTGCAACAGGTTGCGCTCCAGATGGTGCGGCACGGCTACTACGGCTCCGCCTACCGCCTCTCGCGTGAGGTCCAGCCCAAGCTTCTGCGCCTTAGTGTATTGACTGCGCTTCTACGCAAAGCGGTTGGGTAGGTTGGGCGCGTTGCGGGTATCCTATAGCCGCTATGCGCATATGCTGGGCGGTTAGATGGCGGGTTTGGGCAAGATTCGGTGAGCTGGTGCAGATTGCGTACTGCAGGGGGCGGGCGCTTCTTTGCCCGCACCCCCAGCCCCTCTCCCACAGGGTGGGAGAGGGGTGTAGGGGCGAACGGCGGTTCGCCCTGCGCTGTTATCCCCCTCTCCCGCTGGTGGGAGAGGGAGGCACAGGGGGTGAGGGCACCCGGCGTCTACTGCCCCGCATGTTGGCTGCCTGCGTGATAGCAGTTAGCCTCTCCGCCTGCCAGCCCAACAACGCCAATCCCTCGTCCAGTGCGACAACCCCACCGCCCACTCCACCCTTGTCCACCACCGAAACGTCCCCAGAGCCTGACATCCCCACCTACCGCTACAAAATCGTCAACACCTTCCCGCACGACTCACAAGCGTTTACGCAGGGGCTGGAGTTCCACGACGGCGACCTCTACGAGGGCACGGGGCTGAAGGGCAAGTCGTCGCTGCGGCGGGTGGAACTGCGCACAGGGCGCGTCGTGCAAATCCACCGCCTGCCCAGCGAATACTTCGGCGAGGGCATCACGATTCTGGGCGACAAAATCTACCAGCTCACTTGGCAAAACGGCGTCTGCTTCGTGTACGACAGGCGCACCTTCCGCCAAATCACCCAATTCCGCTACGACGGCGAGGGGTGGGGACTGACCAACGACGGCAAACACCTCATTATGAGCGACGGCTCCGAGGTTATCACCTTCCGCGACCCCGACACCTTCGCCGAAGTGCGCCGAATCACCGTCCGCGCGCAGGGCAAGCCCGTGAAAAACCTCAACGAGCTGGAATACATCGAGGGCGAACTCTGGGCGAACATTTGGTACAGCGACATCATCGCGCGAATCGACCCCACCACGGGCATCGTGAAGGCGTGGGTAGATATGGAGGGGCTGCCCGTGCCGAATCGCGACATTGAGGCGGTGCTGAACGGAATCGCCTACGACCGCCAGAACAAGCGCATCTTTGTGACGGGCAAAAACTGGAGCAAGCTGTTCGAAATCGAGTTGGTTCCGCCGCAAGGGGCTGCCCCACGCTAAAACGATGCGACGCGCTGAGAGCAAGATTCTGTCGTGGGACGCGCTTGGGCAACTCGCCACGCAGTGGCGCGAGGCGGGCTTGCAAGTCGTGCTGACCAACGGATGCTTCGACCTGCTGCATGTGGGGCATCTGCGCTACCTGCAGGCGGCGCGGGAACTCGGCGACCTGCTGGTGGTGGGCGTCAACAGCGACGAGTCGGTGCGCCAACTCAAAGGCACGCCCCGCCCCTACCGCCCCGAAGCCGAACGCGCCGAACTCGTCGCAGGGCTGGAGTGCGTCGACTACGTGGTCATCTTCCCGCAGACTACCGCCATCGAGCTGGTCAAGCTGGTGCAGCCCACCTACTACGCCAAAGGCGGCGACTACACCGAGCACGACCTGCCCGAATCGGAAGCGGTGATTGAACTCGGCGGCAGCGTGGTAATCCTGCCGCTAGAGGCAAGCCGCTCAACGACTCAGCTCGTTGAGCGGATTAGGTCTTCAGAGGGCTGCGATTGATTAGTGCAGGCAAGTAAGTGTTCGAGGGTTTCGATACGGAGTCGTCGGAGGAGTTCGCGCAGTTTTCCAGCGTGGCTTGGACGGGTATCCTCTAGCGGGAGTAGCGCCGCAGTGGACAGCTTATCTGTTGAGGCACGGTTGGTGGAGCGCGCCAAAGCGCAGGATGAGGCAGCGTTCGAGCAGATTATGAATCTCTACGCTGACCGCCTATATAACTACATCCTGCGGATGGTCGGCAACGAGGCAGACGCCGAAGACCTTGTGCAAGAGACCTTCCTACGCGCGTATCAGGGGTTGCCCGCTTTCGATGGGCGCGCCAGCCTGAGCACTTGGCTGTACCGTATAGCCACGAACTTATGCATCGATCATCAGCGCAGGCGGGCACGGCGCGTGCCCACAGTCTCCTACTCCATTCGGGAAGACGAGGATGGCGAGCCTACCGAGTGGGAGTTTCCCGACCTACGGACGCCCGACCCGCTGGAAGCAGCACTGAACCGCGAGCTAGAAGAAGTCGTCGAAAGGGCAGTTAGCAGACTATCGCCGAGGCTGAAGACCGTATTGCTGCTGTACGATGTGGAAGAGCTCTCGTATGAGGAGATTGCGCGTGTGCTGAATATTCCTATCGGCACTGTGAAGTCGCGTCTTAACCATGCACGCGCACGAATTCAGAGAGAGGTGGCGGCGTACCTGAATGACGCTGCCACAGACCCGCAGGCGTCCTCTGCGGAGTGAGGTGATGGGAATGGATTGCAAGCGTTGTGAACAACAGATTTGGGCATATGCAGAGGGGCAGCTTGCGCCTGTGCAGGTACATGCATTAGAGGCGCATCTGCGCGAATGTTCACACTGCCAGCGTCAGCTGGAGGCGGCGCGGGTGGCTTACCGCGCCTTGCGCAGGCTGCCGCGCCGTCGGGCGCCTGCGGATTTGTCGGCGCGCGTGCGTCGCCGAATCGCAGAGATGCCTGTCCGCTCCTCGTTCGGCTGGTCGCGTCTTTGGCGTCGCGTCGCGCTCGCGCCCGCACTCGCATCGCTGGCAGTGGTGGCTTGGTGGGGCTGGCACACGCAACAGCAGCCACCCTTCCCAGACGCCAGCACCGATGTGGACACCACCGAGGCGCTGGTCGAGCTGCACGAGCAGCTGGAGCTGGCAGATTGGTCGCCTTCACCGACGCCGAGCTATTTTATCAGCACAGGGTACACCCAATGAGAGCCGCCTTTCTGCTGATTGCACTGTGGTGGGTGGTGGGTTGGGCGCAGGAGCCCCCAATTCAGTGGCTGCAACGCGCCCAGCAGGCGGAAGAGACGCTCGCTATCGCAGGCGTGCGCGTCGTGGAGATGCGCACTGGACGCACAACACGCCGTATCGAGGAGCGATTCTGGCGTCAAGGTGCGCGCGCCGAGCGGATTGAAGTGCTGGCTCCGCCTGAGCGACGCGGTGAGGTGTTGCTCTACAACGCAGAACGCTGGGTGGTCATCCGCCCCAACGCAAAAGAGGCTTACGAAATGCCTCGACTACCTTTACAGGGTGCCCAGCTGCTCAAGTTAGCTGTGACGCTGGTTCGCAGCGGGGTGGTGCTGGCAGAGATGCTACCTGAGGTAGCTGTGGCGGGGCGCAGCTGTGTGGGGGTGCGCCTCACGCTGGCGCAAGCAACGCTCAAAAACGACGAGCCCCCCCGACCACTGTTTCCTGCCGCCGTCACGCTCTGGATTGACAAAGAGACGGGCTTTGCGCTCAGGCGCGAAGTCAGCTTGGATAACGGTGTCCCAGTGATGTGTGTGGAGCTCAAGCGCGTGGAGTTAAACCCGCGCCTCTCACCAGAACTGTTCACCCTGCCGCCCGATGTGGTGGTGCGTCCGCTGGGCGGTGTGTATGCCACCGTCGAGGAGGCACAGCCGTCTGTTCTCTTCCCGATTCGCACGCCAAGCTACTTGCCTGCAGGCACGACACTGGAGCGTGTGATTGTGCAGCCGCACCTTTCGGGGCAAGTTGTTGTGCTCCACTATCGCACGCCGCAGGCGCGTTTCTCCATTTTCCAGGCGCACAAGGACCGCACTGCAGAGTTCGGTGGCAGGCGGCGGCGCGCACGCTCGCACATACACTTGTGGCAAAGCGGCAACTACTGGTTCGCAATCGTGGGCAACTTGCCCAAAGCGGAGATGGAGCGTATCGCCCAATCGCTGAGTGCATCAACGACTGGGCGATAAGGAACCTTACAGAAACAAGTCTCCATCCGCAGACGCGGGAAGCGGTTTCTCCTTCCAGCGTTCCAACGCATTTCGAATCAACTCACATACGCTCAGCAGGGAGTGCCCCTCTGTGGGGTTTGCGCTCGGTTTCCATGTGCGGATGTGCAGGCAGCATCCTGTCCAGCCCTTCCGCTGTGGGGGCGCGTCAATCCTGCGATTCGCAGCACGCGTATTCGGGTCATGTACCGTGTATTGATAGAATATATGGTTGGGGCGACGCCCATCAGCAAGGCGTAGGTTGTTGTCCACATAGAACCAATCAGGTGGAGTCTGCGGATAGTTGGTCGGCAGCACGATGAGGATGTCGGTCGTCTCGTAGTTGTAGCCGATGGGGAGGGGGAAGTCCCGAATCACGACCCAGCTCCCCGACTCGTCGTCGAAGTCCGCGCTGCGAGTGCGCGAGTAGCGGACAGCAGCCAACGCAACCTCGTAGTGAATGCGGCGTAGACGCGCGTCCATTAGCAACCTCCATCCTCCCAGCGTGGTAATCGCTCCACTGCAGGCACACGCTCCAACACCGAGTCAGGCGTCGGTAGCGGCTGATTCAGCACCATCGGATCGTTCGTCGTTTTCGACAATACGGGCTTGAGCTCAATCTCGAACTCAGCCTCGTTGATTCGCACCTTCTCTTTGACCGTTGACATAGCGGTTATCCTCCTCGCTATCACGCTATCAGATTAGGACTTACGCAGTTGAGTACGGTGATTCGTGGGCAACTGCTTCCAACTCCAGCAGAAAAGCTATGGGCAACTGCGTAAGTCCTACAGATGATAATACTGCTATCGTTGTCGGAGAGTTCCCCACATACTGCCGAATCGCTCAGCAGAGGTACGGGGCACATGCTTCAGCGTTTGAGATATTGAATGATAGGTGTTTTCGCAATATGGTTTCGACATGCGGTAAAGATGGACGCGAGAAACCGTTCCGATACGCTGTTTTGTAGGGTCAATCATCGGGGCTCGCTCGTGCGGTCTGGATTGCCGTTGTTGGCGCATGCGCCTCGACCTCTTGACAAATCGTTGTGAGGTGTGGTATAATTTCATTTGCCTGAGGAATCGGGCGAATAGCTCAGCTGGGAGAGCGCTTCCCTTACAAGGAAGAGGTCGCAGGTTCGAGTCCTGCTTCGCCCACCAGCGAGCGACGCGCCGATGGGGCTGTAGCTCAGCCAGGTCAGAGCGCTAGCCTGTCACGCTAGAGGTCGCGGGTTCAAGTCCCGTCAGCCCCGCCATGCGCCGAGGTAGCTCAGGGGTAGAGCACTGGACTGAAAATCCGGGTGTCGGCGGTTCGAATCCGCCCCTCGGCACCACCACGCGGGCGAGTGGTGGAAATGGTAGACACGCCAGACTTAGGATCTGGTGGGCATTGCCCGTGGGAGTTCGAGTCTCCCCTCGCCCACCACAGCGGGTATACTATATCGATATCGATGTGCGGGAGTAGCTCAGTGGAAGAGCATCTCGTTGCCAACGAGAGGGTCGCGGGTTCGAGTCCCGTCTCCCGCTCCATTCTATCCCAGAGGCATTGCGATGCAGACACAATCCACCCTTCCGTTTCAAATCCTTAGCCGAGAAGAGCCGTCGCCTGCCACGATCGTGTTGGCAGTGGAGGTCGACGCTTCAACGACCCAGCGCATGTTCGAGCGCACAGTTCGCTTGCTGGGCAAGCATGTGCGTGTGCCGGGCTTTCGTCCTGGGCAAGCGCCTGCGAGCATGATTCGGCGCATTATTTCGGAGGAGGAGTTGCGGCGCGCCGCGGGCGACCTGATGATGGAAGAGTTCGTGCCGAAAGTGCTGAAGCAGGAACAGCTCGAGCCATACCGCTTGCCACGAGTAGAAATCGAGCGCTTGCAAGAGGGTGAGCCGTTTCGCTTCAAACTCACAGTACCACTGCGCCCTGTTGTGGAACGGCTTGGTGAGTATCATGACATCCGTTTCTCTATCCCGCCGCAGGAAACCAGCGATGAGGAGGTCGCGCAGGCGATAGAATCGCTCCGTAGACAGCAGATGCGCCTACAACGCGCCTCCGAGCGCCCCGCGCAACCCGACGATCGACTCGTCGTTGCCATTCAGTCGCTGGAGGAGGTAAACGCAACGCGCCATCGATACATGATTACTCTGGGCGAGACTTTCGGTGCCCTGGACAACCTGTTGGTAGGCATGCGCGAGGGTGAAACGAAAGAGGCAACGCTCACCTTCCCTAAAAACTTCGACGACCCTGAGCTAGCAGGCAAAACGCTCATAGTGTCGGTCACCCTCGAGCGGATCCATGCGCCTGTCTATCCCGAACTCAACGACGAATTTGCGCAGACGCATGGCTACGATACCCTGAACGCCCTGCGCGAGGGTATCCGCGAACGCCTCACCCAGCAGAAACTGGAGTATCTACAAGACCAGGCGCGCACCCAAGCGTTGGCAATCCTGCGCGAGCGCAGCATCGTTCACCTACCCGACGCGCTTATCGATGAGCAACTGCGCGAGGAAGCGGAAGAGTTCGCCAAGATGGTGCAAAATCTCGGCTTAACTGTCGACGCCTTCCTGCGGGAGTCGGGAAGGACTCGCGAGCAACTAACCGAAGAACTGCGCCAACGCGCTATCACACGCCTGCAAAACACTTTCCTGCTTCTGGCAATTGCTGACAAGGAGAACATTGAGGTCACCGACGCTGAGCTTGACTCAATTGCTGAAGACGTTTTCGAGGGTGTCGATGCGATGGCGCTCGCACGCATGAAGGACAATCCCGAACTGCGCCAGCGCGTCGCCCAGGAGATTCGCATCCATCGCGCCCTGCAGAAACTCCTCGAAATCGTCCAAAATAGAGAGCAAGGAGCCTGAGACGATGATTTACCCGAGAAACCAGTTGATACCGATGGTGGTGGAGCAGACAGCGCGTGGCGAGCGCGCCTACGACATCTATTCGCGCCTGCTCAAAGACCGTATCGTGTTTGTTGGTACACCAATTACCGACGAAATCGCCAATCTGGTGGTTGCGTCCCTGCTGTTTCTGGAGAAAGAGGATCCCGACAAGGATATCGATATGTACATCAACTCACCTGGCGGGGTCGTGAGCGCAGGGCTGGCTATCTACGATACGATGCAGATGATTCGTCCCGATGTTGCTACAATTTGCATCGGGCAAGCGGCAAGCATGGGCGCTGTGCTATTGGCAGGCGGCGCACCCAACAAACGCTACGCCCTCCCCCACGCGCGTATTATGATTCACCAAGTGCACGCAGGCTTTCAAGGAACGGCAATCGATATCGAAATCCAAGCACGCGAGGTACTGCGCTACAAGGACATCCTGAACAATATCCTGCACAAGCACACAGGGCAGCCAATCGAGCGTGTGGAACAAGACACTGCACGCGACTACTTTATGTCGGCGCAAGAAGCCAAAGAGTATGGCATAATCGACCATGTGTTAGACCGCAGCGGTCGCTAAGAGGAGGCTATTGTGGCACGAACGAACGATACCCGCTTGACCGATCGGTGTGTGCTATGCGGTAAGGCGCGCGATCAGGTACGCAAGCTGATTCTGGGAATGTACGGAGGTGTTTGTTCCGACTGCGTGAAGCTAGCGCATGACATCCTGCGCAACGAGTCGAGCACGACCGCCTCCGCGCAACCTATTGGCTCGGTCGACACGATTCCCAAGCCGAAAGACATTTATCGCGTGCTGAACCAATATGTCGTAGGGCAAGAGCGCGCCAAGCGCGTGCTGTGCGTCGCCGTCTACAATCACTACAAGCGCATCAAAGCAGGTGTCGGCAGCGAGGTCGAACTCCAAAAGAGCAACATCCTGCTCATCGGTCCAACGGGGAGCGGGAAGACGCTCTTGGCGCAAACACTGGCGCGAATCTTGAATGTACCGTTTGCCATCGCTGATGCAACGGCTCTCACCGAAGCGGGCTATGTGGGCGAGGATGTGGAGAATATCCTGCTGCGCCTCATCCAAGCTGCGGACATGGACATCAAAGCTGCCGAACGGGGAATCATCTACATCGACGAAATCGACAAGATTGCCCGCAAAGCAGACAATCCCTCTATCACGCGCGATGTGTCTGGCGAGGGCGTGCAGCAGGCGCTGCTCAAAATCTTAGAAGGAACCATCGCAAATGTGCCCCCGCAAGGCGGACGTAAACACCCTCACCAAGAGTTCATCCAGATCGACACCTCCAACATTCTGTTCATCTGTGGGGGAGCATTCGACGGGTTGGAACAGATCATCGAGCGGCGGCTCACAACTCAGTCGGTCGGCTTTCGTGCAAATCCCGAATCGCGCAGAAAATGCAACATCGGTGAACTGCTCCACCATGTCATGCCCGAAGACCTCCTTAGGTTTGGGCTTATTCCCGAATTCGTCGGGCGACTGCCTGTTGTGGCGACGCTGGACGCCCTGGATGAGGCGACCCTCACACGGATTCTGGTTGAGCCTAAAAATGCGCTGGTGCGCCAGTATCAGAAGTTCTTCGAACTGGATGGCGTGGAGCTGGTTGTGCAGGAGGATGCGCTGCGCGCGATTGCCCAAGAAGCCATCCGACGTGGCACTGGCGCCCGCGCGTTGCGGGCAATCTTGGAAGAGGTCATGCTGAATGTGATGTACGAAGTGCCCTCTAACCCAAATATCAAGCGCGTGGTCATTACCGAAGAGACCGTGAGGCAGCGCAAGGATCCAGAGATCCTCACTGCCGACGACATTCAGCAGGCATCATAGCGGAAGAGGTGTGCGCTGAGCGCTGTATGGCTGCGCCTTACGCTCCTTAGCGGCTCACAGGCAGCGCCTGCGAGAGGTCAATATGCCCGCCAAGGCTCTCGATGGGCTTATTGTTTACCAGAATCTGTACACGCTCGACGGTCGGGAAACTACCCGCCGTGCTGGTGATGGCGTTAATGAGCGCGGCTTCGTTGTCTGAGCCGCCCTCGAAGTTCTGGGTTAGCTCAGGAGAGAAGTTGAGTTGTAGGGTGCCATTTTGCACGGTTGCGCTCAGTAGCCGCGCGCCTTTGGGGAACACGCCCGCCTCGCGGACGAGTTTCTCGAAGACCTCCAGATACGCTGCGTGAGGGTTCTGAACGGCGACGATTTTGCTCTCGTAGGTCAGCTCGCCCTGAGGGTTCACTTTAGGGATGTAGATGCGCGCTTCGCGGGGCGGGGCAGGTGGCTCAGGTGGCGGGGCAGGTGTGAGGCGCAGCCACACGCCTGCTGCGATGGCTAAGGCAGCAATCGCCACGAAGAGAACGCCCAGCATCCCCTGCACGCGGCGCGCTTCGTTCATATTATGCCTCGCTGTGCGCTGCGTTGTGCGCCTGTGTTTGGGCATCGGCTTCCGCGTCAGTTGCGTCGAACGCTTCGGTCGGCTCAGTGGGGGCTGCCCACTCAATGCGGAACTGCGTTTTGCCAAGCGTCAGCGTTGCGTTGGAGGGCACTGTGGTCGGCATGTTCGGCGCGATTTTCATCTCGCCTATGAAAGTGCCGTTCGTGCTGCCAAGGTCTGTGATGCGCACTTCTGCGCCGACGATTTCGATCTGGGCGTGTCGCCCCGACACATAGGCGTCGGGAATCACGAGGTCGTTGTCTGCGCGTCGTCCGATGCGTTGTGGGCGAGCATAGAGCGGGAATTGCAGGCTGGGGTCGGTTAGGCTTACCAAGTACGCCAGGGGCGGGGCAGTCTCGGCGGCGATAGTAGGTGTCTCGAAGCCTTCGGGCAACTCCAGCGTCATTCGCACGCTGCCGAACTGCACCTGAGCGTTCGGGGGCAGTGGCGTGCGCTCCGTGCCGACGGGCTGTCCGTTGAGCTGCGTGCCGTTGGTGCTGCCCAAATCTTGAATATAGGCGTGGTTCTCCTCGATGACAATGCAAGCGTGGCGTCGGCTGACCGTTCCGTCGCCAATCAGCACATCGCTGCTGGGGTCGCGACCAACGATGTTCTCACCCGCCTTGAGCAGGAACTCGCGCCCTGTGGCATCGCGCAACTTGGGGTACACGCTTGTAGGCGCAGGCTCTGTCGGCGCAGCGCTGCTCAGCAGAAAGCCGCACTCGATACAGTAAATTTCACCCGATGGGTTCACCTGCGCACAGATGGGGCACGGCGCGGGCGTCATCGTCTGCGTCGCCTGTGGAGCAGGCGCCAGCGCGACAGTCGCCTCGCCACCGACCGCTACCGTCGTCTCGGTCTGCATACCCTCATGATACCCACAAATCGCCGTCGGAAGTGGCAGGAAATCCAAGTACAGGCGCGAACCTACCCAAATGGGATTCCCCCGACAGAACACGGAGGTTGATTGAATGATGACGACTCGTTGGATTCGTTGGAGCGCGCTTGGTGCGCTAATGACGATGATGCTTGCGGTTGCGTCGGCGCAGCTGGAGACCGCCGCAGCGCGCCTGCGCTTTGGCGCCTACTTCCCGTCGGACAGCGATCTGCAGGCGTTCAATAAGACATGGTTCGCTGTAGGTGTGACTGTAGTCTCAGAGGGCGTCCCGTTGCTGGGCAGTAGCGCAACCGAGCTGAGCGCCGACCTGTTCACCCACCAGACAGGTGGCTCACGCGGTACGATCACCAGCCTCTTGCTGACGCAAGTGTACGAGCAGCCTGTGGGCGACAGCGACGCACGGCTCCAACTGCGTCTTGGGGCAGGGCTCTATGTCGTGGATACGACTGGACCCAGCAAAAACATTTTCGGCGGGCGAATCGGGCTGACCCTGTGGTTCAACGACGCCTACAGCGCCGAGCTGAACTTCGATATTACCGACCGATTCGGAGCGAATCGCGACCGCGCGAGCGGCTTCTCGTTCACTGTTGGCGTCCAGTTCTGAGCACCGATGCCCTGGAATTTCTACCTACAAAAACGATCTTCTCTCTCTGACCCTTGCCGAGAATGGGGGAAACACCAAGCCTTCCCCCTGACTCCCACTACAGGAGCGCGGAGAACTCCACCTTCTCCCGTTTCTCGCCGTGCAGGGCAGAGGGACGAAGCAGATACGGGGGGCGACGGTCTGGTACAAAATCTCGGAGGTAGGTGCGACTTTTCTCGGCAGGCGTCCTGTGTCGCCCTCACCCTCTGTATCCCCCTCTTCCGCTGTGTAGGGGGCTGAGGATGAGGGCAGCCAGACGCGCCTACCCAGCCACGCTCACGCCAGGGCGAATCGTGCCTGCTGCTGCAACTTCGTGCCACTCCGTCGTGCCCTCATTAGCGTCAATTCACAAGCAGTTAGTTCTCACGCTTTTGCTTGGGGCGTGGCTCCTTGCGGGTTGTGGGGAGCCAGAGTATACGATTCGCCGCGCCTTGCGTGTGGGCGACCAGTGGCGCTACACACTCACCCTGCAGGGCGAACTGCGCGGACAGACAGACACACTGGAGCTGCGCTACAGCGACCGTGTGCAGTCGGTGGAATCGGACGGCAGTGCGACGGTCGAGCGCACGCTGCAGATGGCACCCGACACGCTGCGACGCCTGCAAGCCAGCGCTGCGCCATTTGGTGCTCTCAAGCCCAAAACCCACTGGAAGCTGTTCCCCGATGGGCGCGAGAGCCCACTGGATGAAGAGGGCTTCTTCATCGGCACGTTCGCCTACGCCTATCCCGACCGACCCGTGCGTCTTGGAGCGCGGTGGGGGCGCGTGGAGCGCGTTGGCAGCCTCGAGGTGAAGTATCTTTGCCAACTGGAAGGCATCGAAACGCTCGAAGGCGTCTCCTGCTATCGCATCCGTGTGCAGGTGGAGCCGATGCCCGAATCGCTGCCCCAAATGCAAGGCGAGATGACCGTGCATGTGGATGCGCAGTCGGGCTGGACACGCAAGATTCGAGGTATACTTAACATGCGAGCAGGCGCTGTAGGGGGCAGTTTTGTGCTAACCCTGCACGGCGAGCCCGTTGGGGAAAGACGATGAGAGAACGGTTATGCCCAGTGTGCCAGATTAGACTGAAGCCCCAAGTGCATCACGGCGTGACGATTGATGTTTGCCCTGCATGCGCGGGCATCTGGTTCGACGCCGACGAGTTGACGCGGCTTCATGAGATCGACGAAAACCTCTTACCCCGCCTCGACTTGCTCTACCAACCGCAGGTGGTCGCCTATGACCCGCCTTGGGAGCGTCTGTGCCCTGTGTGCCGCTACCCGCTGCGTCCGTATCACTACCTTTATACCTCCACCATTGAGCTAGATACCTGTGACCAGTGTGGGGGTATATGGGTGGATAACGCCGAGCTAGAGAAGATGGCACAGGTGCTTCAGGATGCCCGTGTGATGGATGTGCCAACGGAAGCGCAGGTGGGACTGGCAATCGCGCAGCTCGAGGCAGAGGCAGCCGAGAAGCGGGCGCGCGCCGAGTTCTGGAGCAGGCTGTTTGGCTTCATGCGCGCTCGACCGCGCTTCCCCTTCCTATGAGTGAACCTATTCGCGCAGGGGTGCATGTGGCAGCTATCACGCCGTTCACACAGGGGGGCGCCATCGACATGCCCCTCTTTGTACGCCTGCTGGCGCACTTCGAGGCGCAGGGTGCGCAGGGCGTGGTGGTGGCAGGCACAACAGGCGAGGGCGCCTCGCTGAGCGCACCCGAAAAGGTGCAGTTGTATGCACTTGCTGCGCAGGCTAAAGGATGCCTTCAAGTAATCGCGGGCGTGCTGTCGTGCAGTCTGGATGAGACGCTCTATCTGACGCGGCAGGCGGCAAAAGTCGGCTGCAACGCGCTGCTTATTGCTCCGCCATTCTACTACCATGCGACTTTGGAGGGGCTGGTTGCCTATTACCGCACGGTGCTGGATGCCAGTCGATTGCCTGTAATTCTCTATAACATCCCGCAGCGCACGCGCATCACGCTCACTCCTGCACTCGTGGACGCGCTGCTGGAACACCCGAACCTGCACGGCATCAAAGACAGCGCGGGAAGCGCACGCTCGATCCGTCAGTTTTTGAAGTACGCGCCGCGCTTGCGCGTGTGGGTCGGCGAGGAGAAGTTGTTGCTCCTGTGTTTGCGCAGCGGCGGCGCGGGGTCAATCAGCGGACTGGCAAATGTTTACCTGCCGCGCATGGTCGCACTCTGTCGCGCGTTCGGACAGGGCACGGACTGCAGCGGGCTACAGATGCTGATTGACGCAGCAGCGGACGCTATCGACTCTTTCCCTGCACCTGCGAACTTTAAGTATGCACTCACGCTGATGGGCTTCCCACACGCTTCCGTGCGCCTCCCCCTGACCGACCTCACTAAGCCCCAGCAGACCCAGCTGGAACAGGTGTGGCGAGGGATTGGCTAATCACTCACCTCCGTTGGGATTGCGTTCGCTGAAAAGTGCCGCTCTTGACGCACCCCTAAATCCCAACAGCCTCGCGCACGATTCTGGCAAGGCGCAGCAACGCTTCGATGCCCAGCACGACAATCAGCGCGACGGCGACGCCGATTCCCCAGCCCGCCGAGAGGAAGTAGAGGTCGTGGTTCGCCAGCCCGACGCCAATCAGCAGCACGCCCAGCGCGGGCAGCGTGTTCATAAACGGCATCGGCGACGACAGCACCAGCGCCAGCCCAATCACCACCAGCGCACTGAGGCGCAGAATCACCCCGTTGCGCGTGAACCGCCTGCCGCGCGGGTGCGAAACGCGCTCGATCTGGCGCAGCATCGCGACCCCGCGCGTCTGAATTGCTTGCACCACCTTCGGTGATAGCACCTTGTTGCGCCACCGCTTGGGAAACCACGGCTGCTTGAGACCGAGCAGCATCTGCAGCGCGACGATGCTCATCAGCGCGCCCAGCACGCCCGAAGTGCCCGGCGGCAGAATCGGGATGAACGCGGGAATCGCCAGCAGAATCAGCAGGAAGCCGTAGCCGCGATCGCCTGCCTTGTCCAGCACTTCCCCCAAAACCACCACCCCGTCGGCGTTCGCGTCCAGCGTGCGGGCGAAAATCTCCGACAGGCACGGCTCCGATGACTGCGTGCGTGTACCCACCACGAAGCATTATACCGCACATCGGGTACAATTCCCATGCCTGCTGGCTGGGCGGCGGCTCCCGACACGGGAGAGGAAAGTCCGGGCTCCACAGGAGGCTGTGCTGGGTAACGCCCAGGCGTCGGGGCGACCCGACGACGGAAAGCGCCACAGAAACGCAGACCGCCCCCACGGGGGTAAGGGTGCAACGGTGCGGTAAGAGCGCACCAGCGTTCGCGCGAGCGAACGGCTGGGCAAGCCCCACAGGGAGCAAGGTCGCATAGGGAGGGGATGACGCGCTCCGCCGACCCTCCGGGTAGACCGCGCGAGGCTTCGCGCAAGCGAACGCCCCAGAGAGATCGCCGCCGCAAACAGAACCCGGCTTACACGCCAGCAGGCGCACCAAGCGAGGCACACCATGCGCGACTACAAACGCTTGCAACAGGAGACGCTGCAGCAGACCCTGCGCTGGCAGCAGAACTTCGAACCTGACGGCACGCCCAAGCCCCTGCGCGACCCCAAAGACCCTACCCTCTGGCCCAACACGGTTAGCAACGCCAACTCCGACGAATGGATTCCGCGCAACCACGACCGCATCCGCCAGATGCGCCCGCGTCTTTTGTGTATCAACTTCGTGAACGGGCTGGAGTCAGGGCGCGCCGAACGCATCTTCTCGGATCTCATCACCGCGCTGAACGAGAGCAGCCGCTACCACGGCTACAAAGACCCGCGCGCCCCACGCTTTCTGGAGTATTCCGTGTGGCGGTATGTGGACTTGCAAGACCCAGACGGCGTTCGCGGCAGGAACAGCAGCGCGACCCCGCGCAAAACGCATGTGCCCGTCCAAGCCATCAACGGCAGCTACGACGGCTTTTTCACCGAAGCGTTCGCCGAGCGCATCGGCGTGCGCGATCCCAACGACCGCAAACGCTTCCTGACCCTCAAGGAACTGGTGGACGCGGGCTATGTGCATGAGGTGTGGTTCACAGGCGCGGCGGACAATATTGTGAGCTGGCTGGAGTGCGTGGAAATCAAGCCGCGCTACGACGCCAACTTTCGTCGCATCCCAGGCGAATATGTGCAGGCGGGCAACGGCGGCGACCCCGAACAACGCTTCATCGGACGCTCCCTGCGCCTGAATATGCTCAACTACGAGCGCGGCGTCGGCTGCGGGATGGAGAACCTCGGACACGCGCTGGAAGGCACGGCGCACAGCAACTGCATCCCCTACTTCCGCGAGTATTTCTACGAGTACGCGATGTTCGACTTGGACAAGCGGTTCGGGCTGCCCTTCAACTCCTACTACTACCTCTGGGGCGAGGACAAGGGCATCGAGTACCCCGACGAGCGCACCGCCATCGTGCGCGACGGCGACAAACGCTGGACGCTGACCGACTACTACGCTACGGGCGGCAATGTCCACTTCCCGCCGAACGGCAGACGCCACTACGACCAAGACAACACGCAGCCCGTGCTGTCCACGATTGAGGACTGGCGCATCGGCAGCGGGCGCGGTGGGGCAGACCTGAAACGCCCGTGGACGAACGCTGTGCTGGAACAGTTCCGCGACCTCGCGCCCGACTGCATGGGACGCTGGCTCGTCTACTGGCGGCAGAACATGCCGGGCTACCGCAACAAGAGCCGCGACAAGCAGGGCAAGCCGATGAAAAACTGGTGGCCGTTCCTGTTTTACTAAGTTCTACAGAAGCACGCACTCCACAAAAATTTTCGTGCGACTCGGCAGGAAACAACTCCTCTCTGCAGAAAAGCGCTTTAGGTGATTCGCATGAGGAAGTTATATGTGTTGTTGGGGCTGGTGACTGTCGTATGTCTGCTGGCGTGGGGCAGGCTGCGCCAATCGGAAGAGAAGACAACAAACCTGCCTATTGCCGTGTTGGTTGGCAAGCAAAGCGGCTACTTGCTGACCCCACCTGAGTTTGTCGCGCAACCGTTCATTCGGCGCATCGAGTGGTCGCCCGATGGGAACTACGCTGTGCTGTTCCAGACCGTCCTGCGCACGGAGACGCCCACACTCGCAGACGCCGTGATGCGCCACCGCGTGCTGCTCTGGAGCCGTAGGACACGCCGCCTGAGCGTACTTTGGGAATCGGCGCAAGTGGACCGCGACATGAATCCCCGCACGGACTTCACAGTTGCCTTCTTCGGGAAGTCGCCCGCATGCCTCTTCGCGGTGCAGGTGGTGGATGCCGAGCAGGGCGAACGGTTCTGGACTGTCGCCTACGCAGCGTTCACAGGTCGCGTAGCAACGCTGGGCAGGTTCGACGAGGCAGTGTATTTTCTAACCCCTCCTGCCGACCCGCAAGCTTACTTGGTGACATCCACACCGTCTCAGACGGAGATGGTGTACCTGACCGTCACGCCAACTGGCGAGTTGCAGAAGCCTCGCCCCATCGTCGAGAAAGCTGCAGGGCTCATGCTAGTACACCTTCGTGAGCGACCCAGCTGGTTCGAGGACGGCTTGCAATTAGTGTTGCCACATTTGGTACTGCCCGAACATGGGGAACTGTCAACGGAGCCCTCAACCCGTGGGTCTGAGGAGGAACGGATCGCCTACATGCTCTGGAATCCACGCACGAACGAGGCGTCTGCTATACGGAGCAGAGAGGTACGCTTCTACAAATCGGCTTCGGCGACTGCCCTAGATACGCGCACTGCCCGCCACGCGCTGCACTATGCGGACAACCCTGCCGAGACTGCTGCGACATGGCTATATGAGGGCGACCGCGCCGTGCTGGTGGCATCCGATTCGGCACTGGCGGAAGTCGCGCCGCAAGGCGACGCGATTCTGTACATGGCGCACGGCGCCGCCTTCTATCGAGAGATTCGACACACTTCGGCAGACACCATGCGCGCAATCCAAGACCGCGCCGAACGCGAGCGATACATGCGACAGGCAAATCAGATAGCGAAGGCAATTCTTATGTATGCAATCGACTACGACGAGATGTTCCCCCCGAACTTTGGCGACGAGAGCGTAGCGCAGTTGCTGATGCCGTACCTCCAAGACATCAATGTCTTCGAGGTTAACGGCGCGTTCGCCTTCCGCTACCAGATGGACGGTCAGTGGATAGGGAACATTAGTAACCTTGTGGAGACCGTTGTTGGCTACTTGGAGCTGCCGAATGGGCGTGTAGTGATCTATGCTGACGGGCATGTGAAGTGGCAACCGTATCGGTAGCGGGTACAATCGGGCGTTGTGGCGGGCATCTTCTGGGTGGCGTGGCTGGCACTGGGCGTGTGGGGCTTAATGCGCGGCAGGCGGGGTGGGCGCGTGGTTCTCTCCGCGCGGCTGCGCGGGCTACGCGACTGGAGCGGTGCAACGCTCGCGCTGAGTGTGGCGAGTTTCACCCCTGCACTTGTACCTGACGCGAGCCTGCCTGTCCAAGCGCTCCTAACGCTCCTTGCCAGTGCAGGGCTGCTACGCCTGATGCATGTATTCGAGGTGCGCGCGGTGGGGCAGGGCGTGGTGGCGGGTCTGGGGCTGATTGCGCTCGTGCTGGATTCGCTCAGCGACGGTGTGTGGGCGCAACTGGGCGCACTGGGGCACGGTACCGAGGCACATGGCGTCGGTGTGCAATACGGCACGCTCGCGCTGCTGTGGGGGCTCATCGTTGCCCGCGCATGGCAACAGATTGAGGGCAACCCACTCGGCGCGGTGCTAGGGATAGGCGCACTGGCATGCTGGCTCGGCTGGGCAGGGCTAACGCCTGCGCTCGGCTGGGGCGGGGTGGCAACCGCGCTTGCGCTGGGCATCGCGCTCCTGTCGCACGAACACACCGAACGAGGGCGTGTGCGTCTAATGTTCCAAAACCGGAGGGTGCGTATCGTGCGCCGCGCCTCGAGCGCCGACCTTGCTCTTACAAGTGGTGTGCTTGTGGGACTGTGCCTCCTCGCACTCTGGCTCAGTGGCGCACTCACCCTTCAACCGCCGCAACTGGGCGCACATGCAGGATGGCAGGCAGGAGTGGTGCTTGCGGTCATGCTGGGATTGCGGCAGCGGTCTCCCTGCATCCTTAGCGCTCCGCCCACAGGGCGGGAAAGTAGTATAGGGCTGCATGGCACGGCACCCTCCCCCGTTCCTGTCAGACACCCGAGCGGGATGAAGCATGTAAGAGCTGCCCCGAACCGTGCTGCCCTGCCTGGAATCGCTCTGTTTGCCCTGCTGGGCGGGGAGCCCCTGGCGGTCCTTGCGCTTGGCGCACTGCACCTCTGGACGACCGATGCCGAATTGCAGCAGGAATATCCACCCCGCCTGTCGAATTTGCCTATTCGCACAGGAGGTAACGAATGAAATACACTATCGGTTTAGTGAGTATTTTGGGAGCCATGCTTGCACTCTGCCCGCTTGCGGGCGGTGCATGCGAGACAGGATCGAGACCGCCCCTGCAGAGGATTCAACGCGAGCTGCAGCGTCTCCAACATCTGCGCAAGCAGATACAGAAACAACAGCAACAGCAGGAACATGCGATGCAGAAGTCGCTGCAAGACTGGCGACGCGCTCAGCAGCGACGCCTGCAACAATTAGCGCAGCGGGAGCACGCGCTGCTCAAGACGCGCACCGCCCTGCAGCAGCGTATGCGCCTGCGAGCGCTGAACCTCCAGAAGCAGCAACCGAAGACCGCGCCCCAGCAGAAGCAAACGGCACAACCGTCAGGGCAGCGAACGCAACAGCGTCAGCAGACCCAACAACGCCAACCGCAAGCGCGGCGGCAAGGTCAGCAGGGTTCGCAGGCGCAGGGCCCGCAAGTGCCTCCCCAATATCGCCCTGCGCCGCTGCCCGCAGGCGATACCGTCGTGGCGACCGTGAACGGAGAGCCCATCCGCGCACGCGAAATCATTCAACTGAGCTACGATTGGTTCGCCGCGACCACTATCGAGGAGCTGATTCTTGAGCGTATTATTGAGCAAGAGGCGCGCGCACAAGGCGTATCAGTCTCCCCTGCGGAAGTGGAAGCGAACTACAAGCGACAACTACAAAACGCCGAGTCGCAACTGCCGCCCGGCATGAGCCTTGAAGACTTCCTCAAGCGCAGCCAGTTCCCCCCCAGCCGACTGTTCGCCCGACTCCGCTCGCAACTGCTGGTAGAGAAGCTGGTCGAGCGACAGGTGAATCTGGACGACTTCGTGGAGTATAGCCAGATTATGATCCGCATTCAGGGTAATACACCAGAACAGCAGGAGGAGAACACGCCCACTGCGGAGGCAAAAGCCCGTGAGGTTTATCAAAAAATCTTAGAGGGACTGGACTTCACAGAAGCGGTCAAGGAGTACTCGGATGACCCGTTCAGCAAAGATCGCGGGGGCAAGATGAACTGGCAAAACATCAAGTTCATTCCGTCCGATGTGCGTCAAAAGCTGCAGGAGATGAAACCTGGCGAGGTTTCCGAGCCGTTCAAAGCGCTGGGCAGCTACATGATTATTCGCAAAGAGCGCATCGGCTCGCAAGCGACTCCTGCAGAACAGCAAGACTTGCGTCAACAAGCGGTACGCTTGGAGTTTAACGAGTACTTGCGCCAGCTTCAATCGAAGGCGAAAATCACTAACACGATTGTCAAGCCGTATGACCCTGAAGCGGCGGCAGCATCCGAGCCTGGTGGATCGCGCCCACCTGAACCGCGTCCCCGACCGCCGCGCTGAGCAATCGCGTTGCGTCTGGGGCACGCCCCAGACGCATACTCAAGGAGGTGCTGAATGGCAAAACGCAAACTCAATGTCGCGCTGATTGGCTACCAATTCATGGGCAAGGCACACAGCAACGCCTACCGCCAAGTGAGCCGATTCTTCCCTGAGCTGGAGTACGAACCTGTGTTGAAGGTGCTTTGCGGACGCACTGAAGAGCGCGTGCGCGCGGCTGCCGAAAAGTACGGCTTCGAAGAGTATGCTACCGACTGGCAACAAGTGGTCGCCCGTGAGGATGTCGATCTTGTCGATGTGTCTACCCCAGGTAACCTCCACGCGCCGATTGCCATCGAGGCTGCTAAGCACGGCAAAATCGTGCTGTGCGAGAAACCCCTCGCAAATAGTCTCGCAGAGGCACGCGCGATGGTCGAAGCCGTCGAGCAACATGGCGTCAAACATGGCGTCTTCTTCAACTACCGCAAGGCGCCCGCTGTCGCCTACGCCAAGCAACTTATCGACTCAGGTGTTATCGGACAGGTGTACCACTTCCGCGCAACCTACCTGCAGGACTGGATTGTCGCCCCGAACTTTCCGCTCGTGTGGCGGCTGCAGAAGCCGATTGCAGGCTCAGGCGTGCATGGCGATCTGAACGCGCACCTTATTGACCTCGCGCACTGCCTTGTGGGTGAAATCGCCGAAGTGTGCGGAATGATGCATACCTTTATCAAGCACCGTCCGCTGCAAGCCGAAGCAGACGATCGCTTGGGCGGCACTGCTAGTACCGAAATGGGCGAGGTCAACGTCGATGATGCAGCAATGTTTCTCGCACGGTTCAAAAACGGTGCACTGGGCACTTTCGAGGCGACCCGATTCGCGCTCGGACGCAAAAACTACAACCGCTTCGAAGTCAATGGATCCAAAGGTAGCCTCGTGTTCAACCTGGAGCGGATGAATGAACTGGAACTCTACTTAGAGACCGATCCTGCGGGGATGCGTGGCTTCCGCACGATTCAGGTGACCGAAGATGTACACCCATATGTGGGCGCGTGGTGGCCGCCTGGACACATTATCGGCTACGAGCACACCTTCACGCACTTGGTACGCGACGCGTTGAAGGCAATCGGCAGCGGCGAACAGCCGTCGCCCAACTTCTACGATGGGCTAAGATGCCAAGCCGTGCTGGAGGCAGTTGAAATCTCTGCAAACGAGCGCCGATGGATAGAAGTACCATACTGATAAGTGCCTCTGCGTCTTAACGCGCTAACGCGTTCTTACCCCAGCCCTTCCCGTGAATGGGGGCTTAAGGAGGTAAGTTTTTTTCTCGCATGGTTAGAATGGCGGGCGAGACGCGCGTGTTCCCAGCACAGTGCGTGCTGGGAACGCAAGCGTCTCGCTTGCATGGAGGCAAAAATGCCCCACTTGACAACTCCGAGCGACCCCTCCAAATCTGCCCGCATCGTTTACCCCACTCGCTCGCTTGGTGAAATCGTGTCGCGAGGACACTTCGCTGGGTCGTGTATCGACCTGAGCGATTAACGCCTGCAACGACTGGGGAGGTATACTATCCCCAGTCTACAACCAAGGAGGACGATTCGACTTGCAAGTCAGGATGGCGGACTTAGGCAGCCAGTACCTGCGGATACGGGACGAGGTAGAGCCGCTCGTACTGGAAGTGCTGGCGAGCGGGCGGTATATCTTAGGCGAGCATGTGCAGCGCTTGGAAGACGAGGTCGCGCAGGCGTGCAACGCCCGCTCTGCGATTGGCGTGAGTTCGGGCACGGACGCCCTCAAGATTGCCCTGCGCGCGGTTGGCATCCAACCCGGCGACGAGGTCATCACCACACCATTCACCTTCGTCTCCACGGCGGAAGTGATTGTTCAGCTGGGCGCGACGCCCGTATTTGTGGATATTGACCCCGAGACCTACAACATCGACCCGAATCTTGTGGAGGCGGCGATAACGCCTCGCACCCGCGCGATTCTGCCCGTAAGCCTGTATGGGCAGTCGGCGGAGATGCGCACGCTGCGGCAGATTGCCGACCGCTACGGGCTGTGGCTGATTGAGGACGCGGCGCAGGCAATCGGCGCGCGCCACCACGAGCAGCCTATCGGCGCGTTCGCGCACGCGGCGACGCTGAGTTTCTTCCCGACCAAAAACATCGGTGCGGCAGGCGATGCGGGCATGATTCTCACCAACGACGAGCAAATCGCCTACAAAGCGCGCAGCCTGCGCGTGCATGGGATGAACGGCGGCTACTACTACGAGGACATCGGCTACACCGCGCGATTGGACGAGCTGCAGGCGGTGATTCTGCGCGTCAAAATGCGCTACCTGCACGACTGGACGGAACGACGGCGCTACCACGCGACGCTCTACCGCGCGCTGCTTGCCGACGCGCCCCTCCAGTTGCCCCTCGTGCGCCCGTATAATTACCATGTGTATCACCAGTTCACGGTGCGCACGACGCAACGGGACGCCCTGCGCGAGTTTCTACGGGAGCGCGGCGTCGAAAGCGCGGTCTACTACCCGCTGCCGCTGCACCTGCAGCCCGCCTATCGGTTCCTGGGCTACTGCGAAGGCGACCTGCCGCACGCCGAGCGCGCCGCGCAGGAGGTGCTGTCGCTGCCCATCCACTCGGAACTGACCGAAGACCAAATCGCGCAGGTCGCACAGGGTATCTTAGAGTTCGCACAGATGGAGGCAATCGCCGTATGAAAGCGATGATTCTGGCAGCGGGGGTCGGCTCGCGCTTAGACCCCCTCACCCGCGCCTTGCCGAAACCGATGGTTCCCATCGTGAACCGCCCCGTCATGGAACACCTCATCAACCTGCTCAAGCAGCACAACTTCACCGAGATTATGGTCAACCTGCACTATCTGGGCGACCAGATCAAGGCGTACTTCGGGGACGGCTCGCGCTGGGGCGTGCGCATCCACTACTCGGAAGAAGAGCAACTCTGGGGCGACGCGGGCAGCGTCAAGCGGTGCGAGGAGTTCTTCGACGACACCTTCATCGTGATTGGCGGCGACGACCTGACTGACCTTGACCTCACGCGCCTGATTAAGTTCCACAAGGAGAAAAAGTCGCTCTGCACGATTGCGCTCTCGCTGGTGGAAGACCCCTCCGAGTATGGGATTGCGCTTTTGAACGAGCGGGGGCGCATCACGCGCTTTCTGGAGAAGCCCAAAGGCGAGATGATTTTCTCCAACGCGGCGAACATCGGGATTTATGTGCTGGAGCCAGACGCGCTGGAGCTGGTGCCGCGCGGCGCGCCCTACGGCTTCGGCAAAAACCTGCTGCCCCTGCTCATCGAGCGTAAGCTGCCCCTGTACGGGTTCCTGACCTCCAGCTACTGGAAGGATGTGGGCAACCTGAAGACCTATCAGCAGGCGCACTGGGACGCCTTAGCGGGGCGCGTGCAGATTCAGATGCCCTACCCCGAACAGCGCAAGTTCGTGTGGATTGGCGAGGGCGTGCAAATCGCCGACGACGCCGAGATTGGCTACCCCGTGCTGATTGGCTCGGGGGCGCGCATCGAGTCGGGCGCGAAGGTGCTGGAAAACAGCGTCATCGGCGAGAACTGCGTCGTCGAAGAAGGCGCGGTCGTGCAGGAGAGCATCCTGTGGGACGGCGCGACGGTGATGCGCGACACGATGCTGGTGCGCTGCGTCGTCGGGCGCGACTGCAAAGTCAAATCGAATGTCGCCATCTTCGACGGGGTGATTGTGGACGCTCGCCAACGCGCGCGCAAGTAATGGTCGGGGCGCCCGGACTCGAACCGGGGACCTCCTGCACCCAAAGCAGGCGCGCTACCATACTGCGCCACGCCCCGTGAAATGGTGCGCGGTGGAGGACTCGAACCTCCGACCCCTTCCACGTCAAGGAAGTGCTCTACCACTGAGCTAACCGCGCACTTGGTGGAGCGGAGCGGATTCGAACCGCCGACCTCTTGCATGCCATGCAAGCGCTCTCCCAGCTGAGCTACCGCCCCTCGGTGCAGCACAGGGGATTATACCTCACTCAGGGCGCGTGAATCAAGAGGTTTTCGACAGCGTCGCCGAGCAGCTGGCTCAGGTCGTTCAGCGCCCACTGCGGGAGCTGCTCTAATGGGGCGCAGGCGAGGTCGTCGCGCGTGCTGACGCCTGTGAGCACCAGCGCACACGGGATATGCAACAGGTTCGCCAGCGCAATGTCGGTGTCCAGACGGTCGCCAATCAGCAGGGTGCGTTCGGGGTTAATCCAGCCGCGCTCGATGAACGGCTGCAGGATCTGCGGGTTCGGCTTGCCGATGACGATGGGCTTGCGCCCTGCGGCGGTCGCAATCGCAGCGACGATGGACCCCGCGCCGGGCAGCAGGCGGTCTTCAGCGGGGTAGGTCGCGTCGGTGTTGGTCGCGATAAAGCGCGCGCCGTTCAGAATCGCATACTGCGCCTGCGCCAGCCGTTCGTAGCTGAACGCGCGGTCGATGCCCACCACCACCGCCGCGGGTAGTTCAGGCTCCGCGCGCTCCAGAATCGCGAACCCTGCGCTTGCCAGCTCCTGCTTCAAGCCTGGCTCGCCGACCACAAACAGCGGCGCGCCCTCTTCGAAGGCGCGGCGCAAATAGAGCGCGGTCGCCCAGCCCGAGGTGATGAACTGTTCGGGGCGCGCATGCGGATAGCCCATCGCCTGCAGCCGCTCGGCGTACTGCTGGCGCGTCGCCCCAGAATTGTTGGTCAGGAAATAGACCTCCCGCCCCGCGTCGTGCAGCAGGTTCAGCACCCGAATCGCGTGCGGCAGTGGGCGCGTACCCCGATACACCACGCCATCCAGATCGAACACAAACGCTTCGAATCGGTTGGCGAGGCCGGGCAGCTCCTCGCGCACGCGCTCCTGCATCAGTACTTGCGCTCCGTAATGAATCGGGCGACCTCCTCTAAAGTTGTGCGAATGGGCGAGGCGGGCAAACTCCCCAGCCGCGCCAGCGCGCGCTGCCGATACTGCTCGGCAAGCGCTTCCGCATACCTTAGACTGCCCGTAAGCCGAATTTGTTCCCTCCATGCGTTGAACTGCTCTGGGCTGAGGTCGGTGCCGAACTCGCGTTGGAGTCGCGCGCGCTCGTCGGGCGTTGCGTGCTGATAGTAGTGCAGCAGGGGCAGCGTGGCGAACCCCTCGCGGAAGTCGGTGCCGTTGGGCTTGCCCGTGATGCGCGGGTCGCCCACATAGTCCAGCAGGTCGTCGATAATCTGGAAGGCAATACCCAACTCGCGTCCGAACTGCTCCAGCGCATCGAGCGTTTCCGCGTCGGCGTCCACCAGATAGCCCCCGATTCGGCAGCAGCCTGCGAGGAACTCGGCGGTCTTGCGCTGCACGATGTCCAGATACTGCGCCTCCGTGAGGTCTAACCGATGGCGCAGGAATACTTCGGCGACCTCGCCCTCGCTCATGTCGGTGGTGATTTGGGCGACGGTCTGGATGATGCGCAGGTCGCCGTCCTGCGCGAGGCAGCGCATCGCCCGCGCCAAGATAAAGTCACCCGACAGCACCGTCGCGAGGTTGCCGTACAGCGCGTTGG
>Ga0308421_1000209_pt1 | contig 35915 bp, 33 predicted proteins | sample HotsprSampleMS60_FD_203673 | JGI IMG/M metagenome (GOLD analysis project Ga0308421, IMG submission 203673) | Hot spring phototrophic mat microbial communities from Mushroom Spring, Yellowstone National Park, Wyoming, United States - 20090730_MS60 ...
GTCCGATACCATCTTTCCTCACGCCGGTGTTATGCGCCACACCGCAATCGAGCACCCATGGCATCGCCGTTGACCAAACACATTACGCTTGGTGTTACTGGCTGCATTGGCGCCTACAAGGCAATCTTGATCATGCGCGGTTTTCAGCAAGCTGGCGCGACGGTCGAAGTGGTCATGACAGAAGCGGCAACCCGCTTTATTCAGCCGCTCACCTTTCAGGCCCTTTCCGGCAAGCCGGTGTACACCTCCCACTGGGGGCGGGAAAACGGTACAGAAATTGCTCACATTGCGCTTGCCCGACGAACAGATGCCCTAGTAATCGCTCCGGCCACAGCGAACTGTCTTGCCAAGCTAGCACACGGCATTGCCGACGACTTTCTGTCAACCCTTTATCTGGCGGTCACCTGTCCAGTCTTTGTCGCGCCGGCGATGAACGTTGAGATGTGGCATCACCCGGCCACCCAGGAAAACCTGGCCCGGCTCCGGGCGCGCGGGGTACACATTATCGAACCCGAAAGCGGTTTTTTGGCCTGCGGCGACGTCGGAGAAGGGCGGTTAGCCGATCCGGCGCGCATCGTAGACCTTGTCTGGCAAACCCTACTTGCCACGGATTTTTCGGAGAAAACACGGAACGACTTGGTCGGTGACCACGTACTTGTCACGGCCGGGCCAACCATCGAGGATATTGACCCAATTCGCTACTTGACAAATCGCTCTTCCGGAAAAATGGGCTATGCCGTGGCCCGGGCGGCGCGGGCGCGTGGCGCAACCGTGACGCTGGTCAGCGGGCCAACGCGGTTGGTGCCCCCGGCCGGTGTTGAAACAATTGCCGTTCGCTCAACCCACGACATGTACGAAGCTGTCATGAGGCATTTGCCGGCAGCTACGATTGTTGTCAAAGCTGCTGCAGTTTGTGACTACCGCCCACGCCAATTTGCAACGGCAAAGTTGAAGAAGTCTCTGTTACCCAACTATCAGCTTGAACTTGAGCCGACAGAAGACATTCTGGCGGCGGTCGGCGCGCAAAAAGGGGGACGTTTTGTTGTAGGCTTTGCTGCCGAAACCAGTTGGTCACCTGAAGCTGCACTGGAAAAACTCCGCCAGAAAGGGGCCGACTTACTGGTGTTCAACAATGTCACCGAGGCTGGTGCCGGATTTGACACCGATACCAACCGGGCGACCTTTGTCCTTGCCACGGGCCAAATCCTACCTCTTCCACTGATGACCAAGGACGAGCTTGCCCATGAGATTTTCAACTTGGTGTGTCGCCAACGGTCAGCAACCTCGGTTTCTGTTGCAGGGGAAGTGTGATGAAACGTGTCGCTATCCCATCGGCTGAGTTCACTCGTCGGGTGCTTGTGGTAGATGACGAGGCTGAAATCCGCGCCTTTTTCCGAGACTTTCTCAACGATTATCAAGTATGCACCGTTGCTGACGGCAGCGAAGTTCCACCTCTCCTGTCAAGCTTTCGTCCTCACCTCGTCATCACGGACATGCGTATGCCGCGTCAGGGTGGGCTGGCTGTCATCGAGCTGGTCAAGGCCTATGATTCAGCCACTGAAGTGCTCGTCATTACCGGGTACGGGCGGATTGAAGAAGCCGTAGAGGCGATGAAACTCGGCGCCAGTGACTTTATTCCCAAGCCGTTTGACATCGAGCAGATGCACCTTGCTATCGAGAAGTGCTTTGAGCGGGTCCGGCTGCGACAACAAAACGCCGCTTTGCAGCAGTCCAACCAAGAGCTTCAACACCTGATGGAGCTCAAGGAAAAGTTTCTCCGCATTACCAGTCACGAACTGCGGGGCCCACTGACCATTCTGCAGGGGTACTGCGACCTGCTGGCGATAATCGCCGATTCACCTAAGGAAGTCCGGGAAGCTCAGGCGGCTATGCAGGGTGCCATCTCTAACCTGACCACGATTGTCCAGAACCTGACCACGCTCATGGTTGCTGGTGACAGGTGCCTTCCTATCCAACGTCAACCATTTGATGTGATGGCAGTGCTACACACCACCCTAGAAGACATCAAAGTTTATGCCAGGCACCGCCAGCACCAGTACTATCTGTCCGGCCCGGCCAGTTTGCCTGCCCTTGGTGACCCGTTGCGGGTGACCCAGGTGGTCTGTGAGCTCCTTTTCAATGCCGTCAAGTTTACTCCTGACGGGGGAGAAATCCACGTTCATGTGATGCCTGAAAAGCATGTCTTCACCATTGAGGTTCAAGACAATGGGATTGGTATGGCTGCGGGCGAAGTGGCGGCGGCCTTTGAATCGTTCTACGAAGTAGCCAGTACGCAACACCATAGTACCTCCCGCACGAACTTCAAAGGCGGGGGGCTCGGCATTGGGTTGACGCTGGTGCGGGATATTGTGGAAGCCTATGGAGGACAAGTGGCGATCGTCAGCGAAAGCGGAAAGGGCACTAAGGTTGCCGTTCGCTTCCCACTAGACTCTGCCCAACCCTTAGCTTCTACGGACACGTGACGGACGGTTGCTCAAGCTGGCTGGTCACAGGTGGAACAGGTTACCTTGGGGTTCATGTTGCAGCGGCCCTAGGGGCAACGGTAGCCGGGCGAAGGCAAGGGCTAAGCCTTTTTACGCCAGCATTGGCGCAAGCCATTGCGCAGCACCGCGTGATTGTGCATCTTGCCGCCCACGTGTCGAAAACACCTGACGCCGACCTTACCTGCTTTACTACCAACAGCGATGGTACACGCTGGCTGTGTGCGCAGTTGACCGAACAACACACCCTGCTGTTGGCTTCCACCAAAGATGTCTACGGTTCTCATGCCGACCACTACCAGGCTGTTCCCGAAAGTTGTCCGACAACCTTTTGTGGACAAAATGCCTACGCTTGGTCAAAGTGGCTAGCCGAGGAATATGCCCGTTTTTATGCCGCCCAGCGTGGCTTCCGGCTTTTTATTCTGCGACTTTCCACTGTTTTCGCCCCACCGACACCGGGCAATTCGGGTGGGTTAGTCAGCCGCTTTGCGCATGCCATCCGCCATGGGGAGCCTTTGGTTTTGCAGTGGCAAGGACGGCAAGTACGGGACCTGCTACCCGTTACCGAACTGGTTGCCGTATTGCGCGCATGTGTGGCGTCGTCTGTTTTCCAGGACACCTTCAACATTGGTGGCGGCCCGGACTATGCCATGTCATTGGTCGCGCTCGCACACCGGTTAGGCAAATTGTTGGGACGTACACCCCGTCTCCACCTCACCGAAGATGAACTCCCACCAGGCGAACAACACTGCTATATCAGTGACTTGACCAAGGCCCGTGCCTGGTTGGGCTGGCAGCCAAGCTTTGACCTTGATGCGGCACTCCGCATGGCATGACAAGTAACGGTTATTTCCCTTTGAGGTCTCCAACGCCTGTCAGCTTGTGGAACTTTCCCCCGAAGGAGTTTTGGGGCGGTTGCCACGTAGGATTGCCCCCAAAAACTGTACAACGCTATTGGAAAACAACATGGCTTGTGTTTGGGCAATGGTGAGGGCTTTTTCGGAGAGGGAGAGTGCCCGGAAGGCTGCCAGCGAGTTTGCATCTGGTGTGCTTTCGACATGTGAGGTTGTGGATTGGGGTAAGGGTTCCATTGGCTCAGAGTTCCTTTCCATTGTGGTTGTTCACCGCCAGTAGCCGTGAACAATGGCAACGGCGGTCAAGGCCGTTACGGTCAAGAGGTTGCTTCCAAACAAAAAACGGATGAAGCCGGGATGTGCGCCGGCCTGGCTTTGGCTAATCAGAGACCGCCCGGCAGCATTGCGGCTGAGGCTTTCCAGAAGCCGGGTATCATTCGGCGCACGGTACAGCTGCACCTGTTGCACAATCTGGGGGACGAAAAAAGCCACCCCAAGCCAGCCAATCGTGGTATAGCCAAAGGTAAAGCAGGTGACCACAAAGATCACCTGTGCCAGATTGATTTCCGCAAAGGCAATCAGCATGGCGCCACGCTCGCCATAAAGAACCGGGAGGGTTTTGAGGGCGTTCTGGCGGTCTCCCTCAATGGACTTGAAGTCATTCATGGTAATCAGTCCCATCGCCACCAAGGCATTGACGACACCCATCGCCAAGTGAAACAGAGGGAGTCCATGATCGCGGGAAAATAAGTGTGCGGCAAAAACCCACGGGACAAAACAGTAGCCAATGCCGACAGCCGTTGTGCCGAGCCAGCCGTTTTCCTTGAGTCGGAACCCTGGCGCACTGTAAGCATAGGCTAAAAAGAGACCGGCAAACCCCAGCGCCAAAACCAGAGCACTGCCAGTGACAAGGTATAGCAGCGACATGTTCCCCACGGCCAAAAGTCCGGTCAGAATGAAGTTAGCACGGGCTGCGGACAGGGAAATACGCCCTGCTGGGATGGGGCGGTCTGGATCGTTGATAGCGTCCAAATGGCGGTCAAAGTAATCGTTGATGGATTGGCTAAAGCCGGTCAGCAAAGGGCCAATCAACCCACATGCCAGAAAGAACTTTAAACCATCCTGCCAGGTAAGCTCAGCCAAGCGCAGCCCGGTAGCTAAAACCCCACAACAAAAGCACTGCCAAGGTCCAAGCCATGTCACCGGGTCTAAAAGTTGAAGGTGCGTCAGAAGGGTTCGTAAAAGCGGGGCATGAACAGTAACGTCCGAGGAAGGCATGGGCGGTAGGCTCAACTCCTCTTCTCAAAACAGGGTTTCTAGGCAGGCTGTTGTTTAGGCCGCCGAGAAGGCTTTGGCTGTGCTCATGCGGCTGCCGGTCCAGTGTTGACGCCCGTTTGTAGTCTATACCATAGTCTGTCGGGTTTTCGTGATGTGTTTGACACCCAAGCGCCCCCAATAACTCTGTCAGAGCCTAAGCTCTTTTGTCACCCTATGAGCACAAGCATTGATCACGCCACGGCGCTTGAGCCATTTGCCGGGTATACATGGATTCAGGAACCCGATCCTGCTTCTATCACAGCTGCCTATGCTTATTGCCGCAATGTGATCCGTACCCATGCCAAAAGCTTTTATTTTTGTACCCAAACCCTGCCCAAACACAAACGGCCGGCAATTTACGCCATCTATGCCCTGTGCCGGCAGATTGATGACCTTGTGGATGTCAACCGTCATGTCAGCCCTGGGGGGATTGCCTTAGCTGTTGAAGCTTGGTCAGAAGCACTCCGTAGCCTGTATGCCAGGCATCCTTTTCCAGCGCATCCAATACTGATTGCATGGCATGACTTTCTTCCCCATTTTCCGGTCAAACTCGAGCATCCTTTGGAGCTTATGCAGGGGTGCTTGATGGACGCCCGTCTCGAAGGCCCAGTGCGCTTCAGTTGTTTTGATGAACTGTATACCTATGCGTACCGAGTGGCCTCGTTGGTTGGTTTGATGACAATCGAGGTGTTTGGCTACAGCGATCCAACTGCCCTTCAGTATGCCGTGGCCTTGGGGATTGCTTTCCAGTTGACCAATATCCTGCGAGATGTGGGCGAAGATGCGCGGCGTAACCGCATTTACTTGCCCCTAGAGGACATGCAACGGTTTGGCTGCACGGAAGACATGATTTTGCATGGGCGCCTCACCCCCGAGTTAGTAGCGCTGCTTAAGTTCGAAATTTGCCGGGCTCGGGATTTTTACCGTGAAGCCGAGTGTGGCATCCGGTTGCTGTCGCCGGATAGTCGCTTTACGGTTTTGCTCAGCAGCCGTTTGTATGGGGGGATTCTACGTGACATTGAGCGGCATGGGTATGATGTCTTTTCCCGGCGGGCGCATGTGCCTTTAGCCGCAAAGCTGTGGGCAGTGTTACCGTTGTGGGTGGAAGCGAGGTGGGCCGGTCTGTTTACATAACACACATTATCGGACTCAAACCCTTCCAAACAGGAGGCTGCCAGCATGACGAATGACAAAGACGCCTGTGCCCTCGGCATCGATGTCGGCGGCACCGGTGTCAAAGGAGCACCGGTCAACCTGCGCACAGGAATGTTGACCCATGAACGTTTCCGCCTCCTCACCCCACAGCCAGCCACACCCGACGCCATTGCCGAAACCGTCCTCGAGGTAATTCGCCACTTTGGCTGGAACGAACACCGGGGCGCCATTGGCATCGGATTGCCAACTGTCATCAAACATGGCATTGCCCACACGGCTAGTCATATTGACCCAAGTTGGATCGGCTGTGATGTCGCCACGCTCTTCAAACACTGCATCGGCATGACACCCATCCTTCTCAATGATGCTGACGCCGCCGGCCTGGCTGAAATGCGCTTCGGCGCCGGCTGCAACCTCACCGGATTGGTGGTCCTGGTTACGCTCGGCACCGGCATCGGAACGGCACTTTTCTATGAAGGGCAACTGATTCCCAACACCGAACTGGGCCACCTGATTGTACGCAACAAAGACGCAGAGCGACGCGCTTCCCTGGCAGCACGCGAGCGGCACAACTGGTCATGGAAAAAGTGGGCCGGCCATGTTAGTGAATACCTCACCGAACTACACCGCTTGCTGTGGTGTGATGCGTTTATTCTTGGCGGTGGCGCCAGCAATAAGTTTGAGAAGTTTGCCGCATACCTTACATGCCCGGCGCCAGTCCTCCCGGCCCAAATGGCCAACCTTGCTGGTATCGTTGGAGCTGCTCTAGCAACCCAGGGACTTCCAAACAAGGCCTCTTCATAACTGGTTTCCTCCATGGCACCAAGTCACTACCTACTGGCCGGTGATGTCGGCGGCACCAAAACACATCTCGGGCTATTTGACGCTGTAACCCTTGCACCAGTACATGTCCAAACCTTTACCAGCACAGCCTTTGAGAACCTGCCGGCAATGTTGCAGGCATTTCTCGGCCCACAGAAGCCGCGCTGCCAAGCCGCTTGTTTTGGCGTCGCTGGCCCGGTTCTAGACGGTACCTGCCGCATCACCAACCTCAACTGGGAAATCCACGCCACCCAGTTACGCCAATGGCTGGACTGCCCTGTCTTTGTCATCAACGATCTCGAAGCCAACGGCAACGGGCTTGCCCTGCTTTCCGAGTCGGACCTCTTCTGGCTGCAGAAAGGAACGCCTCGACCAGGCAACGCAGCGTTGATTGCGGCTGGAACTGGCCTTGGAGAGTGCCTCCTCTACTGGGATGGCACGCGCCATATCGCCTCCCCCTCCGAAGGTGGGCACGCCAGCTTTGCTCCTACCAACCCCCTCGAAATGGACCTCCTTGCGTATCTATGGCAAATTTATGACCACGTAAGCTGGGAGCGAATCGTGTCAGGCACCTTTGGCTTTGAACACCTATACAACTTCTTCCGTGACACCGGACGTGCTGCTGGCTCGCCTGACCTTGAAACCTTCGCCGCTAGTCATGGCTATGGCACCGCGATTTCAAATTTTGCTGACAAAGGGCTCCCGATTGCCATTGCTGTCATGGAGTGCTTTGTCGCGCTTTACGGCGCTGAGGCCGGTAACCTAGCGCTCAAAGCGCTCGCCACAAGTGGACTTTTCATCGGCGGTGGCATTGCCCCTAAAATCCTCAAGTGGATGACCACAGGCAGCTTCTTGCGGGCCTTTGCTGCTAAGGGCCGTTTCCAAGCCTTCCTCGAACAGATTCCTGTCGCTGTTATTCTCAACAATCAGACGGCATTGCTGGGGGCAGCCCGGTATGCCAAAGCCCACGCCGAACTGGCCTATGATTATGGCCATTGACCTCGGTTCGTCCTCGTTCCGCGCCGCCGTTTTCACGGCAGATGGTCAGTTGTGTTCAGAAACCCTCGTCCGGCAGTCGGTAACCGCCACAACCGCATCGGATGGCACCATGACCTATGATGCGGCTGCCCTCATGAGATGCTTGACCAGGGTCATCAGCCGTACTCTCCGCCTTGCCGACCGCCAAGGCTATACCATTCGGGGCATCGGTATCTCGGCCATGATGCACAGCCTTCTAGGCGTTCGGCGAACCACTGCCGGCTCACCCCATGCCGGCGCACCGACAACGCCTGTTTTCGCCTGGGGCGATACCCGTTCTGAAACGGAAAGAGAGACACTGGTTGAGTATTTCAACCGCCACCGTCTCTATGCCCAAACAGGCTGTCCACTCCACAGCAGCTACTGGCTGCTCAAACTGGCCTGGCTACGCCGCCACCTCATACTCCGCGAATGGCAGTGGATGTCCTTCCCCGACTATGTCTGGTGGCAGCTTTTCGGCGTTTTTGGCACAAGCCTTTCTATGGCTTCAGCAACCGGCATCTACGCTCGCCCCCAAATGGACTGGGACGAAACCATTCTCGCCTACCTTGGCCTTGAACGACACAACCTCACCCCCATCGTTCCCGACAACTGGGCACTGCCCGGCACTGCCCTCCAACCACGGTTCAAAAACCGCTGGCCCCAACTGCAATCAGCCTACTTCTTTCCTGCCCTTGGTGATGGCGCATGTAGTAACCTCGGCAGCCTCTGTCTGCCTGAACATCAAGCCGCAGTCAACATTGGAACAACTGCGGCAGTTCGTGTGACCCTCCCCAAAAGAGGCGAGCCGGAAGAACCACCGCCAGGACTTTGGGTCTATCACCTCGACCGCCAGCACGTTCTTGTCGGCGGCGCGCTGAGCAACGCCGGGAATCTGTTGGCTTGGGGACGGCGCACCCTGCGCCTTCCGCCACCAGCTATTCTCGAAACCAAACTCCAGATCGCCCAAGACACCGGATTGACCGTTCTCCCCTTCCTGGCTGGAGAACGCAGCCCCGGCTGGCACCCCCAGGCAACAGGGATCATCTGCGGAATTCGCATGTCCACACGCCCTGCCGACATTTGGCAGGCGCTCCTGGAAGCCATTGCCCTCCAGCTTGCGTGGATTGTCTCCGAACTGGAAGCCGCCCACCTTCTGCCTCAGCCAACCCGCTTCATTGTCTCAGGCAGAGTCGCCAGTTCCATGACTTTTGCCACCATGCTGTGCCACGTCCTCGGCCGGCCCACGTATATTACCTCTACTGAAGTCTCAGCCCGTGGCGCAGCTTTGTGGGTGAGTCGGCAACTGGGCTGGGCAACAAATAACTCTCTTCCTGCTGGAATTTGGTTGCAACCAAATGCAGCGATCCACAATCACTACCGGAAACGGCTGGAACAACACCGTGCAACTTACCAGAAGCTGGTCCAAATCTGGTCAATGCCATGAAAACGGCGCTTTCCGCACCTTCTCCCTTTATGGCAAGGCTCATCCGTATCCTACACTCCGTTGTCGCTGCTAATTTGCTTGTCCTCTACACCATCGCCATGGGATTTCTAGCCATGGTAATTGCTTTCTTTGACAAAACAGGCACCTACCAACATTGGTGCGCACGAGCCTGGTGCCGAATGATCGCCCTCACCGTCGGTTTGCGGGTCACGGTAACCGGGCTTGAGCACCTCCCCCGCCAGACCCCGGTCGTCATCTTGTCAAACCACCAGAGCCTTCTTGACATCCCAGTGCTGTTTATCACTTTACCGTTTCAGTTCCGGGTGCTAGCCAAACAAGAACTGTTTCGCATTCCCCTGCTGGGTGGATTTCTCAAGCGGGCCGGACACATTCCTGTGGACCGTGGCAATCGCCGGGCAACCCCAAAGCTGATTCGGTCAGCACGCAACGTGCTTGACGCTGGTATCCCAGTTGTGATTTTCCCCGAAGGCACCCGAAACCTCCAACCAACACAGGTCAAAGCCTTCAAGGCTGGTGGCTTCCGGCTGGCGCGTGAAGCCCGGGTTCCCCTTGTCCCTATTACCATTTACGGTACTGCCGCCTTCCTGCCACCGCGCTCGCTGTGCCTGACGCCATGTCCGGTCCATCTCACCATTCACCCTCCCCTAAATGCAGCTGAAATTTCCATAGAAGAAGCTATGGCCCAGGTCGCATCCATCATGAACGAGCGGTTGGCTGCCTTAGCCACATACGATGGACTCGCCAAGCTTTCCTCATCTCCTGTAACCTCGGAAAAGGCCGTACCACGACCATGACATCACTTACGGAACAAGCCTCTGCTTACCCATCAGCCCAGCCTAGCTCACGTTTCCCTACTGTCGAGTGGAACGCAAGCACCGCTTTGGTGACATGGCTTCTTAGCGTCAGCGCCATTTTTCTTACCTCAACCGGGGCGCAGCTTGGCTGGACAGCCTGGTTCTACCTCCAACATGACACACTCCCAACGGCAGCCGATCTCACGACCTCACGCTCGCTGACTTTGACTTTGATCCTTTCCACCCTTGTGGCTCATACCGTCACCCTGGCGTGGTGCTGGCAGCTTATTCGCCGAAATTCACCCCAGGGGTGGTTCCAAACGCTCGGGCTGGACTGGTGTCCTTCTTTGCGGTCTCGTCGCGGACTGCTTCTCGTGGCTTGCGGGTTCGCTGCCCCTTTGTTCCTGGCCTGTGGTGCTTGGCTGGAACGCTACCTTCCCAACGCCAAAACCGATCTTGACCGCATTCTTGCCCAAGGACCGCTTATCAGAATGGCAATTGCTTGTGTTGCGGCCTTGTCGGCGCCACTTGTTGAAGAGGTTGTGTACCGGGGTGTTGTTTTTGGTGGGTTACAGCGCAGTGTGGGAATGCCCCTTACGGTAGGGTTGGTAACGCTCTTGTTTTTTATCGTTCATGTTCCTCAATATTGGGGCGGGTGGGCCGGACTGACCATGCTGGCACTGCTTAGCCTAACCCTGACTGCTTTGCGAGCTGCAACTGGGTCCATTCTGCCCTCAATTGTCCTTCACTATGCCTTCAATGGCATCCAAGCTATCGCCATTGTATTTTTCTGGGACCTAGTGGAGGCTTCCCAGCCCACATCCTTTGTCGAAATGCCATGCAATTTCACGGAAAAACTATCCTGATCAGTGGTGGCTCACGGGGTATCGGCCGCGCTATCGCCCTAGAACTTGCCGCCCGTGGCGCCAACATTGCTTTTACGTACCGCAGCCGCACCGAAGCAGCTCAGGCCGTCGCGCAGGAAATTCGGGCACTTGGTGTCAAAGCCCACGCCTACCAAGCGGATGCAGCCGACTTTGAAGCTGCCCAAACTGTTGTCAAACACGTCCGAGAACGCTTCGGTACGCTCTACGGCTTAGTCAACAATGCCGGCATGACTCGCGATAAACTGCTCCTTCAGATGAAAGAAGAAGATTGGGATGCCGTCCTAAATACAAACCTCAAGAGCGTTTTCAACTTGTCGAAAGCCGTTGTCTCTTTGCTGATCAAGCAAAGGCAGGGGGGCACGATCCTCAACATCAGCTCGGTTAGCGGTATTGCCGGCATGCCCGGACAAACCAACTACGCCGCCGCCAAAGCTGGAATGATTGGCTTTACCAAGGCCCTCGCCAAAGAGGTGGCAAGCCGGGGTATTACGGTCAATGCCCTAGCGCCAGGGTTCATCGAAACAGAAATGACCGAAGGGCTCTCGGCGGAATATCGCGCCAAACTTCTTGCAACCATTCCTCTCGGCCGTTTTGGAACACCAACAGAAATTGCACGGATTGCAGCCTTCCTGCTCTCTGAAGATGCCCGTTACATTACTGGACAAGTACTCCAAGCGGATGGCGGCCTTGTGATGTGAATGTGAAGTCCCTGACCATGCCTGCTCCTGACCTCTCTAGCTTAGAAAAAATCCAAGCCGAGCTACGACGTTACGAACACCCTCTCTTTGAATTTTCAGCCGTCGAGCACCCCAACGGTGTCCAGGTTGTGATTTCCCTTAAGGTGGAAAACCTCCTTGCACCTTACACTTTTGTTATTCCGCACCGTGACCTTAACGACCCACGCTACGGGTGGCGGTTTCAGAACCTGTTGTTCAACTACATTCACGACTACATGATTGAAGCCTTTACCCGGACGCCCCACCACATCGGGACATAGGCCTCAGAGAAGCTAAGCGCAAGCCACAACTATACAACTGCATGGCTGTGCTCGGCACAAACTAAGGTCCACAAAGATGTATGTTCACAAAGGCGCCGATGGTCAGAGCTTGAATCACTGTCCGGTATATATCCTTGCAGGGGGGCAGAGCCGGCGCATGGGACGACCAAAGGCGCTGCTGCCTTTCCCCGATGTTCCGCTACTTTTGGTTTTGATCAACCGTTTGGGCTTGGCTTTTCGTCACATTTATGTTGTGTGTTCACCGACAGCCGGGGGTGTTCTTGGTGATATTCAAAAAACGTTATCAGACTATGGTCTCCGTAACCGCGTACTCCTTGACCCATTCCCCAATGGCGGACCGCTTGGTGGGCTGGCCCGCGCGACTGAACACACCCGCCGGCTCGGATACCCACGCTGCCTTGTCATCCCATGTGATATGCCGTTCCTAACAATGACCTTTCTGGCACGGCTTGTCAGCACTCACCCCACGGCCCCGGCAGTTATCCCATCCACGGCTGACGGGCGACTAACCGGCGTCTGCGCAGCCTACAATGTTGGCATCCAGCCTGCTCTGGTGACCTTCCTCCAGCAGGGTGGCCGGCGTGTCCATGAGTTCCTTCAGACCCTCTCTGCCGCATCACTCCCTTTCTCAGACTACGCCGACCTACCCAACGCCGACCGGTTGCTCTACAACCTCAATACCCCGGACGAGTATCACCAAGCGCTCATCTGGTATCGGGAAGCTCAGCTAGAGAACTCATTATCGGACGAAACTTGCCGCCAACCGCGCTAGCAGTTTCTCAAAATCTGTCTCAACCATCAGCAACGCCCGGCAATCTGGCGTCAAAAATCGCTCATGCACGGCCCGATCAAGAAACCCCAACAAACCGTCGTAATAACCGGCTACATTGAGCAAGCCAACCGGCTTGTTATGATAACCAAGCTGCCGCCATGTCCAGATTTCAAACAACTCGTCCAAGGTGCCAATCCCGCCCGGCAAAGCCACAAAGGCGTCCGATAGCTCCATCATGCGCGCCTTTCGCTCGTGCATCGTCTGCGTGACATACATTTCTGTCACCCCACGGTAGGCAACTTCACGCTCCAGCAACCGCTCTGGAATAACCCCGATGACCCGCCCGCCCGCAGACAGCGCTGCATCGGCAACTACGCCCATCAGGCCCACATGCCCGCCCCCATAGACAACCTCAATGCCCTGCTGCGCCAGCCGCTGTCCAACCGCCCAGGCCACCTCCCGGTAAACGGCCGCCTGCCCATCCTGCGACCCACAATAGACACAGACCCGCTTTAGTTGACTTGGCTCATTCAAACCTGTCTCCTCCTTGCCGTCTCTATTCATCCGCCCACCGCTCCCTGCCGCTCCAACTACCAGTTGCTTTTTTTCGTTATCAGACGAAAGTATTTATCCGCGCCGCACCTCCTCGGCAATCCACACATGGCGTAAAAAGGCATAACTTCCTGATAACTCCAACGTAATCCCCTGCACCCGCTCGTGGGCAATCGCCACATTGTTCGGATACCACAGAAAAATCTGCGGTACGTCGCTAACAACCTGTTTCTGTACCAGCCCGTACAACCGCCGTTGCTCGGCCTTGTCTGTCGTCGCCGCCGCCTCCCGCAGCCAGCAATCCACCTCCGGCGACCGATAGCGCGCCCGGTTCGCCCCCTCACTGTACCCCTTCGCCTTTGTCGGAATCCGGGACGACTCGTAAAAGTAACTCAGAAAATCCACACTCTGGTTGGCCCCGACGTTGATGAGATAAAACATCTGGAAATTGCCGGCGATGGTGTCCTGCAAAAACGTCTGAAACTCAAACGAGCGCAGAGACAACTCCACCCCCACCCGCTTGAGCTGCTCCTGCAACACCGCCGCTACCTGCCGTGACAACTCTGCAGAAGAAGTCTTTAGCTCCAACCGTAAGGGCCGCCCCGGCCCATACCCGGCTTCCGCTAACAACCGCCGCGCCTCCTCGGGGTCATAGCGCGGCGGCGGCAGATCCTCCGGGTAGGCCCACTGCTCCGGGGGCAACGGCCCGGCCGCCGGACGCGCCATCCCCCGAAACACCGTGCGGATGATTGTCTCCCGGTCAATGGCCAGCGCCAGCGCCCGCCGTACCCGCACGTCTGCCAACCGCGCATCCTCACAGTTCAACCCCAAATAGGCAATGTTCGTCCCCTTCGCCTGCACCAGCTTCAACCCTGGTGTCTTCCCCAGTGCCTGGTTGGTGCTGTACGCCAAATCGGCATTCACCGCCAACTGCACCGTCCCCTTGCGCAACTCCAGTTCGCGGGTCATGGCATCGGGAATGAAGCGAATCTGAAGCCGCTTGAGCCGGGGCGCCCCTTTGAAGTACCTCGGATTCGCTTCCAGCCAAATATCGCGGTTTTCCCGATAGGCCACAACGCGAAACGGCCCCGTGCCAATCGGCCGCTGAGCAGCTTCCTCCGGCGACGTGCCCTTCGGTACAATCCCCACCGCCACCAGACTGCCCAGCATGGGCAGGTTCGGCGCCCGGCAGCGAAACACAACCGTCCGCTCATCTGGCGCCTCAATGGCCTCCACCAGCGCAAAATCCCCCTTCTTGGGCGAGTTAAACGTCGGGGCACACATGCTCTCGAAGGTGTATTTCACGTCCTCGGCCGTCAGTGGCCGCCCGTCGTGGAAAAACACCCCGGGCCGCAGCCGGAAGGTGAATACCCGCCCGTCCGGCGAAATGGTGAAGTCCGCCAGCTCCGGAACAATGTCAAGCTGCTCGTTTTTATTGACTAGCGTATCAAAGATGATCTGGTGCAGGCGCGCCGAAACGGCGTCATTGCCCACCCGTGGGTCCAGGGTCTTGGGCGGCTTCTCAACCGCCATCACTAGCGTATCGGTCGCTAGCACCACCGGACGCCGACACCCGCCAGGCGCTATCATCAACCCCAGAACCGCCAGCACCCAGCCTAGCTTTTCTAAAAAGCCACCACACCACCCCTTATGCCAGGGCATAGCGATAGTAGTTGGCGTAGTTGTAAAAGTCTTCCCGTACCCCCTGCCCAAACTCCCCAGCAACCGCTGCCAACTGCTTCTGCAAGGCAAATGAAGAAAACTCAATGAAGTTGAGAACCCACGCCCACGTGTATACCACCCCTAGCTTGCGTGGTACGGCTTCCCAAATGTTCGGATGCAGCTTTTGCATTTGCAACATCAACTTCACAAAATCCCCCCATCCCATGCGGTCCTGAAACAGCCCAGTCCGCACCGACGGCGGCAACTGATGCAACGCCTCAACGACAATGTTGAGCAACTCATTGACCGCCTTCGGGTCCTCCCCATCATCGGCCACCATATAGCGCGTAAACGCCGCCATTATCGCCACCCCTGGCTCATAGGCATTGATGAGCCGTAGCGACGCTTCGTCCAAATGCTGCCCCTTGAGTGCCAAATCAATCAAGTGCGTTATCCGACGCAAGTTCCGCACCAGCGACCCAAAACCACAAAACGTCAACGGCGAATTCAATGACGCCGCATCCCCCAACAACAACACCCGATGCGCCGCCGTCCGCTTCTGTGGCCCCAAACCCACGTGGTGTAACCCCGGGATGTACCCAAACACTGGCCGCCGAAACGCAAACCCCGCGCCCGGCCGCTTGTACTGCGGCAACGTCTCGAAGTACCTCTCAAACAACGCCAACAACGACAGCCGCTCGATAGCCTCCACCGGCGCATAGTGAAACAAATAGGTCGTAAACTCCCCATCCTGCCCGGCAAACCCTTCCCACAGTAACTGCCGCCCTTCCCGCGCATGCTCGGTCGTGACCAGAATCTCCCCAACCCGCGCATTGACCTCATCCGCCGCTGAACCAGTGGCAAAACCCGTGGCAATCGTCCCCACCGTCGGACACAGATAACTCACCGTCTCCCGTGGGTTGAGCTGCCGGGCAATCGGCGACAACGTCCCCATCGTGTCAATGAACAACTGCCCCCGAAAAGCCAACCGCCCTTCCTCAACCTGCCGGACAACAACCGTCACCCCCTCGGCCTCAACCTGCACCCGCTCCAGCGTCGCCTGGTCCAAACACCGGCTCCCCTCTGTTGCCAGCAACTTCTGCCGACACTGTGCCAGTAGCCGATCAGATGACACGGCTACCGTCAGCACATCGTCAAACCACAGCGGCTCGGCCGCAAGATAACAACCCTCGGCATGAAACTTGACAAACCCGCCGTCATACTCAGCCGTGATGAAAGCCTCCATTTCGGACGGCGTAAACAACCCAGCCTCGCTCAGCCGTTGCAGCTCACCCCGTGAAATGTTCCAGTCCCGATGGGTTCGCCCCACCCAGTGCCGGTCAAACACAAGCACCCGCCAGCCATAATGCGCCGCCAACGTCGCTCCTACAATCAAACCAAAACAGCCGCCAGCCACAATGACATCAAAGGTTCCACCTACCGCCGGCTGCGACTCAGAAGCCATACCAAAAAAGACCATAGGTTGCGGTGCCGCCAACAGGCGATAACGGTGAAGGTCCAACTCAACCAATCGCTCAAACCAGACTTCTCCTTCCGGCATACTGCAAAACGCAGCATAGGTCCGGGGATAGGCTTCACGAATGGCCGCCGAGCCAAGCTGTGGTAACGCATTGAACGGACTCATGGGAAACTTAGCCGCAAGCCAATGAAATGGTGAGAAATAACACAACCTGTGTCACTGTATCGCACCCGCCCCAAAAACGAAACACTCACCCACGTTTCCCGCAACACACGCAGCCACCATGATAGGGTTTGTCCTGATTCGTCGCGTTTTATCACCGGATGTTATCCCTTGCTTCATGCTGAGAGACCGTCATGCGCGTTTCATCCAGCCTGCGCATTGCCTGTCTGCTCGGATGCCTGGCCTGTCCCCTGGCCAGGCTCTGCCCGGGCGCCGACCACCGAACCACCCTGCCGCTCCACCGGCAGCCCCGGCTCCCCCTGAAGCTATGCCGCTGATACGCGGCCAAGGTCATCGAAGGCAACCTTGCCAGCAGAAAAACCCGCCACTACCAGGTGTCCCTTGCCGCCGGCGAGTTTGCCGTCGTTATGGTCGGACAGAGACCGGTGGGGAGTTGCACCTCGCCACCCACAGCGCGTTTCTGGAACTGGAAGATGTCCCCCCAACTCCTCAACCCCGACCAACAACCTGACCGTGCCATTCGGGCTTTACCCGTCCACTTAATCCTGACCAGGTGCGCTGCGATAGCCTCCTGCTGCGCGCGTACCTGTTCTTTGCCGGCACTAACCAGTCCGCCCCAAAAAGCGCCCTGACCACCCTGGAAGCCCCCAGCTCAATGTCTGGGGTTGCTGTCCGCCGCTAGACCGGCTTCGGCAATGTCCGCAACAGCGAAGGGGTTTACGGTCTGCGCCCAGGCCTTTGTCCTGACCGGCGCCCAGACCCAGCTGATGTCCCTATGTCCGTTTCTAAACCTTGCCACCCAGATATGCTGATGCAAGACTTTTATGCCCGCCTCCGGCGCGGCAAACCCAGGGGTGAAGACCTGCGCCAGGCGCGGCTTCAGCTCCGCTGGCAGGCACACTACGCGCACCCGTTTTACTGAGCCAGCTTCATCCTGACCGGCGACTGGCGCGCCTTGTAAGTGCCATCGGGCTGCCCGCCGACAACGGCGGTTGGACAAAGCTGTTTTTTTCGTGGGAGCGCCATACTAGGGTGCAACCTGGTGCACAGCCCCGGACGGCAGTGCATGGACTCCACTCGACAAAAAATGCTGCCGCCGAGCCAGCTCCACCGGCAGTGTATCGTTTTCCTGTACCTGCTCCGGCATCTGGACGCCATCCTCCCCGCCAGCTTCGTTGGCCCAGAGGTAGCCCAGCCGGAACTCCATCTGCGCCCCCGTAAGCGGCACGGTTTCTGATTCTGAAAAGCAAAAATCAAACGGTGTGTGCGCCTTGAGCGGCAGCTCGAAATAAACGCTTTCAGTCTGCCGCTCGCCGGGCTTGAGTACCGAAACGCGCGGCAACACCGGCACATAGGTCGGCGGACAGTCCGGCGGTGGTAGACAGGCTTTCTGGCTTAGTTCCACTACCCCGGCGGAGCGTTGTTCAACGTAACCTAGCGTTGAACGCGCATTTGAGTGTCCCCGGTTGAATACATAGCAGGGAACCGCGGCCTGATTCTCCAACGTGTAGGTCACAACCAGGTGATCACACGGATAAGTGATGCCGTCGTGAACCCCCGCCTTCAACACATAGCCCCGCAGATCACAACGCAGCCCATCCTGCTCGACGTGCACGACAAACAACGATTCCATGGCAGCGGTTTCCCAAACAGCCTTCTTTTCGTTACGAAGTGGAGCCTGAGAGGGCAGCGACGCTTTCCCCCAACAACCTAGCCATAACACCACCAGCCCCCCGATAAGTCGTCCCTGCATAAGGTTGCTACCAATGTCAGTCCCAAAAAGCGAAAGACTCCCGGACCGAAACCTTCGGTGGGAGTCTTCCAGAGTAGCGGTTTTTTCGCCAGAGCGTAAAGCGGCTCAGAAACCGGAAAGCCGGGCCAGCATGTAACTCCGCCGCAACTGGAGGTTCATTTCCTCCCGAATGCCGTTCTCTGTCAGCGCGTAGGGATGGTTGGCATTGTCAAGCTGTTCCGGGGTCCGGGGATCGTTGTCATGGTCGAGTGGTACGCCGACAGCCACCCGCTCCAGGTTCGGCACACGCCCACGGTCGGCCGTATCTACCCCCTGGTATGTGCCGGGGCGCAGCGTCCCGTGCGTGTAGTCATAGGCATGCGCCATTTCGTGATACAGCACCACGGACGGCGGCGTATAGGCAGCCGTGCCATCGGCAAACTCGAAGGTCGGCGCAAAGGTTGGATTGTAACCGATGGTGGCATTGGTCGGTGTGCCACGGCGTCCGGTGGACGGATCAAGGAAGGGATTGGAAAAGCGTGAACGCGAAGCAAAGCCGTTGTCTTCGGTGATTTCCTCAATCGTCACCGTGACGCGATCCCGCTGCCGCGCAGCATCAAAGCTGGCCAGCATCTGGCGTCCTGCCGGCGACGAGCGGAGCATTTCCAGATCGTCCATCACGCGCTGCCGGAACTCATCCGAACCGCGCACGATCACCCCCAGTCCGCCCGGATTGCCCGTCAGCTCCACCGTCACCACTTGGTTGCTGCTGCCGCGCGGCGCCGTCCGTACTGTGTCATCTGCCTGCACATACAGCTTGTTGTTGCCGCTGCCGCCGCTGATATTGTCTTTCCCCTGCCCGGCATAGATGGCATCGTCCCCAGCGCCGCCAAACAGCCGATCATCGCCCAGCCCGCCGGAAATGACATCATTGCCTTCACCGCCGTATATGGTGTCGTTGCCTTCGCCGCCTTCCAGGTAGTCATTGCCGGCATTGCCATAAATGAGGTCATTGCCCCGGCCGCCATAGATCGTGTCGTTGCCGTCACCGCCCTGGAGCGTGTCGTTGCCATCGCCGCCATAGATATAGTCGTTGCCGGCACCCCCATTGATGCGGTCATTGCCCGCACCACCATCAATCCGGTCGTGGCCGCTGCCGCCGGTGATGACATCATCGCCATCTCCGCCAAAGAGCCGCAGGTTGACCGTTACACCTGGGTCAACTTGAATCACATCGTTGCCGGCCCCGGCCCGAATCACGAGGTTGTTGCGATCATTTCCGGTGAACCTCCGCCACTCACCGTTGACCGACACAATCACATCGCCCGTGCGTGCATCCTGGGTCACCCGAATCTGGTCGTCGCCGTCTCCGGTATCAATCACGACCTGGCCGTTGACGCGAGTAACAGTTGCCTCCCGCGAAAAACCGCTCGTGGCTACAGCCGTTGACGGCCGGCCCATAGCTTGCATCAAGCGGGCTTTGACGCTCTGCCCAATTGCTTGTAGGTCGTTGAGTTTACCAAAGCTGACCGGTCTGGCTGGCGACGGACGAGCAACTGCCGAACGCAAATCCAGCTTGTGGGGAATAGACCTAGTGGGTGCCGGGTTGAACGATGGAGCTGACTTGGCCGCGACTCGCATGACTTTCAAAAAGTGCCTCCAAAACAAGGATTGATGTCTGAAGCTCGCCTCACCCTTGGTTATCGGCAACGTTTCCAAAACGTTGCCACCCAGTGTCAAAATTTTTTCCAAATTTCTCTAGCCCAGCTAAAACCGGCAGCCATCACCGGAGAATTCCCAAAGATACGCCCTAGACAGCACACCAACGATGGTCGTGTTTTCCCCTCTTCCTACTTCTCGTTATCAGAATCATGTCACCAACAACCTCTCCAACCCCCACCCTAAAGATGCCCAGACAGCAACCAGGGCAACCCAACCATCCCGGTCAGGTTGCCCTCCTTTGCTGCCGGCCCAACCACTAACTCCCTAAAGCCAAGCAACCCCAAAACCCCTATATTACGGCCCAGGGTTGCCCTCTTCCGCTTCCGTCACCACCCGGTTCGCCAACAGGCGGACGTCCACCCGGCGGTTGCGCTGCAGCTCCTCTGGCGTCCGAGCGTTGTCATTGATCTTGCCCGCCCCGATGTACTCAATCCGCCACGGCTCAATCTTGTGCACGTTATACAGGTACAACTTGACGGCCTTGGCCCGGTTTTCCGTCAAGGTCAGATTCTTCGCTTCACTGCCACGCCGGTCGGCAAAACCGGAAAGCTCAATCCGAATCCCCCGACGTGATTTGGCAACTGCAGCCAGTGCATCCAGTTCCGCCTTGGCTTCCGGACTGAGGTCATACCGATTGGTCTGGAAATATACCGACACCGTCCGTATTTCGATGAAGTCGTCAACGGCGCGTGCTGTTTCTCGTAACCGGGCATTGGTTCGCTCAACACCAAGTTGCGCCTCCTCAGCCTTGCGCTCGGCCGCTTGGGCGCGAGCATTGGCCTCTTCAGCCCGCGCACTGACCGTATCAATCCGCGCCGACAAGCGCGTGTCTAACTCCCGAATGGCTGATGTATTGCGCGCGACGGACTGTTCCAACTCCTCTGTCCGTCCTTCCAACGGAGCAACTCGCTCGTCAATCGTTGTCCGAACATACTTTTTCGTAGCGCACGCTGGCCCAAAGATCACAACCAAAGCAACCAACACGCATAGCGCTTCCCATTTTCTCGTCATGCGTCTCTCCTTTAGGCAAATTGTGGACCATACTCACGTGAGGCCCTAAGCTTACTGGACTTATTTATATCCGTAAGCCCTTAGCCCAAGTTCAGTTCGACATTACCATGCCCTATCCCAAAAATTAAACCCGAAGCTCTTTTGCCTGGGCCTATGGCACTCCCGCCAAGCCACGTTGCAGGGCGTCTGCCAACTCCAAAGTTGTCGCAGGGCGGTCCTGCGGTTGCTTGGCCAGTGCCCACAGAATGGCTTGCGAAATTCCTGTGGGAAGGTCATGGCGCAACTCAATCGGCGGCTGGGGTGGCATCTTGACGTGTTTGTTGGCCAGTTGCATGACCGTGTCCGCACTGAAGGGTACTCGCCCGGTGAGCATTTCATAACAAATGACACCCAGGGCATACACATCTGTTCGGGCATCAAGTGGGCGGTCCATCCACTGTTCTGGGGCCATGTAATAGGGCGTCCCGGCAACCCGCCCCTGCTCGGTCAAGGTCTTGATGAGCCTGCCGGTCATCCGCAGCCGCGCCAACCCAAAATCAATCACTTTCGCCATTTCCTGCTGGCGGTCATACTGCTCGATCATGATGTTCTCGGGTTTGAGGTCACGGTGAATGACATTGCGCTGGTGGGCAACGTGTAGAGCAGCGCAAACCTGCACCATCAAACGCACCATTCGGCGAACATCTAACATCCGCTCTTGACGCAGAATGTCGCGCAACGTCTTGCCTGACAGCAGTTCCATCACCAAAAAGATCAGCGCCGGCCGATCCCCCTGCTGCGGTTGCTCGAAGTAATCGTAAATGGCAATGACGTTCGGATGTCGAATACGCCCCAGCGCTAGTGCTTCGCGGCGAAAACGCTCGGCAGTGGTATGGTCGGCTGCAAACTCCGGCTTGAGCACCTTGACGGCCACTGCATCGCCAATGTTGATGCGTTCGGCACGGTAAATTACCCCGGTCGCTCCCTGCCCAATCTTAGACCTGATGTGGTACTTGCCCTCCAGAACTTGCCCAATCAACGGGTCCCGCTCATCAAGTGATACTGTAGACCCAACCCTAGATGGCTCATCGGAAACCTGTCTGGCAGTCTTGGTGGCTGTCGGCGCTGGTGATAGTGCCGTGCCGTCCAACGGACAAAAGCGCATCGTGTCTGTCCAAACTCGCCCACATCGAGGACAGGTTCTCATGGCCTATCAACAAAATAGAACCCCTTCTGACCCCCCTGTATATCTTCACCTCACCCGGGCGGCCAGCCCAGCGGACGCCCTCCCAAAAGATGTACGTGCAGTTGAAACACCGACTGCCCCGCATCAGGCCCCGTGTTGATAACCGTCCGGTAGCCAGTCTCCGCAATGCCAACTTCGCTGGCGATTTTTGTCGCCACCCACAATAAATGCCCCAAAATGGTCTCATCGCTCTGGGTAGCTTCATTGAGCGACTTCATTGGCTTCCGCGGAATAATGAGAATATGCGTTGGTGCTTGTGGATGAATGTCCCGGAAAGCCACACACAGATCATCGCTATACACAATGTCTGCTGGAGCTTCACCACGGGCAATTTTGAGAAAGATATTATCTGCTTCTGCCATACTGCCGCCTTTTTTCCAAAGCTACTTCCAGACGCATTTGCTCGCGTCAGAAAGGCTGTCGTTGTCGCGCATCCTACCACAGAGCAACAGCTCTCAAACAACAACTCCCTTATGTAAGACAGGTGAGGCGCTTCTCTACAGCCTGTGCCACTAAAGCCACGGATATATCCATGCAGATATGTTCCCGACATGTACGGCGATAACAGTTCCGACGACAAGGTATATCTAAGCTAATAACCCTGTCAGTCGCGGCAAAGGGGCCATTTCGTTCGGCAGAGGTCGGGCCGTACAAACCGATAATGGGCGTCCCAACAGCGGCCGCCAGATGCAGCGGTCCCGTATCGCCCCCAACAAACACCGTTGCCCGCCGAGCCAATGCCAAGTACTCCCGCAGGTTCGTCGGAAAGGACACTACCGGCGCCGTCTGCACGACTGCCCGCATCTGCTCAACCATCCAGGCTTCCCCAGGCCCGTACGTCACGACACTTGCCAGGCCGTGCTGTCTCCAGAGCAGTTCAGCCAGGTGCCCAAAGTTGGCCGCCGGCCACCGCTTGGTCACCCATCCACCGCCCGGGTTAAGCAGAGCAAAGCGCCCCGTGATGCCATGCTGCGCCAACTGCCTCGACACATAAGCCGCCTCATCTTCCAGAGGTGGCAGCCAAAACTCGTATACCTCCGGGAGCGCAACGCCCAACGCCTCGACCAAACGCAAATTGGTGCGAATCACATGCTCGGATGGTGCAACCGCCACCTGCTCGGTATACGCCAACCGGCTCATGGGTTCACGCAGGGCATCGGTTGCAAAGCCAATCCGCCGCCGGGCCCGAGAATACCAGGCTACGGCAGCGGACTTTATCAGCCCCTGAAAATCCAGCGCCACATCTACTGGATGCTGGCAGAGCCGGGCTAGACAGGCTGTGGCCTGACGAAGTGTGTCCCACCGGTGCCACTGCTGCCGCCAACCCCGTGTGTCTAAAACGATGACCTCATCCAAACCGGGCGCCCCCAGCAGCAATGGTGCAGCTACCCGCTCGACAACCCACGTCAGCCGCGCCGTAGGAAACGCCCGGCGCAGCGCTGCCGCTGCCGGCATTGTATGCACAACATCCCCAATACTGCTCAGCTTGACAATCAGGATGTGCACCCTCAGCCCGCCTCCACCCTTTGCTCTGTTCCCGAAAACCACACCTCTTCCAGTTGGAATTGGGCGAGCCCTTGCACCTCCTCCAACCTCCCAGCAGCAGGCCTAAGGGACAGATTGCTCGTTATCAGATGGATGTCAAAAAAAACCACGCCGCGCGCACCTTCCCCCACAACGGCCCACCGAACACCACTAGCCCCACCAGCACCGAAAACACCGCCGCCACCAGTGTCGCCCCGGCCGCCGCATCCTTCGCTACCTTGGCCAACGGATGAAACTCCGGCGAAGCCAAATCCACCACGGCTTCAACGGCACTGTTGACCACTTCCAGCGAGAGTACCAGCGCCGACATTATCAACACCGGTACCAAGCCCGTCTCCAGCCACCAGGCTAGCACCAACGCTAGCCCCCCAAGGCTACATTCAATCCGAAAATTGGGCTGTGAACGCCACGTGTGAACCACCCCCGCCCAAGCATAGCCAAAAGCCGCCCACAACCGCGCCCCTCCCGTCTGCGCACTTCCCTGCAACACGTCAGCCAAGGGAAGAGGTTGTTTCATCCGTCTGCGGAGCAGAAGCCAAACTGTGCGCTGTGACCTCCGCCGACGGTAACGGCGCACGGGGGACGGTCAGCCCATACTTGACAATGCACCACAACGCCTGCAAACCATCCTTCCACCCAATCTTTTTTCCCTCTTCGTAGGTGCGCCCATAGTAACTGATCCCAACCTCGTAGACCCGCAACCGCCGGCGAGCAACCTTGATGGTGATCTCTGGCTCAAACCCAAACCGGTCCTGCTCAAGCGGAATAGACTGAATCACCTCCCGCCGAAAAGCCTTGTAGCATGTCTCCATGTCCGTCAGGTTCAGGTCTGAAACCATGTTCGAGAGCAAGGTCAACAAGCGATTGCCCACCGAGTGCCAAAAATACAACACCCGATGCGGTCGCCCGCCCATAAACCGCGACCCATATACGACATCGGCCTTGCCTTCCAAAAGCGGCGCCAGCATCTGGGGATACTCTTGCGGATCATATTCTAGGTCAGCGTCCTGGATAATCACGTAATCCCCTGTCGCATGCCGAAATCCCTCGCGCAATGCTGCTCCCTTCCCCCGATTGACCGGCTGAAACAATACCCGGAGATTGGGCTGGGTTTTGGCCAATTCCCGTAGGATGTCAGCAGTGCCATCCGTGGAGCAGTCATCTACACAGATAATTTCCTTCTCCAGCGGCAACTGGACGGCTTGTACCCGGGTAATCAGTTCACGCACCGTACGGCGCTCGTTATAAACCGGAATGACGACAGATAATTTGCCAGCCATAGGTCATCCTGCTTTGCCGGCATGGTTTCCTACGCCAAGGCCTAAGCGATGAAAAGCTACAATAACCAGCGCATGGGTGATTTGGCCGGTCGCAATAAGCGTCGGGATCGCTTCCAACGGTGCAAGACGCACCGCCAACGCCTCACTGCTATCAAAGCGCGGCGGCTTGAGCCGACGTACCCCACGCGCCACAAAGCTGTAGCAACGGTTGTTTTGAATGGCCGGGTTGGGATGGCAGTAGCCCAGTGCCTCGATGGTCTCCGCCACGTAGCCGGTTTCTTCCTCAAGTTCGCGGGCTGCTGCTGCCGCTGGCGTCGCATCGGTGGTATCCACCATCCCGCCGGGAATCTCGAGTGTCACCTGGTCGATCCCATGGCGGTACTGCTCCACTAAAACGACCTCCCCAGCGGGGGTCAGGGGAATCACGTTCACCCAGTCTGGTGCATGAATGACGTAAAAATCCCGCGCCGCAGTCGCACTGACTTCTGCCTCTGGTGGGCAGGCGCGTTCCCGGTACAACGCAAACACTTTGGCGTCAGCAAGCCGTTCTGGAGGCAACTTCTGCCACGGACGAACGCTCATCATTCGGCTTGGTTAGCTGTGGCTGCCAGCGGCTGCGGACTCTCCCGCCGCGCACGAAATGCCAGCGACACCTCCACAATCATTGTCACCTCGTGCCCGTTGGCCTGCAGATTGCGTAACTCCGACTGAATTCGAGGTGATTCCCACACCACCTCACGCAGAATCCGGCTCAGACGATCGGTTGCCTCTTGCAGATAAGGATCCTCATACTCCATCGCTCCACCTCCGGTTTACCAAAAGCTTGCCCCCAGACTCAAAAGAGGCAACCAGCATTGCTACCACAGCTATCTCGCTTGCTCCGCAGTACCCAAGGGAAAGTACGCATTATCGTAGGCAAAAAGTCCGGAGTGAGTCAATTTTCACAATTCGCACCGAAGCTCTCTTTGGCCGGCATAACCTTTACGGCGTCGGAGCATAATAGCCACGGCGAGCGCGAACAATGACCCCAGGCCGCTTGACCCGCACCTCAATCCGACGAAACTTGCCATCGCGTGCCTCGTTTGAAGAGTAGTAGTTGAGCACATACTGCGCTCGCAATTCGGCTTCAAGTTGGGCAAATCCACTCGTCAACTCAGCTAAACTTGTGACCATAAACACACGCCCACCCGTCTGGCGGCAAAACAACTCAAATTCGTTATCCGGCGGCGGAAGGAAATCGTCATATTCGGTTCGGATCACCGGGCAAATACCAAAAACCACGGCATCTGTCCGGTTGACAGCCTCCAGCGCCCGCTCGCGCGTCACTCGGCTGACCGTATTCTGCCCGTCAGACACCACAATAATCACCCGCCGTCCGGGTTCGCGCTCCAACCGGCGTGCTGCAATGAAAATCGCATCGTACAGGGCGGTTGCCCCACGGGCTTCCAGCCCCCGCACAGCCCCTTCCAATGCCACCAGGCTGGAAGTCAAATCCTGCCGAAGGTAGACATCGTGATTGAAGGCGTAAAAGGCAGCCCGATCCTGTGGACGCAACACCTGCCGGAAAAAATCCAAAGCAGCCTCCTGCTCAAACCTCAACCGATTGCGCACGCTGGCACTAATGTCCAGTAACAGCGCTAGTTGCAGCGGTTGATCAGCCTGGCGGCCGACCCGGCTGATGGTTTGTAACTGACCATCTTCGTAAAGTTCAAAATCCTCATCGCTGAGGTCTGTCACCGGCAAGCCTGTGGCGGTGTTGACCGACGTCAGTACGGTTACGTAGTCCGCCCGCACAACCACGTCGGCGGCTACCTCTGCGCGGCGTTCCGGCACCATCCCGGCTGGTACGGGCACGGTCTGGGCTTTTCCCACAAGGCTACTGGCCAGCAACCACGTAGCCATCCACCATCCTACCTGCCCAGTCTTCATGCGACTTCATCCACCGGCCAGCATCGCTGACCGTCCTGTATCCATAGCCCTGACCCACTCATCAAAGGCTGCCAGCGCTAAAGCAATCTGGCGTGCCCGCCGTTCGGCGCGATGCCGATACCGCTGCGCTTCAGCCTCGGCCAGTGGTGGCAATAGGGCAAAGGTGATGTTGATCGGCTGATAATTCTCATTTTCGCAATGGGCGACGTAGTTGAGCAGACTGCCAATCGCCGATGCCCGCGGGACTGGCAGCAACGGCCTTCCCTGGACCAACGCTGCTGCCCAGCGGCCAGCCACCAACCCCGTCGCCAGTGACTCTACATAGCCTTCGACACCCGAGATTTGCCCGGCAAAAAACAACCGTGGCTCGTGTTTGACCTGAAGCGTGGGCGTCAGCAGCTTGGGCGCATTGACGTAGGTATTGCGGTGAACCTGCCCGAACTTCAAAAACTCGGCCTGCTCCAGCCCTGGAATCATTCGCAAAAGTGCCTTCTGCGCCCCCCACTTGAGTGAGTTCTGAAATCCCACCAAGCTGTAACTGTCCGCCATGAGATTTTCTTGGCGCAGTTGCACCACAGCATACGGCTCCTTGCCGGTGCGCGGATCGCGCAGGCCAACCGGCTTCATCGGCCCAAACCGCAGGGTGTCCCGTCCGCGGCGCACAGCCACGTCAATCGGCAGGCAGGCCTCGAAATACTGAGCCTTATCGGCTTCAAATGCCTTTGGGGCAACACACTCAGCCGCCAGTAAGGCATCTACAAATGCTTCGTACTGCGCCTTGTCCAGCGGACAGTTCAGGTAGTCATCCCCACCCTTTCCGTAGCGGGCAGCACGAAACACCACGTCGTAGTTGATGGTTTCAGCATCGACAACCGGCGCGATAGCGTCATAAAAGTACAGCCGTTCAGCTCCGGTCAGCGCCTGAATGGAAGCTGCCAGCGCGTCTGAGGTCAGCGGCCCTGTGGCAATAATCACCACCCCATCGGAAGGAATTGTCGTGACTTCTTCCCGGATGACTGTGATGCGCGGATGCGAGGTAATCCGCGCCGTGACCTCAGCCGCAAACCGCTCCCGATCAACCGCCAGTGCGGCCCCGGCCGGCACGCGCGTGGCTTCAGCAACGGCTATAAGCAAAGAGCGTGCCCGCCGTAGCTCTTCTTTGAGTAAGTGCGGCGCTGTGTTGACTTCATCCGACTTGAACGAGTTGCTACAGACAATCTCTGCCAGGCGGTCCGTTGTGTGCGCCGGCGTTTGCTTGACCGGCCGCATTTCATAAAGCCGTACTGGCACACCCTGCTCGGCACACTGCCAAGCAGCTTCACATCCAGCCAGGCCTCCGCCAATCACTGTCACCGTGTCACTTTGCATAAGTCACCACTTTAGCGCCGATACTTCCCAAACCATGCCTGCAAGTAAAGCTGTTGGGCCAGTTGATGTGACGGGCGCCGAAAACTGTGGAACTCTTCGGGAACCCGTACCAGCAATGTCGGCTTCCCCAGCATTTTCAATGCCCGGTAGTATTCTTCAGTTTGCCCGATAGGTGTCCGCAAGTCGGCTTCGCCGGTCAGCAGCATTATCGGTGTCGTCACCTTGGCAACGTAACTGAGCGGTGACCGAACGGCAAATGCCTGTGGGTCTTCCCACGGATACTTCTCAAACTGGTCATACCACGTCACCGGGCCATCGGTTGTGCCCACAAAAGAATGCCAGTTGACCACCGGCCGCATGGCAGCCGCAGCAGCAAACCGGTCAGTGTGACCGACAATCCATGCCGTCAGCACCCCGCCCCCAGACCCGCCGCAGACAAACAGGTTGCGCTCGTCAATGAACCCCTTGGCCAAAGCCGCATCCACCCCGGCCATGAGATCGTCGTAGTCCTTCCCCGGATAGGCATACTGAATGCCGTTGACAAATGCCTGCCCATAGCCGGTCGAACCACGTGGGTTGGTGTAGAGCACGGCATAGCCTTCGGCGGCAAAGTTCTGAAACGCCCAGTTGAAAGCCACCGAGTACATGGACCACGGCCCGCCGTGAATCCACAACACCATGGGATATTTCTTGGCCGGATCGAAATCCGCCGGTTTGATGAGCCAACCCTGAATCTCCAGCCCATCGGATGACTTGAAGCGCAGTTCTTCGGCTTCCCCCAGCGCAAGGCCGGCAAGCACGTCTGCATTGACATCCACCAGCACTTGCATCTCGCCCGGCTTGGCAACCGAGAATGTCACTAGGCTTCCCGGCTCTTTGAAGCTTGACCGGATAGCCGCCACCTGCCCATTGTCCGCTATGGAAAAAGCGCTTAGAACGTGGGTTCCCTCGGTGATCCGGCGCGCTTTTCCGTTGACCGGCGCAAAGTAAAGCTGTGCCGTACCGCGCTCTTCCACGAGGAAATACACCCCGCTGCCATCCCGCGCCCACGTGACCTGCGTCGGGGAACTAGGCAGATCGCCAACCCACAGCCTGGCCTCCTTGCCATCGGCGTTCATCAGATAGAGATTCGAGATATGGTAAGTTAGCTTCTGGTGGTCGTATCCCACGTAGGCAATGCGTTTGCCGTCAGGCGAAACCTTCGGCTGGGCATCACGCCCACGCCGGTCGGTCAGCGGCCGAATTTCCTGGGTGGCCAGGTTGATGACATAGATTTCACTATCGCCCCGGGCAAACTCCCAGTCGTCTCGTCGAATGGCAGACACATACACCTGCCGGCCATCGGGCGACCACTCCGGGTCATCGTAGCTGTACTTCCCGTCCGTGATGCGCTGCGGCGTCCCGCCCAGCCGCGCATCCAGCACAAACACCTGCCGTTTGGCATGGGGAATCTGTCCCTGTCCGTCCACCGCCCACACCATGCGGTCAATGACCAGCGCTGGCTTAGCCCACTGCGCGCCCTTGGGCGCTTCGGGCAGCCTGATGGGCAGGGGGGAATCGGGATCGGGAACGAGCATCGAAAACAGCAGTTGCTTTCCATCCGGCGACCACCGCAAATCGGATGGCTCCTGCTCGACGCGGGTCAGTTGCACAAGATCGCCGGTCTCCGGTGCCAGGACGTGAATTTGCGCACTCCCGTCGCGCTCTGCCACAAAAGCCAACCGCTTGCTGTCCGGTGACCACACCGGCTGACGGGCGCTGTAGGTCTGTCCTGTCAACTCGCGGGCGCGTGAGCCATCGCGCTCCACAATCCACAGAGTGGAACGGTAGCGGTCGGTCATCTTGTCCACAAAAGTACGGGTAAACACAATCTGCCGCCCGTCCGGGGAAATGGTCGGATTCGTCACCGACTCCATTTCCATAAACGTTCCTTTGTCAAGCCGACAGGGTGCGGTGGCGGCTGCTTCCTGGGTCAGCGCCAGACCTGACAAGCTGAAAGTCAAAGCCAGGAGAACCGTGAGAAACGGTTTCAGGGTGAACATGACGTGTTTTTCTGTGCGATGGACATGGAGCAAGAGTAGGGCCGGATGCCGGCTGGCAAACATACTGCCGCCGGGCGCCCCAGGCCAAAATGGAAGGATACCCCAGCCGGATGATGCATCGCTACCACCGGGCGCCCCGGCTGCATGTGTCAGCGCCGGTCCGGCTTTCGGTCCCACCTCCCCCGTCTGCCAACCATTGCGTCGGCAATGGGCCGCCCCTGTGACAAAACGCCAGAGGTGCGGCCCGGTTCCGCCGATGGCCCCCAGCCGGAATTCTGACGTCTACCGGCCAGAAGAGCGCCAATCAGAAAAACAGCTTGAGGGCGAACTGAATCTGCCGTGGATCACGGGCGCGCGTCACCCGTCCGAAATTTTCCCCTTCGGTGATGTTGCCGCGCGGATTTAGAAACTGGGTCTGGTTGAAGACGTTGTAGAACTCGCTGCGAAACTCAACGCGCAGCCGTTCATTGATGGGAATGTTTTTACGCAGGGTGACATCGTAGTTGTGGATGCTCGGACCACAACAGATCGTCCGGGGCGCGTTTCCAATTGTCCCCAGTTCCTGGGGCGCGAAAGCGGTTGGATCAAAAAAGTAGAGGTTGTTGCGCCGGGGGTCGAAGGTCCGAAACCGCCCCACCAGGTCCGGCTGTCCCGGCAGCTCGAAGTCAAAGCTGTTCATCAGCTCCAGGTCATCCGACGAGGTGATGCGAATCGGAAAACCCGTCTGATAGACGGCAATGCCGCTTACGGCCCAGTTGTTGAGGATACCGCCGAGCCAGCGCCGGCCAGTCACCTTGGGCAACCGGTAGTCGAACGTCACCACCAGGCGATGACGGGCGTCAAACAGGGACAGTGAACGACTCAGCCGCGGATTGATGGGGTTGACGATGTTCTCGAAGCTCGAAGCATTGTCAATGGACTTGCTCCACGTGTAGGCCGCCTGAATCTGAATGCCTTTTTCCTCGAAGCGTTTGTCCACCAGCACCTGTAGCGAATGGTAGTTCGAGTTGCCGGCCGTCTGCCGCTCAAACAGGCTGGCAAAGACCGGCACACCATCGGGCGGGCAACCCTCACCGGTCAGGGGATTGCAGAAAGGCGAGGAAAATGGCCGCAACCCTACCAGCCGGATGGCCGGATTGTTCGGCCCGGTCACGGTACGCTGTGGGCCGTAGGGCAGATGCAGGGTCACACCCGCCGGAATGGCTCCGGCCGGCACGAAGTATTCGTTGTCAGCTCCGAACGGTCCGCACGTGCCAGGCCCCAGAATCCGGTTCAGGTCAAGGCATGTCTGGGGATTGCCAAAGTTGATGTCCCGTGTCAGCAGCAGCCGGTGGCCCTGCGTGCCCACATAGCCGACCTGCAACAACAGGTCATCCTGGAGCTTGCGCTGGAGCGTCAGGCTGTACTGCACGGAATACTGCGGACGAAGTTCCGCCGGCAACTGTCCATACAGCAGAATGGGGCGGAACACGGAGTAGTCCACCGGATCGCCCCGCCGTGGATTGAGAATCCCATTGGAGGGGTTCGGCACAATCGTTCCATCCTGGCGTAGAAAAGGCGTACTGAGGAACGTGTTGGTGATGTTTGAGCTGATGCCAAAGGGTGGCTGGGGCACGAGCTGGGCCAGGATAAGACCTTCAATGGGTCCGTTGTAAAACATCCCCCAGCCGGCCCGTACACTGCTGTTGCCGGGGCCGCCGGTCAGCTTCGCCAGCCAGCCGCTCTGCCAGGGCGGACTCCAGGCCAGACCAAGGCGCGGCGCAAAAGCCCGGTAGTAGGTTCGGAACAGCCCATCCGGTACGCCCTCATCCCCCGGAATGCCCAAACCCAGGGGAAAGACGGCGCGGGCCGGCCCCGTCGGGCTACAGTCCTGGGACCCAAAAACACCGACGAGCGGATTGTCGGGATCAAGCCGGCAGGGAAACTGCGTACTGGCCAGGCCGGCCCGAAAGGACTGCACCCGGCGGAAGCGGTCCGCTGGTGGGGTGTTCAGTTCCCAGCGCAGGCCGTAGTTGAGCGTGACGTTTGGCGTGATCTTCCAACTGTCCTGGGCAAAGAGATAGACCGCGTTGCTGTAGAAGTGCGAAGTCTGCGCACCGGTCTGGTAGTACGAATCCACCAGGCCCAGCAGGTAGTTGGGCACCAGATTCGTGTACCCGATGTTGTTCGGCCCGCCTCCAAAAAAGCTGAACTGACCGTTGAGCGCGCCGAAGTTGGTCATCAGGTAACGCTGCTGCCGCACGTCCACCCCGAACTTGGCCGTGTGGCTGCCCCAGATACGGGTCAGGTTGTTGGTGAGCTGGTAGGTATTGACAACCTGCGGGATTTCCCCCTGGTAGTTGTTGCCAATCGAGAAACCGCCTTCGAGACCAATCCACGGCACGCCCTCATGCGGCGTCCCGACGCCGACGATAATCCCCAGCCGGGGGTTGTTCGGGTCGGAGAAGCACAGTTCCGGGGGCACATCACGGCACGAAGCATTCACTAGATTAGAGCGTTCCGGGCTGTTGAACCGAAACATGTTCTGACGGAAGTACACCGCCCGCGCCTCATTGATGGTGTTCGTACCTGTCCACGTATGGGAGAGGTTGATCTGAGTGACGCGGAGGTTATTGAGATTGCCAAAGCCGGGCAGGTTGGCGCCGGAATCGGCCACCCGCGCAAATGGCTCGAAGGTAAAGCTATCTGAGTAGAACAGAAACGCACTTAGTTGCTGCCGGTCCGTCAAACGGTGGTCAAGACGCAAAAGCCCTTGGTCTCCACGGCGGCGGGCAACCGGATTGGCCTGAAAGAAGCTGTCGCCCAGGTTTGGGAGCGGCACGAACTGTTGCAGCAAGTCATTGGCAGTTCGGTCAAAACATGCACTGGGAATGCGGTTGCCAGGGAAAATATCGGCATAAGCCGCGCCGGCTCTGATGGGCGCGCCCCCGGCCGCAGCCACGGCAGCAGCACAGCCAGGACGTGCATTGAGCACGGCGGCCACGGTTGCGTCAGCAATGAAGCCAGTAAAGAGCGGCCCGGCGCTGAAGTCACCCTGGCGCTCGGCCGCCGTCGGCACGGGCACAACCTCCGACGGGATACCCTGGCGGATGCGTCGCCCTTCGTAGGAAGTGAAAAAGTACGTCCTGCCGCGCTGGATGGGGCCGCCAAACGTGCCACCAAAAATATGCTGGTTATAGGCGGGCTTTTCTAGATTGAAAAAGTTGCGTGCATTGAGCACCCGGTTTCGGAAAAACTCAAAGACATTGCCACGGAATTGATCACTCCCGGACTTCGTGACAACGTTGATAACCGAACCGGAGTTGCGGCCGTACTCGGCATCGAAATTGTTTGTCAGGACACGAAATTCCTCAATGGCGTCTGGTGAAGGCTGAATAGCCGGCAGATTGACATAGAGATCATTGGCTTCACCACCATTGACACTGAAATTGTTTGACCTTCCACGTCCACCATTGACGGACACAACACCAGGCTGGTCACTCCCGGTAAAAAGGTCTGATCCAAGCTGTGACTGAACCCCTGGCTGAAGCTGTAGAAATTGATAGGTATCGCGGGTATTCAGCGGCAGGTTGACGACAGCGCGGCTATTGACCGAAGCGCCAAGCTGCGTGCTTTCGGTTTCAACCAAGGGTGTCCCACTGGCCTTGACCTGAACAACCTCACTGGTTTCCCCAATCTCCAGCCTGACCGTGACACTGTTGACACGCCCCAGGCTGACTTCCAGATTCGTCTGCTCGTACTGCTTGAACCCCTCGGCAGTGACCACCAGCCGGTAGGTTCCAATCGGGAGTGACGGCAGCTCGAATGTTCCATCCTCACTTGAAGTCGTGACGCGCGTGATTTGTGTTCCCTGAAGCGTCACGGTGACGTTCGCCCCAGCCACCCGGGCATTGCTGGGGTCCCTGATGACGCCACTGATCGTACCGGTTGTTTGTGCCCAGCCCAATGCTGTCAGCCAGCCCATAAAGCCGACGACAAAGCCCCAGAAGATGCCGTTTTTCTTCATGGTTTCCTCCCATACAGAAACGGTTTCGGGCAGAAAGCTTTACCAAACTGTTTGTTTTTGTCTTTTGATGCTAAACCTGTTTTTTTGACAGAACAGGGCAAACCGGGCAGAGCATGATCTTTCAGCCCGGTTGGGCTTTTCACAGAATGAGTTTCAGGCAATTTCAGAGAGAAATTTCAAAGACCGGTTTCAGCCTGTGCCCTCCGTTCGGCCAATAACTGCACAAGCCCTTATCCTGAAACCGGATGAAGGAAAAAGCTATTATACGTTGGTATAAGTTTGGTTTCTCACCCTTGCGCTTTCAGGCCGACGAGGAACCGGAAAGCCCCAGTCGTTCCGCCGCCCGCACCAATTCCGGGAGAGAGGCCACCTGCATTTTGCGCATCACATGTCCACGATGGACCTTGACGGTGATTTCACTTGTCCCAAGCTCAGCCGCAATCTGCTTGTTGAGCCAGCCGGCCACGACCAACGCCATGACCTCGCGTTCGCGGGCGGTCAGCGTGGCATAGCGTTGCCGCAGGGCAGCCAGTTCGGCACGCTGAGCGCAGGACGTGCGATGGCGTGCAATTGCCTGCTCAATAGCCTGAAGCAACTCGTGCTCCTGAAACGGCTTAGTTAGAAACTCGAACGCCCCAGCTTTCATAGCCCGTACGGACATCGGGATGTCCCCATGACCGGTGATGAAAATGATGGGCAGGTCTACCCCGGCCTCAGTCAGGCAAGACTGCAAATCCAGACCGCTCAACCCCGGCAAGCGCACGTCGAGCACTATACAGCCCGGTGTGTCGTCAGCCCGCGCGGCACTCAGAAAAGCCTCTGCCGAAGCAAATGATGCCACCTGATAGCCAACCGAACGTAACCAGTTCTCCAGGGACTGGCGAACTGAAACATCATCCTCAACCACGTACACGATTGGCGAATCCATCGCCCACACTCCCTTCAGTCATCAACGTAAACTGGAACTTCGCGCCGAAGCTGTCGCCAGCAACACACCACAGGCGGCCGCCATGGTTTTCGACGATGGAACGACTGATTGCCAACCCCAGTCCCATGCCATCAGGTTTCGTTGTGTAAAACGCATCAAAGATGTTGGCCCCGTGGGTTTCCCCCAAACCAACGCCGTTGTCTTCCACGGTCACCAACACCTGACCGTTGCCATAAGGTTCTGCGGATAGCCGAATTTCCCGCCGGCGTTCCGTTACCGGCAGCAGCGCCTCCACGGCATTAACCAACAGGTTGAGCACAACCTGCTGACACTGCACCCGGTCGCCAAAAACGGCCGGGATGCCTGGGGACAAGTGGGTGTGAATGGTGATGCCCTTTCTGACGAGATCGTTCCGAATGAGAGATAGGACTTCAACCAGTGCTGCCCCCAGGTCAAACGGGGTTTTTTTCAACTCGGTCCGGCTCAGCATGGCGCGAATGCGCGCGATGATCTCGGCCGCGCGATTGCCATCCCGAATGATGGCCATCACAGTCGTCCGGGCCTCTGGGAGGTTTGGCGGCACGGCCCCCAGCCAACGCAGACAGGCATTCCCATTGGTGACAATCGCCGCAAGCGGCTGGTTGA
>Ga0308421_1000210_pt1 | contig 35895 bp, 33 predicted proteins | sample HotsprSampleMS60_FD_203673 | JGI IMG/M metagenome (GOLD analysis project Ga0308421, IMG submission 203673) | Hot spring phototrophic mat microbial communities from Mushroom Spring, Yellowstone National Park, Wyoming, United States - 20090730_MS60 ...
GGGTGAATATGATTAAATTCAAAAAAAGTATTACAAATATATGGACAAACTGGGATGGTGTTGTGATTACAAATACTATAACAAATGGTCAACCAATACCCCGCAACACTAGCATTTCAAGGTTAGACGCTGAAGGAGTAAAGGAATTATATAAGTAAAGGAGGGGTATATGAGGAAAGGTTTAGTTTTGTTGTATTTATTAGCTTTGCTATCTATTATCATAATAACGAGTTGTGTTGTTACTGAGCCTCCTGACTTTGGCGTATCTTACGCTGGTTGGGTAAACCTTTTCGTTACTAACTCTTCTAGTCAAGATGTAGGAGTGAAGTATTATCTCTTTGTTGTGGATAAAGACAAGAGTAACATATACACAGTATCTAGTTCAAGCTGGGTAGTTAGAGCAAACAGTGATAAATGGCTAGTTCATGACCCGATAGGATTGGATGCTTCTTACTATTTCTCTAACTCTGGTATATTTTTAAGTGACGGATATAACACAAGCACAAATATAAGGAAAATACTCCTTAGCAATAACATAACGAATTTGATGATATCGTTTTTATTGGAAGTCACGAAAGGCAGTAGTGAAATTGTATTCACAGGATTTGATAGTAGCATAACGAATATAACTAATCTAAATGCTAATGTGTATGGATTAGGGTATTTTGATGGAACTTTTGATATGGGATATGTAATAACTAATATTCTGAAGATTGATCCTCTTGTTAGTCAGACAGATACCTATTATGCTGCTTTAGTAGATTGTAGTTTTGATGTTAGAAACGATAGTATAAATATAGAAATTACAATATCAGGAAAAGGTGATATTGTGACAAACATTTCATTCTAAAGGGGGCTCTGCCTCCTTTTAGAAAATATTTGATCTGTGAATGAGTAAGTTAAAGTTTTATTTGAACCGTATTTGTAATAAAAACTGGCGGACGGAAACTACTAATTATTATTTCCCCAAGTAGATTCAAGAAAAGTTGAACTAACCCCTTGAATGTTGAAATACTCGCGTCTTGATTTATACAATTTTTTCTTAATGAAAAAGAAAAGCTATGTTTGGTTAATAATTATACTGATAATTTTGGCTATAGTTCTAGGTGTCCTAATTTACTTCTGGATTTCATACATACTTGAGTTGTCTACTGTACAAGATGCAGTAAAGGTATTCTTGAAAGCAATAGACCAAGGTAACACAAGTAAAATTAGAGAATTATCAGGAGGTAGACTCTTTGTAAACATTTTTGGTATGGGAATTGAGAATTTAGAGGAAGTAAAGAAGCTATTCCCCCCAAATAGCCAAATTTTATTCTTCAAAACCTACAGACCTAATGAACTGTCCCAAGAAGAGAAGAGAGACTACGGCTTCTACGCCTGGAAAGTCAACATTGTTGTTATCAACGAAAAACTTCAGTTCGTTGGGGGATATTCATTCTTCGTATCCAAAATCACAGAAATTACAGATGAAGGGAAAACCATCGTGAGATACAAAGTTGTAGATATAAAAAACGTTGGGAGTATAATATTTTAACTATGACATGGCTAACGATTACTGTTATTCTTCTAGTAATCGCTTTCATTTCTTTTTGGTATAACCTTTGGATACTCGGGATAATATCAATATTATTGGTTATTTCTCTACTCTGGACATGGAAATTTGGAGCAGCCTGGGACCCAACACCCATAAGAGTTGTAAAAAAAATATTTGACTATCTCGACCTAAAAGAAAGTGATGTAGTTTATGATTTAGGGTGCGGTGATGGAAGGGTATTAATTGAAGCAGTGAAAAGATACAACTGTAGAGCAGTAGGAATAGAATTAGACCCACTAAGGCACCTCATAACTCTTCTGAGAGTAAAGTTACTGGGACTAGATAACAAAATAAAAGCAATTTGGGGAGATATTTTCAAGCAAGACTTAAGAGAAGCAACCGTGGTTTTTTGTTTCCTCACACAAGAAGCAAACAACAAGCTAGAAGAAAAATTTGATAAAGAGCTATCTTATGGAACCATAGTTGTATCATACCTATGGAGATTTGAAACTCTAAGACCAATAAATGTAATTGACGATGAAATATTCATTTACATGATGTAAAAAAATAAGAGGGGGCATAAGCCCCCTGTAGAATTTATTCTGACTCCTTTATCTCAAATACCACTCCATCCTTTTCATTATACTTAACTGTTACCGTGTCCCCTTCTTTTATCTTGTTGCTAATAATGTGTACAGCAATCTTATCAAGAACTTCTTTCTGTATAGCTCTATTGAGAGGTCTCGCACCAAATGTTTCATCGTATCCTACCTTCACTAAGTACTCCTTAATAGACTCGTCAAACACAACTTTAATCTTCTTATCAGCAAACCTAGAATTGATTCTCTCAAGCTGAATATCAATTATCTTCTTAATATCATCCTTATTGAGTTTCCTGAACACTATTATCTCGTCTATTCTGTTTATGAACTCTGGCCTAAAGAACTTCTTCAATTCTCCTAATACAACCTCTCTGACGGATTCGCTAATCTCCGTGCTATCCATCCTAGAAACTATCTCATTTGCGATATTCGATGTCATTATTATTATTGTATTTCTGAAGTCGACAGTTCTACCCTGCCCATCAGTCAATCTACCATCATCAAGTATCTGTAATAACACATTGAATACATCAGGATGTGCTTTTTCTACTTCATCAAAAAGTATAACTGAATACGGTCTTCTTCTCACTGCCTCAGTAAGCTGACCACCTTCTTCGTATCCAACATACCCTGGCGGTGCACCAATCAACCTAGCCACCGAATGTTTCTCCATATACTCTGACATGTCAATTCTTATCATCGCTTTCTCTGTATCAAATAGGAACCATGCTAATGTCTTAGCTAATTCTGTCTTACCAACTCCTGTAGGTCCTAAGAACAAGAATGAACCAAGAGGTTTATTTTCATCCTGTATCCCTGCTCTAGCTCTCCTTATGGTATTGGCAACAGCAGCTATTGCATGATCCTGTCCTACAACTCTCTTCTTCAACTCTTCTTCTATCTTAAGCAATCTTTCTCTTTCACTTTCCAACATTCTCTTTACAGGTATACCAGTCCACTCAGAAACTATTCTAGCAATATCCTCCTCAGTAACCTCCTCCCTAAGCAAAGACCCATCTTTTTGTAGTTCCTTCAGCTTTTGATTGAGTTCATCTAACTCTTTTTGCTTTTGAGGCTTTAAACCATATCTTATTTCAGCTACTTTGTTATAATTAGCTTCTCTCACATACTTTTCTTCTAATGTCGTAAGTTCGTCCAGCTCTTCCTTGATTTTCTTTATCTTTGTTATTATTTCCTTCTCCTTTTCCCACTTTGCTTTGAGAGTATTCAGTTTCTCGTTAAGGTTTGCTAATTCTTCCTGTATCTTTTGTAATCTCTCTTTTGCTTCTTTTGACTGGTCTTTCTCTAAAGCATGTTTCTCAATTTCTAGTCTTGCTATACTTCTACTAAGCTCATCAATTTCCTGAGGCATACTATCAATTTCCATTTTTATTCTCGCCGCTGCCTCGTCAATTAAGTCTATAGCCTTGTCAGGTAAGAATCTGTCAGTTATGTACCTATGGGATAACTGAGCCGCTGCAACTAGTGCCCTGTCAGATATTTTCACACCGTGGTGTACCTCATACTTTTCTTTTATCCCTCTCAATATGGCTATTGTATCCTCAACAGACGGCTCAAGTACCAAAACAGGCTGAAATCTCCTTTCTAATGCTTTGTCTTTTTCTATGTATTTTCTGTACTCGTTTATCGTTGTAGCACCTATGACTTTTATCTCTCCTCTAGCGAGTGCTGGCTTAAGCATGTTTCCAGCATCGAGTGCACCTTCAGCTGCTCCAGCCCCCACAATCATGTGAATCTCATCTATAAACAGTATTATTTCACCTTGCGAGTCAATAACCTCATTTAAGACTGCTTTTAGTCTCTCTTCAAACTCTCCTCTAAACTTGGTACCAGCTATCAGAGCACCTAAGTCAAGAGCCAAAATTCTCTTATTTTTAAGCCCTTCCGGAACATCATTATCAACTATCCTCTTAGCAATTCCTTCAACTATAGCAGTCTTACCGACACCTGCCTCACCTATAAGCACAGGATTATTCTTTGTCCTTCTCAGTAATATCTGTATAGTTCTTCTTATTTCATTGTCCCTACCTATCACAGGGTCAAGTTTACCTAATCTAGCAAGTTCCGTTAAATCTTTCGTATACTTCTGTAGAGCATTAAACTTATCCTCAGGTGCTTCATCCGTAACCCTCTTATTACCTCTTATCTGTGAAATCAGTGTCTTAAAGTTGTTATAAGTTATACCGTACTTTTCAATAAGTGGTTTGAGTTGTCCGTTAGAACTACTCAGTATACCCAACATCAAGTGTTCAGTTGACACAAACTCATCCTTGAAGCCATTAGCTTCTTCTAAAGAATAGTCTAACGTCCTCTTCAGATCTGACCCTATGTACGTGTTACTCAATCCTTGTATTTTTGGTTTCTGTGCTATAAGGTATCCAAGTTCCCTGTCAAGGTCACTTACCCTAACCTCCATACTCTTTAAAGTAGTGTAGACTAAATTCTCTTTATCCTCCAAAAGCGCCTTTAAAAGATGCTCATTGTTTATTTCTTGGTTATCATTTTTCTCAGCTATTTCATTAGCCTTCTGAAGTGCCTCCCTAGCTTTTATCGTAAGCTTGTTTATATTCATACAACACCTCCCAAACTACTCACCTATTTATATGCAAATGTCATGCCAGATAAAAATTTTCCATTCTAAAAATTTCTATTCAATTATGCATAAAGCTAACTAATGAACTGAACATATAAAAAACAATAGGCTAGCCTGTTATTTATTCCTTGATAAGTTATAATCAACAAGCTCAAAAAGGTGTTTTTTATATTTCTCCTCAACTGGCAAAAGTTTTATTTTTTCTCTTGCTTTATTTGCAAACTCTTCTTTCTTACTTAAAACCATTTCTCTGACCTTGTACTTCTCTATTAGATTCAGTACAGTCTCTACATCCTCTTTCGTTATTTTTTCATTTCCGAAGATTCCTGACAATCTTCTTTTCTCCTCTTCTGTTGCAAGTCTCATTAGATATATTAAAAACAAAGTTTTTTTATTCTCCTTTATGTCCGAACCTATAGGTTTACCTATCGCCTCTTGATTACCAAACAGTCCTATTTCGTCATCATGTATTTGGAAAACAATTCCCAAATCATCACCAAATGACTCGAGTAATTTAATGACACTGTCATCAACCTCTGACAAAATAGCACCAAGTGAAAATGGCAACGAAAAAGAATATCTAGATGTTTTCATCTTGTATATTGATATTATCTCTTCTTCTGTAGGAATGTAATTACTACTAGATAGGTAAATATCCTCCATTTGCCCACCACCAACTATTGATAATTCCAAACCAAACTTTTTTATTATCCTATTAATAACCTTAACATTAGACAAATAACCAACAGCAGAGAAACACATATCAAGTGCAATGTCTCCTATACATATCCCCATTGACTCACCAAAATGGTAACTATCCTCTATACCTTCTTTATCTCCTATCTCCTTATACTGAAAAAATATAGTTTTACTTCCTCTTCTTATCATGTCTTTATCCATTATATCGTCATGTATAAGCAATGCGGATTGTAAAAGTTCTGTTGCTATCGCCAAGTATACACCATCTTTTGAGTAACTTCCTTTGAACATCTCTTCAGTAAAGAGAATCAAACCACCTCTTATCATCTTACCCGAGGTAGAAAAAAGATATATCCTATCAATAGCATCAAAATACCACTTTGAACTTGTTATATTGCTAGCTTCCACCTTTAATCCCTCAATGAACCTTAACATCTCATCAATTATTACACTTCTATGAGAAGTAATTAGCTTAAACATAAGTATGAATTATAAAAGTAGCTTATGAAAAGAAAAAACTTAAAAATACATGAGGGCTCACGCCCTCATGTAGTAAACTCAATAAACCTACTCCGAAGGAAATTCTATCCCTAACCTTAAATTAACATAAGGGTAACTCTGAACACTTTCATTCAGTGATAATAAGTACCCCCTTCCAAAGAAATGTCAATCTTATCAAAGTAGATAGAAAACATCAATGGCATAGCCAAAAGCCAAAGAAAGGTCCCCAAGAGAATAATTCAACTCAAGGTCAAAGTCAACCCTTTCTGGAGTTACGAATCTCCCTTCTAACACCTGTACCTTGTTTAATGAATCTAACTTCAGCGAGATATTTAATGTCTGGACATTTAATGTCTGGACATCTAATGTCATCATTTTTTGGTCAAAAGTAACACCATACCCAAACCTAGCATGAGAATTATCGTTAAAGACCTTTTCATAATACCTGTCCGATAGGTGTGTAAAAAAGTAACACTCAAGTGCGTAAGAATTATACACTAGTGAACCTAGCAAAATTGAGATAACAACTATTTTTAGAGTAGACTCTGGTAAAACCTATTTGTCTTGTATCCTAATACTTCAGATACATCAGAACTTTCTATCAGGGTCAAAGGGTCTTCTTCAAGATTTTTTATCATTGAATCCAATGGAAGAGCCATGTAGTACTTGTTATCAATAAAAACAAATATAGCTTTTTGGCTTGAAAAATCTATTATCGGGTAGCCGTTTGTACCACCAAGCTGGTTTTGTGGAATTAGTTTCATTTTCATATCCTTTATGTAAACCTTTCCTGAATTTGTCATTTCCTTCGAAAAGAATTCAACAGTTAATATCCCCTCAAAAGCACTCGCAAAAAAACTAGCTACTAAAATGAACGAAAGAGACCCTAGAAATCTTTTCATACAAACCTCCTATTTACTCTCAAAATTCTTCTTTATAAGAAGCAGTGAAAGAACAAAGAAAACTATTGCTATAGCTGTGAGTAATGTAAATTCTATCAAAAAGCTCTCATGAATGAAGTCATTATTACTGAGGATGATATCATTCTACTTACAGACACCTCACCCATAAGAGGAATTGAAAAGCCTTTATCCTTGTTCACTATTCCCACCGGTACTTCCTTAACACCATCACCAAATATTAGCCCTAAGAAAAGAACCAAAAGAAAAGGTATGACTAATAAACCCACTATTATTTATTTGTTTCTCTCAAAAAATAACTTCACAAACTCCATATCCGCCCCCTTAAGTATTATGTTTAACCAAATAGAATAAATAACAATTGTGCTTAGTAGCAACAGTGTGCTTAATAGCACTATTGCTTAATAGTACTCTCTTATTAATTTGAGAGCGTGGAGAGGTGAAACCTCTCTATATCAAATAGGGTGGAAGAGCGGGCTACTTAAAGGTGCTTACTAGCACCTTTTTAATTAAGTGCTTTAAGCACCTTGTGCTTTAAGTACCTTATTAATAAGAAACAGGCACTAGCCTGTTAAAGAACAGGCAATAGCCTGTCACAAGTTTAATCTGTGGATTTTTCAATACAATCAACCTTTTTGATTTTAAAAATCACTTACACCTAAGTAGTTGTCAACATTCAACAAATTAGCTATAAGCGAGTTTAGGAAAAGCTGAATCTTTTAATAATAATAGACAAAACAAAATTTAGTATTTTAAAATGGATAGGTGTTATGGTAGAACTGAAAGGGGTCTCAACTTCGCACGGCATAGCAATAGGTAGAGCTTACATAATAGAGCCTGTCCTATTCGACTTCAGCATAACCTATATAGACCCCCTAAAGGTAAAAGAAGAAATAGAACATCTGGATAAAGCTGTCAAAAAAACACTAGAAGATTTAGACAAAATCTATTCTTATTCAAAGCTTTCAGAACTAAGAATATTTTTTGAAAACATGTTAATGAATAATGGTATATTGGACAGAATAAGGTACAACATTTCAAACGAAAAACTATCAGCTAAGTCTGCGGTATTCAAAGAAGGAAACTCAATTGAAAAGCTTCTCAAAGAAGCAAAAGTAAACATAGACAAAATTAGTGATATCCTCAGCATCTTCTCACTCCTAATAAAAAACATCGATGCTGTTAAAGAAGGAACAAAATCGGAAGATAAACATACACCTGACGAACCTTCAGAAGATTACATACTCATTGGTGTAGATTTAGACCCTACACAGTTTCTTGAGATTCTCAAAAGAAGGAAAATAAAAGGGCTAGCTCTAGAAAAAGGTGGAAGTGCTTCACATGTTGCAGTAATAGCACATCAAGAAAACATACCCTCAATTTTTTCAGTAAAAGGCTTAATAGAAAATGTCAAGGAAGGGGACATAGTAATACTTGATAATCGTAAGAGTTGTGTCATAATAAACCCAACGAAAGAAGTTTTCTCTTCGTATAGAGCCGAGAAAATAAAAATAAAAAGCTACAAAGAACAACTCATTGAAATACTAAACAAACCAACTAAGACAATAGATGGAGAAGTTTGTAGCCTCATGCTAAATATTTCTGACCCTAGAGAAGTGAGCAACTTTTCATCACAACATTATGACGGCATAGGACTCTTTAGAACAGAAATACCATTCATAAACCAGAAAAGATTCCTTTCTGAGGAAGAACAATACGAAATGTACATTTCAGTTGCTGAAACATTTGTTGGTAAACCTGTTGTCATACGATTACTCGATTTAGGTGGAGACAAAATATTTGGTCAGCTTGTTAGAGAAAGTAAACCTGCACTAGGATGGCGTTCAATAAGAATACTTTTTAGCTATGAAGAAGAACTTCTCAAACAGCTCAGAGCAATAATAAGAGCCAATAAATATGGAAATGTAAAAATCCTAGTACCGATGGTTTCATCACTTGATGAAGTAAACAAAATTAAAAAGTACTACCAAATTGCTGTAAACCAACTAAAGGACAAAGGTATAAGTGTCAACGACAAAATAGAAATAGGAATAATGGTAGAAGTACCATCCGTAGCTATAATGATAAACGAATTTATAAAACATGTTGACTTCATAAGTATTGGAACGAACGATTTAACACAATACATCCTGGCAGTTGACAGGAATAGTGAAATCGTTGCTGAATATTACGAACCTTTCAACCCTGCAGTGCTTAAAGTGGTCTATCACTGTATAAATGTAGCGAAAAAACACAAAAAAATGGCATCTATATGTGGTGAAATAGCGGGCGACCCCAAATATACAAGACTATTCCTAGCTATGGGACTAAGAGTCTTCAGTATGGCTAAAGATTCAATACTTCATGTGAAAAATGTAATAATCAACACTCACACAAGAGAACTAAAAGGCATGTTCAACAAAATCAAACAAGCAGTAACACCTAGCGAAGTAAAAAAAATAATAGAGGAAGACTACTACACATTCACATTCAGGCAGGATATACCAGTGTATTAAAAATTCACAATCACTCATTTCATTCAAAAAAATCAAATATCAGCTTAAGTTAGCTTAAAGTACTTTCTTAATTGAAAAGTCAAACCTCTATCTGTTTAGGTAAGTAAAGTTTAAAAACTTATAAGATCTAAAAATTTTCAATCCAATTAACAAAGTAGAAAATTTTTTAAATCTATCTTCATAATTCTTCTCAAAGGGAGGGATTTATGCAAGGTGATGGTGGACTTTCATTTCTAATACTAATGATACTAATGTTTGTTGCTTTCTACTTCCTTATAATCTTTCCAGAAAATAGAAGAAGGAAAAAGCTACAGCAGCAAGTAGATGCAATGAAGGAAGGTGACAAATTTATAACTGCCGGTGGTATAATAGCCATATTCGTTTCGAGAAAAGACAACATAATCAAAGCCAAAATATCCGATAATACAATTGTTGAGATTGGTAAGGATTTTGTCGTTTCTGTTCTTTCCGAAACTGAAGGGAAGTAATTTTTTTTGGAGAGGTGGCCGAGAGGTCTAAGGCAACGGTTTGCTAAACCGTCGTAGCACTGAAAGGTGCTACCGTGGGTTCGAATCCCACCCTCTCCGAATTTGAGTATCTATCAGTTTCCAATGAACTATGAAAAGTTGATAGAAGCAATAAAATTCTTTGGTTTCTCTTATAAAGTCTCTATAAAAAGACTCAAAAAGAGGTATAGAATCCTTTCAAAAGAGCTACACCCGGACAGAGGAGGAGACGAAGAAAAAATGAGATTAGTAAACGAATACTACAAATGCCTAATGGAATACTTAGAAAATTACGAAATACCTATAGACGAAAAAAGCATAATGCTATCTTCTCCTGAAGCGTTTACATACTTTCAGTACATGAAAAAAGATAACAAAGATTTTAGAGTAGGGTTCTAATATGCCTAAGTATAGCAAATTTTTAAAGGTTGCTGTAGATGCTTCATTTAAATCCGGGGAAATACTAAAAGAAGGATTCTATAAAAAATTTGAAAAGAATTTAGATTATGAATTAAAAGGTTTTGCTGACCCCGTAACAGAATATGACAAAAAATCTGAAAGTATAATCGTTGATATTATATCTTCCAAATTCCCTAGCAGTACCTTCTTAGCAGAAGAAAGAGGTGAAATAGGTAGCACAAACAGTTCTTTAAGATGGATAATAGACCCATTAGACGGCACTGTAAACTTTATTCATTCAATTCCCTACATTGCTATTTCCATAGCATTGGAAATAGAAGGAGAAATAACCGTAGGAGTGATATACAATCCAGTAATTGACGAACTTTTCACTGCAATCAAAGAAGAAGGCAGCTTCATGAATAACAAAAGAATAAGAGTATCAAGCATCTCAGACCCGGGAAGTGCACTAATAGTAACAGGGTTTCCCTACAAAAGAGAAGGAAGAGTTAACGAACTTTTAAAGCCTTTAAGAGTTTTCATTAAAGATTATCAAGGTTTCAGGAGGCTTGGAGCAGCATCAATTGATTTAGCTTATGTAGCAAGAGGTAGCTTCGAAGCATTTTACGAAGAAAATCTAAAACCCTGGGACACAGCAGCAGGAAAACTGATAGTCGAAGAAGCAGGCGGAAAAGTAACAGACTACTACGGAAATGAGTTTAACATATATTCAAAGAGCATATTAGCATCAAATGGACTAATACACAACCACATTATTGAAGTACTCAAAGATGTTCAACTCTAGACTTACCAAATATCTTTCCCAATCCAGCAATAGCTATAGCCACACTATCAGCTGCATCATCAGGCTTTATAACATCATCTAAGTTTAAAATTATCCTTACAAGGTTCTGTATCTGAACTTTTGGATGCTTACCACTCGTACCCGTTATATACTTTTTAACCTCTAAAGGTGTTATCTCCACTATATTGATATTGTTTTTAAGAGCCACTAGCTTAATCACACCAATCGTTTGTGCCACCTTTATACCCGTCTTTACATTCTTGTTAAAAAACAATTCCTCTATACAAAGAAATTCAGGTCTAAACTCTTTCACTAGCTCATCGATGGTATTAAATATAATCAATAACTTCTTCTCAAAATCCTTCTCATCCGAAGTGTCAACAACACCAACTTTAAGCAATTTATAAGAATTCCTTTCTTCCTCAACAATGCTAAAACCAACTAATGAATATCCCGGATCAATTCCCAAAACTCTCATAAGATTCATTATATGAAATATAACCTAACCTACACAAATCAAAAACATAATAAATTCCCAACACTGCGTTTAAAACGCTTAGTATTCGTAGTAATTCTTTTGAAAAAAATCCGTACTTAAAGCACTCCTAGTAGGGAAGAATTATTTTTGACAAATCTTTCAAAAGTTAAGAGAGGCTAAGCCTCTCTACAAAAAGACTACAAAGTGTTAGAATGCGAAGCATTCCAACGGTAAAAACGACTATGTAAGATAAAAAACAATAGGAATAGCCTCTGGCTATTTTGAATTTTACTAATAAAAATGTATTTGAAATATTTTTCTAGCTTGAAAGAAAATTTTTCAAGTAAGGAGACAAGAAATGAGCATAATAGAAGAACTAAAATCAAAAAAATCGCTTGAAGAGATTTTCACAACTATTCATAGAAACAATTTATCTCTCTCAGAGGAAGAAGTGAAAGAACTACAGGACCATATAATAAAGCTTGACCAGAGAGGAAAATGGTGTATTCTCTTAGCTGAAAAATTCCCTGACAAGGTAGATTTGAAAAAAATAGAAGACGCAGTAATAAACAAAGACAAAACAGGTCAATTTTGCTATATTCTCGCAAAAAACATCCCAAATGTGGACAAGAAAAGGCTAAAAGAAGCAGTAGAGCAGAAGGACAAAACAGGAGTTTGGAAACTAAAGTTCAATAAAGACATAAAATTATGAAAAAAAGTAGGACTGTATTTGTATGTCAGGTTTGCGGTTATGAATCGCCAAAGTGGTTAGGTAAGTGCCCTTCGTGTGGGGAATGGAACACATTCGCAGAAGAGATAAAAGAAGAATTACCTCTTGAAAGAGCTAACATTATAATCACTGAAAAACCTACACCGAAGAAGTTATCGGAAATTGTTTACTCAGAACAAAACAGAATAAAAACAGGTCTGGAACAGTTTGATTTCATGCTTAACGGTGGTCTTGTAAATGGTCAAGTAATACTTGTTGCTGGTGAACCCGGAATAGGTAAATCAACCCTCATGCTAGAAATTGCCAAAAACCTTTCAAAATCAGGCAAGGTTCTTTACGTGAACAGCGAAGAGTCAAACGAGCAAGTGAAAATGAGAGCAGAAAGAATAGGTCTTAGAGAAGAAAACATCTTTCTTTACCCCGATGTTGTACTAGAATCTATCATTGAAAATCTTTTATCCAAAGATTTCAAATTTGTCATCATTGATTCAATACAAAATGTCTTCTCACCAAGGTTTTCATCTTCGCCAGGAAGCGTAACACAAGTCAGAGAAGTGGCTTCAAGAGTAGCTGAAGTTACCAAGTACAAAAACTTAATAACTCTAATGGTAGGACACATAACTAAAGAAGGAATGATTGCAGGACCTAAAACAATAGAGCATGTCGTTGACACAATAATAATGATAGACCAAGACCCAAAAGGTGCTTATAGAATTTTAAGAACTGTGAAAAACAGATTTGGACCAACTGACAACATAGCAGTTTATACTCTAGCGAGCAAAGGATTTAGAGAAGTGTACGATTTCACTTTAATCTCAAAAGATTCTCCTCCCCTCATAGGTAGTGTTATATGTCCTGTAATTGAAGGAGTAAGAGCAATAGCTATAGAAATTCAGACATTAGTCACTCAAACACAATTCGGCTATCCTAAAAGAACTTCCGATGGAATTGATGTAAATAGGCTATACATGCTTACAGCAATACTTGATAAATATCTAGACACAAAACTATCAATGTATGACATATACCTCAATGTAACAAGTGGAATTGAAATAAGAGAAACAGCATCAGACCTAGCAGTACTCTTTTCTATATTCTCAAGTCTGAAAAATAAAGAAATTCCTAGAGACATTGGCATCTTCGGAGAAGCTGGATTAGGTGGTGAAATAAGATGTGTTCCTTTCTTTGAGCTCAGAACGAACGAACTTCAGAGGCTAGGGATAAAGAAAGTTATATGTCCTAAAGGTAACATTCCTAAAGGCTATTCACTACCTAGCGATGTCAATGTAGTTGAGGTACAAGATGTCTACGAAGTCCTAGAATTCTTCAAATCATGATTCTAATGTCTTTTAAAGAAAGTATAACCTTCAATATATTCCGGTTCAGGCAGTAACACCCTAACTTGGTAAGGTTCCATTCTAACTTTTATTGCACTTATCTCACATAAGAATTTATCGTCAGAGAATATATCATATAATCTAATCGCATCATGTAGATGCGAGTAAGGAATAAAAACCTTAAGTTCAATATCCTTGTCACTATGATTTATGAGAATTATAGAAAATTCGTGTCTCTTTTCAGTATACCTAAGGTACGAAAGTATTCTATAATCGCTCAAGGAAGAAAAATCTAAAAACTTACCTCTTCTCAACTCTATTCTCATCTTCCTTAGATTAATGAATTTCTTATAAAGTGCTAAGATGTCCTTATTCCACCTGTTTTCATCCCAAACCATAGGAACCCTAGAAAGATTCTCACCCTTTTTAAGTCCTACTTCCTCCCCATACAAAACCACAGGGACACCCGGAAATGTAAATTGAATTGCAAGAAGTATATTGTATATTCTCAGGTCTAACGGGAACACATCAAGTATTCTAGGTGTATCGTGCGATGATAGTATATTCAAAGAATTTAGTAGAGTTTCAAATCTATACCTTTCGTAAACGAAAGCGTAAGCATTACTAAACGAAGAAAGAGAGATTTCACCTCTAATAAGAGAAAACAGTATCCCCGTTAGGTAATAACTCTGTAAAGAATCTAAAACATAGCTCCAATCTTCTGCATAATTAAAAACTTCACCCATTATTAGTATATCTTTCTTTACTTTCTTTGCTTCCTTAACTATAAGTTTGAGAATTTCAATTCCTATGTCATTGGCACAATCAAGTCTTATTCCATCTATCCCTTTCCTAATCCAATACTTAAGCACACTGTTTTTTGAGGTAAAAAGATACCTCTTAACATCTTCATCATCTAGGTTCAGTTCTACCAAATCGCTACCTCTCCACCTTTGATACTTACCATCTCTTTTTAAGAAAAAATTCTTGTACTTTGAATTTTCGTTCTTGAGTACATCAATAAAGAATGGATGATTGTCAGAAACATGATTAAACGGGATGTCTAGAATGATTTTTATACCTCTATGATGTGCCTCTTTTATAAGCTCATCAAAATCTTTAGATGTACCTAATATTGAATCTATCTGAAAGAAATCTAACACGTTGTATCTATGGCTACTTTTTGCTTTAAAGATAGGATTTATATATATGGCATCAAAACCTAAATTCTTTATGTAGTCAAGTTTTTGAGTTATACCCTTTATTGTTCCACCGTAATAGCCTAGTGGGACCTCATTTTCTTGGCAACAGGGATTAAAAAGGTCAGGGAAAATCTGGTAGACTATACAATCTTTGAACCAATCAAGCATAGGTCTCTGCTTCTTCCTTGCCTAGGTATGCGTCTATAACTTTTTCGTTGTTCTTGATTTCTTCAGGTTTTCCTTCCGCAATCTTGACACCATGGTCCAAAACTACAACTTTATCAGAGATACCCATCACAAGCATCATCTGATGCTCTATCAAAAGCACGGTAATACCCATATCTTTTATTTTTAGTATTATATCCATTATTTCTGAAACCTCTTTGTAGTTCATGCCAGCGGTAGGCTCATCAAGCAACAACAACTTAGGTGAAGGTGCCAAAGCTCTAGCTATCTCTAGTTTTCTTTGTAATCCATAGGGCAAATTCTTAGCAAGAGTATTTATATAATCCTCCAAACCCAAAAATTCTATAACTTCCAATGCTCTTTCTCTTAAATCTTTCTCCGTATCAAAGAATCCTTTAGTCCTAAAAATAGCGTCAAAGAAGGAAGCAAGACCTGACTTAGCTTTGACATGTAGCCCAACAAGCACATTTTCAAGCACTGTCATGTTATAGAATAACCTAATGTTTTGAAATGTTCTAGTTATACCCAACTTGGCACATTCGTAAACTTTACCATCTGTTATATCCTTTCCTTCAAATATTATTTTACCCGAGTCAGGCTTATAAAAGTTCGATATGATGTTAAAAAGTGTAGTTTTTCCAGCACCGTTAGGTCCTATAATAGAAGTAACTTGTTCCTTCTCAACAACAAATGAAACGCCACTAAGCGCCTTCACCCCTCCAAAACTTTTTGTTATCCCCTGTAACTCTAGTATCACCATACTAATAAATTATCATTGTATTAGACACTCCTTTTCTACTAGAAAGACTTCACCAGTAAATTCCTCAACTACAGAGAGACTAAGCCTCCCTACAACAAACAAATAGTGATTTTCAACACTTGTTACTAGGCACTTTGGTAAGCTATGATACAATCTCAATCTTACAGTTCCTGAGTAATTTGAAAGTTACATTGCTATCAAAATAACATTAAATTAAATTTAGAAAATTCTATATTCTGGAGCTTATCATGGAAAAGTTCGGTTTAGAATGGTTTGTTAAAGCCTTAAAAGGCAGAGTACATAAAAAACATCCTCCTTTCATCGTTGATGGGATATCTACAGATTCAAGAGAAATATCACCAAATGAAGCGTTTATAGCCTTAAAGGGCAGCAACTTCGACGGGCATTCTTTTATAAAAGACTGTATTCAAAAGGGCGTTAGAACTTTTGTAGTAAGTGAAGAATTTCTATCCAACAACCCTACATTCTTTGACAAATACGACGTTAACGTCATAATGGTAAAAGACACCTTATGGGCGTTAAACAACCTAGCAGAAGCATACAGAAGGGATTTCATACCTAATGTAAAGGTTATAGGTATAACCGGTAGCTCAGGAAAAACAACAACAAAATTCTTTTTAGCTCAACTACTCTCACATAAGTATAAAGTAAAGTTCTCACCTAAAAGCTTCAACAACAACATCGGTGTACCACTGGCTCTTTTATCAGTTGATTCTGACACAGACATAGCAATAATAGAAATGGGAATGAATCACAAAGGAGAAATAAAAGAACTTTCAAAAATAGCAACTCCTGATGTAAGTATAATAACCAACATAGGGTATGCACATATCGGTAATCTAAAAAGCACAAGAAATATTGCTTTGGCAAAGTCAGAAATAATTTTCGGAATGAAAGAAAAGAGTACCCTTTTCCTAAACAAAAACTCAATGCATAACGATATATTCAGAGAAAAAGCATTACGAAAAAATATAGAAATAAAGTACTTCGATGTAAATGAAGCAAAAATAATAGAAAACAAAGGGTTAGATGGAATTGTTTTTGAATATGACGGAATAAACTTCTTTTCCCAAGTTCCTGGAGTACACAACTTAGAAAATATAGTCTGCGCTCTAGAGGTATCTAAATTCTTTGGTATAGACATATTCGAACTCGTCTCAGTGGTTAAATCCTTATCAACGCCCGAAATGAGAACCAATATCTACAGAAAAAAGTTCACTCTAATAGATGACTCATACAACGCTAACCCTGACTCTATGAAGAAAGCTATAGACCTTCTCGATAGTATAAAAACTAACGGAAAAAAGATAGCTATACTTGGTGACATGATGGAACTCGGGGAATTTTCAGAACAACTTCACCTAGAAGTTGCTAAACATCTACTTAATAAGGATATTGATTATATAATCTGCTACGGAGATGAATTCTCCAAAGTCCACGACTTTCTAATACAAAGCGGTAAAGACAAAAGCAAAATACTCACTGCCTCTAGTTTGACAGAAATTGCAGAAATTATTGAATATATTTTAAAAGATGGAGATGTTGTTCTTGTGAAAGCTTCTAGAGCTATGAGACTTAACGAAGTCTCAGATTTTTTAAAAACGAAACTAAGGGAACAGTAAGATGCTACCTTTTAAGTGGTTAACAGGAAATTTGGTAAATATTCTACTGTTTGTAATTTACTTGCTAATCCTAAAGCCCTTTGGTGTAACTATTCCAAAATTCTCTGGAATAATAATTTTAGGATTTATCATATTGATATCAGTATTAGCCTTGATTCTGTTTTTCTACATAAAGAGAATTTTAGGATACGACACAAAGAGACTTGAGCAAATCGACATACTGTCAATCTCAAGAACCATAAACCTTATACCTATACTAACTGCCATCTTGTTTCTCTTATTTATCCTAAGCGTAAGTGCATATGACTTTAGAATTAGCAAAAACATAAGTACTTCCGTATTAATATTTCTCTATGTTCTACCCGGAACATTCATAAGTTATTATTCATCTAAGAGTGTCGTATACGAAGTGAGGCTCAAGGGATTCTATACAGTAAGAAAAAGATTTCCCAGCATAACTTTCACTTTCGTTCTCATTTCAATCCTATACCTAATAGCACTTTTAGGTATATACATTCTAAACGAAAGGTTTAGACTATTCTTGAAATATCAATACTTACCGTACCTTTTCATACTTATTTCATATTTGATTTCCATCTTCATCTTTGTATTTGATATTTCGAGAACTGCAAAGTATATACTCAGAGTACTGAAAGTACCTGAGGTATTCGAAGGGAATGTACCAATAATAGCCAATAATGAGTTCGGATTAATTTCTGTCTACGTTGACAAACTTCTGGCTCAGTACTCACTCAATATACCTGAATTTCCCATAGTAAACATAGGTGACAAAAAGGTCAGAGTAAACCTTGGTAAGAACTTTTATGGAATTGGATGGATAAAGTTATATGAGTTGAAGAAACTCAGTGATGAATTGTCAGAAGTTTTAATTGATAAACTTCAAAAGTGCTTTACTGTGTTAGAAAATATTATCTCATCAAGTGGAGGCTACATATTTTTCTTTAACGGAATAGAGGCAGGAATACTTTGGGGGTTAGATGGTAGAGATCTTTACGAGAGTATAAACGCATTCCTAAAGGAACTAAAGAATATATACAAAAGTGAATCTTTTGAAACAATAACAGTTGCAAAAGTAGGAATCACGGTAGGTACTGTATTTATAGGGCAAGTTGAAGGTACTAACGGTGTGGTACCTTACTTCTTCGGTGAAGGTATTCTAGAAAGCCAAGTTCTTTCAAAATATCCAAAGAATGAAGGTATATTTTTCTCAGGTAAGCTAAAGAACTTCTTAACTGGCCAATACATAGGTGAAGTCAAGCTAAAAGAAACAGAAGAGACGATTGAAATATACAAGTACCAATAATTTATTGAAAAATACGTAAAAACACATCCATAATTAGTTTCATGGATAACAAAACGAAATCTATAATTTTAATAGTTTTGGGAGCCCTAATAGTTGTAAACACAATAATTGGTATCACCTTATCAGTAATACAGATTAGCAAAGGAAAGCTTGCAAAAGCAGTTATGCCTGCTTTAATCGGCAATGTCGGCATTATTGATGTAAACGGAATAATCGTTTCAGATACTGAAGATTTCCTCAGTGATTATACTAGTGCATCCAAAGTTGCCGAAGACATTAGGACATTCGCTGACACCCCAACGATAAAAGCAATAAGAATAAATGTTAGCAGTCCTGGAGGGACTGTCTCAGGAGCTGAGACAATTGTCTCAGCAATCGAATACGCAAAAAATAAAGGCAAAAAGGTAGTTGTTTATATGAAAGAACTAGTAGCTTCAGGGGGGTATTACATCTCAGTACCAGCAGACTATATAATTGCTTCATACGGTACCCTTACTGGAAGTATAGGCGTAATTGTCCAATCCATGAATATAAAAGAACTTTTAGACAAGGTGGGTATCAAAACCTATGTTTTCAAAAGTGGGACATATAAGGATATACTATCACCATACCGTGAACCATCAGAAGATGAAAAGAAAATAATACAATCAATTGTAGAAGAGTATTACAACAGATTTATAGAGGTAATCCTAAAGCATAGATCTGATAAGATCTCTAAAAATGAACTTCTCAAAATTGCCGATGGAAGAATCCTCAGCGAAAACCAAGCACTTAAAGCAAAGCTAATAGATGATATAGGTGATGAACAAAAATTAGAGGAAACCCTAAAAAAGTTAATAGGCGATGAAATCATCAATTACGTAAGGATTCCCAAAAAGAGAAATTTGATCAAGGAAATATTAGGCACAATAGTACCGTTTAAATCAATTGGTGCTTTCAAAAATCCTACAGAAAACTATTTAGGCGTATATTATATAATGAACTAGGGGGGAAAATGCTACACGAATTGTTTGACGAAATAGTTTCTTACTTATTTTCATTAGACAAATACTTAAAAGACTTAAAAGAAAAAAGAATTGAAATTCTAGGTCTAATAGGCATAGCAGTCTCCTTCTTGTCATACCTAATTCTAAAATCCAACATTGAGGTTGGTTTCTGGTTAGGAATCATCAATTTGATAGTAGGAATAGTCTATGCTCTCTTGATTGTAGGAATATCATGGGTATTATCAAAAAGCACTTACTTACATCCTGCTCAAGTGTTCTGGTTTATGTTCTCTGTAGGAATAATTGATTCACTAGTTATCTTTTCTATCTCTTTAAAATTTTTAGTTCCACAGCTCTTTTTTCTTATAGTTATAGCAGTAGTAATTACAAAAATTTTCTATCTAACAAAAGGGCTATCAACTATTTTCAACATTCCGAAAACAACATCATTGGTTATATTAGCCTCCCCTTATGTTCTAACTCTAATAATCATACTCGTGGGACTAGTTGTTACTTACTTCTCTTTGTATAAAGGGCTAAGAGAACTTATTAGTTCCATCTAACTCCAAATGTTTAACAAGGAAGTACCTAAAGTACATAGTGTTATTAGCACGAAGTGCTATGAAGCACTAAGTGCTACGAAGCACATATTAATCAAGTAGGTGCTAATAAGCACCCTGCCTATCCTATTTGATTAAGAGAGGCTCCACCTCTCTTAACTTTTCAGAATATAATTAAGAAAACGCTACTTAGAACCTTAAACATAATAATGTTATTAAGCACCAAGTGCTATAAGTATTTTTGAACATAAATCTCATTTATTTGAAATAATTTAGTTGTTTGTTCTATATTTGATTTTATGGCACAGGGAAATGTAGATGTATACGAAGAAATCACTAAAGAAGAACTACAAAAGAGGAAGAAGATAAGAGAGTTAGCAACTAAAACACTTCTAAACTTCCTCTTTGCTGAGGTCATAGGATTTGGCTTTGGCGTTCCATTAGCTGCAGTACTAGCAATATTGTATGGTAACATCGCAGACATATTTATGGAAATATACTTCATGCCAATAGTAGTCACAACTGTCGTTGTTGTTGTATTTGTGGCATACCCTACAAATTTGTATCTTACCAGACAGCTAATAAAAACGATTTTTAATCCTACCATTGATAACGCACAGAAATTTTCGCTGATAGCAGGTAAGGTTTCATTGTATGCTTCTATAAACCTAGTGATCAGAATATCAATAGGTGGCCTTATTGTTAATGCTTGGGGTGTTGTAAGACAGGGAGAATTTGTTTTGAATAGATTTATCACTGTTTGTATAGCTCTTATAGTAGGAGCCTTCGTAGCCGGTATAGTTTTTTATTTTGTCAGCCAGAGGATATTCTCAAAATTCAACGCCGAAATAATCAAAATGTCACCTATTGGCGAAGTGGAGAGAGGTATTGAGACTAAAATGCTTTTGTCCACATCTGTTGTATTCTCCGGATTCATCTCATTCACCGTTTTCCTGGTATCACTAATAATAAGCATTGGCTATTTGTTTAACGTAACAATGAGTAGTATGTTGATAATCACAGTAATTGGGGCTATCACAATAGCTATACTTCTATACTTCTATACCTCTTCGGTTTCGGAAACTGTGAAGAATTTAGCCGAAGCAACAAACGTTCTTGGCAAGAAAGGAGGTAAGTTGATAGTACCAACAATATACGACATTGAGGAGACAGTTTTGCTTGTTAGGGACTATATTGAAGGAGTCAATGAGAACCAAAAAAAGATTCTAGAAAAAGTTTCTAGTGTTGAAAAAGTTAAAAGGCTAGAGGCTTTTAATTCTTTACTAGAAATTAAGCTCAAGAAGCTCATTAACGAGCTCAGGAGGACCAAGGTTAATGAAGGTGGAGTTGTTGAGGCAAGGAGAACACTTGAATTCACCAATAATAAGCTCAGAGGCACTGTGAACAAGCTTGTTGAACTTGAGAATAATATTACACTACTAGTACAGGAGTTTAATAGGTTCGAGGAGGCTATCAGAGATCTGAGGAATTTAGAGGCTATTGAGCGTGAAGAGATAAATGAAGTAAAAGCACAATTTAATAGGGTAATTCACATGTTGGGAGAGGTTAGAAAAGCTGTTGAGAGTGTCAAGGAATCGGCACTTCTGGTCGTACCGAGAGTCGAAGATTTTGAGAGGGTGGCAAACAGTGTAGAAGTTGTGTTTATAAACTTTCAGCTTGAGATGGCAAGGATAGGGTATCCTCTAGAATTCAAAGTAATATCCGATAGGCTTGGAAAGGATCTAGAGAGGATAGAAAATGTAAGTTTGAGTATAAGAGAACAAGCTTTAGAGATCTCCAAGGTCAATGAGTTGATAATAGAAGGGCTTAGAGAAATGGCCGTAGTGTCTGATGTAGCAGAAAGTTTATTTGAGAATGTAGAGACTTTAGCTAAAAAAGAGAAAGAAGAATTTTCGTTGGGGATGAAAGAATTTAGGAAGATACTAGAGGTATTTGAGGGTATACTTAAGGAGTTTAGAAGAAGAATGATAGAGTCGAATAGAATTATTTTAACATGTATACAAGGAATTGACAACTACCTAGAGAAAGTTAGAGCAGTGAATAAAGTAGTCTCTGACTTTAGCAGAGAATTGTCCGACTCCCTGGCTCTTCTAAGTGACAATACAAAGAGTATCCAAAAAGTTGAAGAAGGAGTAAAAACTTTAAGAAAAATAAATGAACAAGAGTAAAGGTTCCATACTCATAGTGGTTCTCTTAATGATATTCATCTTGTCTTTTATTTCAATAGCAATGTTGAACTTTACATATTTTTATTTCAGTGATTCTTCTTTAGCATACGAAAGAACTATGCTAAAGTTCGCAACGGAATATGAAACATTCAGACTAATTAAATCACTAAAGTTAGGCAAAATCATAACTAATCTTATCTCTACTAATACAAATACTGACGGCTTTATTTATTCATTCCAAGTTAAAATGACAAATTACAGCAACAACTACAAATATACTTTGCTTCTGTCTGGGCAGAAAATTAAGAACCTAAAAAGGGAAATAAAATGTTTCTTAATTTACCCTACGGATTTCTGTTATGTAAACATGTCAAAAGTTTTGATACCTCAAGGAAGTAAAGGAGCACTATGGGGATATGTATTCTTCAACCAAATAGAAAACAAATCACCTGACTTTCTCATAGCATTTAGCCATCCCCCTGTATTTTCCAAAAACACTAATTCAAAAATTAACTCATTCACCGGAGAAGCAGAAATATCGGAAACGGAAGTTTCCGCTAGAATCAACTTAAAAGGTAAAACAAACTTCATTTACCCACTAGATATGACCATAGATGTCGATAAAATCTTAGATAAGGCATTAGAAATAGCAAAAGGTGGATGGATAATAGACAGATACAGTAAAGATTTTGGCACTGAAAAAAGTGAAAATCCTTTCATTGCCGAGAAGGAATATTTAGGAACCTTCAGATACTCTACACCTTATTTGAAAGTACCAACCTACATTAAGGTTAACAATGTATATTTTTCTGAAGTGAAGAGAACTTATATTGACCCATTAGAGTCAAGTGATGTCATAGGCTCTCGAGGAGAATATTCTCTACTCTTCATAACCATAAAGGACGGTAACCTAGGGTTTAACACCCAACCAGTAGAAATGAAACTACCCCTAGAAAGCTTCGAGGAACCTTTCAAAATAAAGCTAAATACACCGGGTACCAGAATAACAAGCAAATACAGAAAAATAACAGGCATCTACCTAGATGATACTGATATAAATTTACTTTTTGAAAAAAAGGTAGCCTTACGAGGAGAAACTATATTTATCACTGATGAAAGTATCAAATCTAAGTACTATCTATCTCTAGGCAAAGGGAATGGTATAAAAAAGGAATTTAGATTACCTAGAGATACCACTCCCCAAATTGTTTTCGTAGGAAACAAAAAGATTGAAAATGTTTCCGTGGAAAACTTTAATCTAGTCTTAGCCCACCCTCCAAGTTCTGACGAAGAGGTCATTGTAATGAAAAAAATTCCCAAAGTATACATCCAAAAATCTTACCCACTTGAAGGTACTCACATTTACACTGATAAGCCAGAATACGCAGTAGTGCTAGATTTCGATAAGATAAATAATCTTCCCAAAATTCCCGTAATATTTTCTTACTTGCCCTTAGTCATAAAAGGCACACCAAACGAACCAGTAGTAATAGCTTCAAAAGAAAACATATATGTTGACGAAATTAATACCGACCCACTTAAAGCAAAAACAATGGTAATAATCTCAAGAAAGGGAGTTTTTGTCAAAGAGCATGTAGAGGTTATTAGAAATGTTTTCATTGTCTCCCGATTAGATGGTATTTACCGCCTTTCGCCTCTTAGAATGGACGACCTTTCCAACGAAAGAGGAATGTGGATATTTGGTAATGTCCTTTTAGAAGGTACTTTAAGAAACAAACTAAACGGTTCTATAGACAATTACTACTTAGTAAGCCCTGAAAATGTCTTCAACAACAAAACTATAGCACTCTCAAGGAGAGTGATAGAAGATTATCTTTCCAACACAAAATTCGGAGAAATATTTAGAAACATATTTCCACCTTTTGTAGTTGTGAAATACTAACACTAAAGAGAATTTTTCTATTAGAAAAACTAAACATAACCGATTTTACTAAAAAATTTCCAGTGAACTCAAGGTTAGGTATAATACGTTAAGCATAAGGCTTTGAATAAAAATATGCTTTGAGCGAAGTACTTTGATGAGGTTCTTATAGCACTTTTTTAACTAAAACGAAGAAACAGGCAGTAGCCTGTGACAGGCTTAGCCTGTGGCAGGCTTAGCCTGTGAACTTTTCAATACAATCATCTTAATTTGAAAAATCTTTGTTGATTATATATATTAAATTTTGAGAATGTTAATAGAGCTTACCAGAATTGACGGATCTAAAATAAATATAAACTTCTTCCAAATAGAGATGGTTGAAAGGAAAACGAACACAGTTATAAGAATGATAAATGAAGTTTCTTACATAGTTACTGAAACACCTACTGAGATAGAAGAGAAAATAAAAAATGAGCTAAGAGATGTTCTCAAAGAATTAGTAGGGGGGGAGTATGGGAAAAAGAAGGTTTGATCCTTTTGTCTTAATAGGGCTCGGAATATCAATCACAGCTATGCTTGTTGCTGTACTCTTGCATGGCATGCCTTTAACAACGTACGTTGACTTAGCAGCTTTCTTGATAGCTATAGTGGCTCCATTCGGAGCAGCGTTTGTCTCAGTCCCTTTTGAGTACGTAAGGGATTTGCCTCAAGTTCTTAGAGTTCTGTTTACAACCGATGATGTTGATTACAGCGAACTTATAGAAACTCTTGTTACTACAGCAGAAAAAGCTAGAAGGGAAGGGCTATTGTCTTTGGAAAATGAAATCCAAGACATACCTGACCCGTTCTTAAGAAAAGCCATACAGTTAATAGTTGATGGTACTGATCCTGAAGTTGTCAAACACATAATGATAAACGACATGGAGCAGATGGAGATTAGGCACTTATTACACAAGAAATTTTTTGATGAGTGGGGATATTATGGACCTGCTCTCGGTATGGCTGGTGCTTTGGTGGGACTAATCGCTGCTTTGTCAGGTGCTGAAGACAGAGCTGCCGTTACCCACGGTGTTGCTATAGCATTCATAGCTACCCTTTACGCAGTGTTTATGTCAAATGCTATAGTTCTACCTATGGCAACAAGACTTGACATGAAAAACCAAAAAGACATTCTCGTAAAAACTTTAATGCTTGAAGGTGTGTTATCAATTCAAGCAGGTGATAACCCAACACTGACCAGGGAAAAACTTATTTCGTTCCTACCACCAAAACTAAAAGAAGAAATAATAGCCAAGAAAGAAGAAGTTAGGGGAAGATAACAATGGCTAAGAAAAAAGAGCTAGGATACAAAAGAGAAATGCCTCTCTGGATATTTACATTTGCAGACATGAACAACCTACTTCTTGCTCTATTTGTTGTTCTAATGTCAGCAGCAGTTATAGAAGGACTAGAAGCTAGGATGATACTTTCTTCATTCAGCGGAAATATTGGATTCCTATCCGGCGGTAAAAGCTTATCCCAAGGGCAATTTTCTGAATTGGGAGCATATCTAGAATCTTTGCCTTCTAGGGAGACAGGAGTAGGACTATCTAGAATTCAGCAAGAAGCAAGAGAATTATTTAAGCCTGAAATAAAAAGCAGGAAAGTGAAAATAACCTTTACTGAAGAGGGTATAAAAGTAACCCTCGTCAACGACTTCTTTTTTGAAAGCGGAAGTGCAGAGGTAAGAAAAGAAATACTACCTACCTTGAAAAAAGTAGCCGACCTGATAACTTCATTAAATAACATAAAAGTTGATGTCATTGGTCACACCGACAAAACACCCGTTGAAAATCCACTTATAAAAGAAAAGTACCCCTCAAACTGGGAATTGTCAACTGCTAGAGCATCTGCAGTTGTGAGAACATTAATAGATTTCGGCGCCAAGCCTGAACTTTTCACAGCAAGCGGAAGAGCAGAATTTGAACCCCAGGAATCAAACGAAACACCAGAAGGTAGAGCATTCAACAGAAGAACAGACATTTACATAAAGTTCGTAAAAGTAAGAACTCTTCCACCTGCCCAGTAAAACATCATTCCCTAAGATCTCAAAGCTCCTACTTAATTAAGTACCCATAGCACAAGGCGCTTAAAGCCCTTAAAAAATCAGTAGATTAGGTATAAAACACCAGTGTTTGAAATATATTATTTCAAACATTTTACTTACGAAGAAAATGTTTAGGAAAGTAAGGATTTCAGAATATCAGCGATTTAGGTACAATCATATGAAATAGAAAAGATAAATTTAATACTTTTAAAATTTTTTTTTATATTCGTGGAGGTGTGAAAATGGGAAATTTCAAGTCATACGTTTATGGTTTTCCGAGAATAGGTAAAGACAGGGAATTCAAGAAATTTGTTGAAGCTTATTGGGCAAATAAAGTTTCCGAAGATGAAGTAATTTCGACATTAGACAGAATACAATCTGATATGATCGCTAATTATAGTAACATGGATTTTTATCCCGTAGGTGAAATAACAGCATACGATAACATCTTAGACACAGCTATAATATTCGGAATCTACCCAAAGCTTTCATCTCTAAGAGACTATTACAAACTCGTTAGAGGAGAAAATTCCCTAGAGATTACAAAATGGTTCAACACAAACTATCACTATGTTGTACCTCATATAGATGAGAACACTAAATTTTCCTTATCTTGGAACAAGCCCCTTGAATATTATAATAAGTATAAATCTGAAAAGGCTATTCCTTTTTTAGTAGGTCCTCTCACATTCGTTAAACTCTCCAAAGGTAATAAAGACTATAAGAAGCTATCTAAAGATATAACAAAAGTTTATTCTGAACTTTCAAGCACACTGAAAGAAGCCAAATTTGTACATATAGATGACCCTGCTCTAGTTTATGAGCTTACTGATGAAGAAAAAGAGTTTGTCAAAGAGGTATATAGTGAAATCTCTAAAATAGCAAACATAATAGTTATCACCTATTATGACGATGTTTTAGAAGATATTCTAGAAATTTTACTGAAAACTGATATAATGGGCATAGGGCTAGACTTTGTGAGAGGAAAGAAGAATTATGAGGCTATAAAGAATTTGAAAGAGCTTTTCAAAAACAAAATTCTTATTGCTGGTTTAGTTGATGGTAAAAATATTTGGAAAGATAGCATTGTTGAAGTAGCTGAAAAGGTAAAAAAGATATTAAACGAAAGTGAAGCTAAAGAGGTCTGGATTTCCAATGCTGCTCCTCTTTTCCATTTGCCATACACTGTCGAAGTTGAAGAGAAACTTGACCCTTCAATAAAGGAGAGGTTAGCCTTCGCCATCGAGAAAATAAAGGAAATCAACTTCGTGAGAGCTTACCTATCCGGAGATGAATCAGCTAAAAAGTGGAACGACTACATGTACGACAATAGCTGGTGGTTTAACAAAAAAGTACAAGAAAGAGTTAAGAATCTCAAAGAAGAAGACTTCAGAAGGAAATCACCTTATAGCGAAAGAGTCAAATTACATAAACAAATACTCAATCTTCCAAAATTCCCAACAACTACTATCGGTAGCTTCCCACAGACAGAAGATGTTAGGCAAATGAGACTTAAATACAAAAAAGGCGAAATATCCAAAGAAGAATACCAAAAGTTCATAAGAGAGAAAATAAGTGAAGCCATAAGAATACAGGAAGAATTAGGTCTAGATGTTCTTGTACATGGTGAATCTGAAAGAAGTGACATGGTCGAATACTTTGCAGAAAAACTCAAGGGAATGACAACAACAGAACATGGATGGATTCTGTCTTATGGCACCAGAGTTTATAGAGCACCTATAATTTACGGTGATGTATACAGAGAAGAGCCTCTAACAGTTGATGAAATAGTCTACGCTCAAAGCTTAACTAATAAACCTGTTAAAGGGATGCTAACAGGTCCTATAACTATACTATCGTGGAGTTATCCAAGAACTGATATACCAGAAAAAGAACAAGCTTTTCAGATTGCTTTAGCCATACTTGACGAAGTCAAAGATTTAGAGAAGAATGGTATTAAAGTTATTCAGATAGATGAGCCAGCATTTAGAGAAAAAGCACCTATAAAAAGAAGAGATTGGCCAGAATATTTTGATTGGGCTATAAAAGCATTTAGACTTGCTTCAAATGCTTCCCCTGAAATACAACTACATACTCACATGTGCTATTCCGAATTTGGTGAAATCATTGACAGGATATATGAACTTGATGCAGATGTGATAAGTATAGAAACATCAAGAAGCGGCGGTGACCTCATAGAGACTTTAGAAAAGTTCAACTATGACCATCAAATAGGCTTGGGTATCTACGATGTTCACTCGCCCGAAGTACCTAGTGTTGAGAAGATGAAGAAAGTTGTTGAAAGATCTCTGAAGGTTATAAATCCTGAAAATTTCTGGATTAACCCAGATTGTGGACTCAAAACTAGAAAATGGGAAGAAGTCATACCTTCACTTAAAAATATGATACAACTAGCTAAAGAATTAAGGGGGTAGAGTATGTTTAGAAGAAGTTCAGGAATAATATTACACATAACTTCTTTACCAGGGGATCATGGCATAGGTTCTTTAGGTGAAGAAGCAAAGGAATTTGTTAAGTTTCTCGTCAAATCTGGTCAAAGATTATGGCAAATTTTACCTCTTGGACCAACTGGGTACGGAGATTCACCTTATCAATGTTTCTCAGCTTCTGCTGGTAATCCTCTCCTCATTGATATTGATAGGCTCATACAAAGAAAGTTGATTTCAAAATCTGACTTGCCAAAAGAGAATTTTGATGAAAGTAGAGTTGATTACGGAAAAGTTATAAACTATAAGTACTCAATATTCAGAAAGGCTTACGAGAATTTCAAAAATAGAGAAGACTTTCTAAAGGACAGTTATAAAATTTTCTGTAAAGACAATGGTTGGTGGCTTGATGATTTCGCTCTTTTCATGGCTCTAAAGTCGCATTTTGGTGGCAAACCATGGCTTGAGTGGGAACACGACATAAAATTCAGAAAAGACGATGCTATAAGACACTACAAAGAAAAACTAAAGGACGAGATACAATTCCATAAATTCCTACAATTTATCTTCTTTGATGATTGGTTCGAAATAAAATCATTCGCTAACAGAAACGGAGTTGAGATAATAGGCGATATACCTATTTTTGTAGCAATGGATAGTGCAGACACTTGGTCAAATACAGACATATTCTTATTTGATGAGAATCTGAATCCCATTGACGTAGCAGGAGTACCACCTGACTACTTTAGCCCAACTGGTCAACTTTGGGGCAACCCTCTATACGATTGGGATAAACTAAGAAAAACAAAATACAGATGGTGGGTCAAAAGAGTAGAAGTATCACTAAAAATGTATGACTATATAAGAATAGACCACTTTAGAGGTTTTGCTGGGTATTGGGCTGTGCCTTACGGCTCACCTAACGCCATAAATGGGGAATGGAGAAAAGCTTACGGAGATGAGTTATTTGCTACAATTCAAGAAGAAATAGGAGCAAACATAAAAATAATAGCTGAGGATTTAGGAGTCATAACTGAAGATGTTGTTGAACTAAGAGATAAATACAAGTTTCCGGGCATGAAAGTTTTGCAGTTCGCCTTCAGCAACTGGGCAGATAACGAATATTTACCTCACAACTATGATAGAAACTGTGTTGTCTACACAGGTACACACGATAATGACACTACCGTTGGGTGGTTCTCAAAACTCTCAGATTCTGATAAAGAATATGTTCTAAAGTATTGCGGATTAAACAACTCAAAAGAAACCAATTGGGGACTAATTAAACTAGCTATTTCATCTTCAGCAATATTTTCAATCATACCCATGCAGGATGTACTAGGCCTTGGTAGTGAAGCAAGGATGAATACTCCCGGTGTTGCTTATGGTAATTGGTCATGGAGAATGAAAAAAGATAAAAAAACCCTAAACAAAGTTTCTGAAAGGTTATATGACCTAGTAAAACTTTACAGTAGAATTTAATGAATTATTACTATAACGAGGGCTCACGCCCTCGCAACTTTTTTTAATTCTAACCACCAACTTCTTAAGTTCTATCCAAACTAAGCTTTTTAACTTCAGTTAGTATAGGATTAGGGTATACAATCTTCAACCTAAAAGTATCCTTAATCAAAAGCACCTTCCAACAGAAAATATACCTGTGAAAGTGCTTCATAGCACCTTGTGCCTCATAGCACATCGTGCTTCATAGCACGTTGTGCTTCATAGCACTTCCTCAATTAAGTTCTTATAACACCTTACTATAGGTATCCAGAGTGTAGAGAGTTGAAATCTCTCTACATCAAATAAGGTACTGTGCTACATAGCACTTGTGCTTCGTAGCACCTTTGTGCTTTATAGCACGTTGTGCTTCATAGCACGTTGTGCTCCATAGCACTCGTGCTACATATCACTTTCTTGTTATTCTAGAGGGTGAAGAGAGGCAAAGCCTCTAAGAGGCGAAGCCTCTTTTAAAATAATTGGGGTGGGCGGGGTGCTTATTAGCACTCTCTTACTAAACTGGAGAGTGAAGAGAGGTGAAACCTCTCTACTAAGAAACATGCATTAGCCTGCCGGTTCAACTTGAAACTTTGTTTCTCGTTTTATTATATTTATGGAAACGCTGGGTAGAGTCTCCAGTGAAAAGCTGGGGTTAAAAGGGAAGAGGGGTGAAAATCCCCCGCTGGACCCGCAGCCGTGAGTGGGGACGAAGGCTACGATTCCATACTTTTTGTATGGAGCCACTGTCTTACTTGGTTTTATGCTGGGTAAGGTGGGAAGGTGTAGCTGTAGGATGATCCACGAGCCGGAAGACCTACTCTACTCAGAAAGGTGCTTACCTCTCGGGCTTAAGAGGTAGGCAGGGGAGATGTAGACTTATTTTCTTCTTCTCTCTCACCTTTCTGAGTAGCACTTGGAGACTCTACTCCTAAAAGGGAGTAGAGTTATGAAGAATTACCTAGAGGTGCTAAACCTTTCAGCTGGCTATTTGCCGAAGTTTCCTATAATCTCAAACTTTTCATTGTACGCAGAAGATAGCGAATGCATACTAATAAGTGGTAGAAACGGTAGCGGCAAAACAACCTTGTTAAAGACCATCGTAGGCATACTTAACCCAATTGAAGGTAAAATCTTTATTAACAACAAAGACCTAATCTCTCTACAACTTAACAAAAGAAAAAAATTAGTATCTTACGCTCAGCAATCACCTAACTACTCAACACCTATAAAAGTCATTGAATTCCTAGAATTCTCAATAACTGATGACTACCTACCTAAGATTATCGGTAACAAAGTCGTCTTTAGAGGGAAAATATCCCCTAAGAAAACCGAGAGATTATTCTTGTTCATTGAGTTACTTGGAATTAAGGAATTACTTAATGAACCAGTTAGTTTATTAAGCGAGGGACAGAAAAAATTAGTACTTCTCGCTAGAACTTTTATTCAAGGTAGCAAAGTAATAGCTCTTGATGAACCTGATGCATTTCTAGATATAACCAACCAAAAATTAGTCTCTGAAGCCATAAGATTAACACTCAACGAAGGTTCCATAGTACTACTCATATCTCACAACCATTCATTTTACGAGAAATTAATAACCAAAGAAATAAACATCGAAAAATTTTCAAACAAATTATTCAAAAACCAAAAAGTGTATTTATAGGAGGTGTATATGAAAAGGGGTTTAAGCATAATACTATCAATCTCAATAACATTAACTTTAATTAATTTATCGTTTCCTGTCGGAAACGATATCAAAGAAAAAAGCTACCTAACAAACAGGTCACTTTCACCACTTACATTTGAAACAACAGTTCTAGGAACTGTCGTAGAGAGAAACACAGCATTTTCAACAATCGATACAAAAAGATACGAGAAAAAGTCAAGAACCTACAGCACAGTTGATTACTTAAACAACATACCAAATATCTCATTTGGTGCATATCCAGGTAGTGAAGGAAGTTTAGTCACTCCATTTTCTAGGGGTGATAAACTTAATATAGCAATAAATGGCTTTGACATATCAACTTCTGTAAACAGCTCGTATGATTTAAGTTTGATTGAACCTCTCTACTTCAAAGGAATTGAAATTTACTATGGTCCCTCTTCTTCTAGGTACGGAAGTGGACACTACAACGGAATAATTAACCTTGAGACTTTAGGTGATGAAAACTCCAGTTTCATAAGAGTCGTGAGGTCATTGAATCCTTTGCTAGATCCAAGCGAATATTATGTCATGTCTGATTTATCGCTAATAACAGAAGTAGGGAAATTTTATTTAGGAGTAGGTTATACAAAACTCAAGAATAATTACACCTTTGATATAAACACTCTCTATACAAACAAAACTGATCTAGAACCTACAAACTATGTTAGGCAGGGTGCTGAATATAATAGATATTCACTTCTAGCTAGGTATATAGGTAATTGGGGGGATCTCTCAGTAGACAGTGGGTTCTTGGGAACTCTTCCAGAAGTACATGAACCTAACCAAGTATTAATAAACGACCCTCTTAACTACGAAAAAGCAATATCAAAATTAAGGTTTGTTCTACCATATCTTAAATTAAGTTACAAATACGATAACATTGAAACAACTTTTAAAATTCACTACACAGAACACTTAAGAAATAGGAATGTTGAGAAATTACAAAATCCTCTATGGGGTGGTAGCATAGGTTCGGTAGTTTACGGAAATAAGTTTTCAAGCGAGCTAAGCGGTAAATATTCTCTAAACTTATTAGAAGATAACCAATTCTCTTTAGGTGCTGGGCTAGGGTACACTAGAGATGGATACTATGTAAACAATACAAATTTCGAAACTTTTCCTACAACCTCAACTAACGAAACATACACTAATGCTTACAGGGATACACTAGGCTTGTATTTAGAAGCTAACTACAAATACAACGAATTTGTTGACTTGCTCGTATCCTCAAGGTTTGACTACATAGATTTTAACAAAGTCGAACTTTCACCAAGGTTAGGAGTGTTGATTAAACCTACTGATATATTTGGTGTTAGAAGTAGTGTTTGGTATGGGTATAGATTACCTTACTTTGATGATGTTTATGGTCCCGTTGCATACGGTTATGGCACAAGCCCCAATACAAACCTACAAACAGAATATGTACAAGGAATTGATTTAGGAGCTATACTAAATGCTAAGCTTGGTGTCTTCGGATTTTTCTTCTCACTAACACCATTCTACTCATATTCAACAAACCTCATAGGATATGACCCATCAACTTTCACTACTAGAAACTTTTCTAAAGTTATTAACAGAGGTGTAGAAATTACTGGCAAATTATCATACAAAGATGTCTTGACATCCTTTATAAGTTATACTTACAATGAACCAATAGACCTAGTAGCTACTGAAAAACTAAATTGGGACAAAGTCATATTCCTATCTTATAGGCCATTGAATAGCTTATATGTTGACATTGTTTTCGATGATGGGTATTATGGCATAGGTGCATATATGAATTACTCATTTGGTAGGTATAGCTATGTTTATAATAATACTTTTACACAAGTTATCGGTATGAGTAACCTTGATGACATTATGGTTTTATCACTAAGTATGTGGGCAAGGCCTCATGAGTATGTTGAACTAGGTATAGAAGCTCTGAAGTACCTACTAGGTAACGAATACTCACCCGGTTATCCTGTGCAAGAAGAAAAGATATACGTTTACGTTGTATACACAATAGGGTTATAAAAAATTAAGGGCGGGCGATGCCCGCCCTGTAGAGTAATCTAATTAAGTAACCTATTACTTAGGGTATTTTGCAACCCAGAGTAATTGTGTTGAAAAAATTGTTGGAGTTAGGAAAGGAGGGTGATAAGGATGGTGAGGGAGAGGAACATAGTGCCGGTGATACCAACGGAGAATACTATCAGGAAGAGGGTGAGGAGAGGAGGTGAGCGAAGAAGATGTATGAGAAGTATAGGGATATTTACAAAAAGAGGTACGTAGTTGAGCAAGTGTTCAGTGTGGTTAAGAGGAGGTATGATGATAGGGTGCTCACTAAGAACCAAGATATAGCAGAACTTCATGCTTTGGCAATGTTCGCCCTGTATAAACTTGAACTTCTGTTCCCTCTTTATTTTTCACCTCTCTCGCATATATATCTCCTACACCTATTCAGAACTAAAAAAATTAATTTTTTCAACACTCTCAGGTAAAGAATAATTTAGCTTGCTTAAAGATATGGAAAATCCAAACAAGATGAATAATCACAAAAATTCCTGAATTAGCTGAAACAGCTAAAAAGTGTGAAAAATTTTTACACCCTTTGTGCAAAATTTGCACACCAATCCTAAAGCCTCTATTTTCCTAGTCTCCTGAGGGGAGGCTAAAAAAGGTATTGTTGTAAAAAAGCAACAATTTTTGTTTTAAGTATCTCTATCTATCTCTATTTCCCTTGTATTTTCAGACAAATGTTTTATCTTGACAAATATTGTCCTTAAGGTTGGATCTAAATCCAACTTGTTCCACTCAATTACTTTTATAGCCTTCTTATCGTAAACGAACTCTGAGAAACTCTCAGTATCAACATAATCAAGCTTATCTAGCCTATAAAAGTCAAAGTGATATATCTTAGCCTTTTCTGATTCGTAGATGTTCAGTAGCGAAAACGAAGGGCTTGATACTTCGTTTCCGTCAATTCCAAAAAATTCACAGATACCCTTTGTAAAAGTTGTTTTACCACTACCTAGCTCACCAACCAATACTATTGCATAACCTGGTAAAAGGCTCTTTGCTAATTCCTTAGCTATATTTTTTGTCTCTTCCTCTGAATTACTTATGAATTTCATGATGTTTGCAGCAAAAAGTGAGGTACTGTTCCAAAAGAAGTTTTCCACTGAGAATATATTATATTCATTATTTTCTTAGCCACTTTATGAGTTTTCAAATCAAGCTCATTACTAAACATAGGTTTCTCAATACCTAGTATGCAATTTATAAAATGCCTCAGTTCGCTTCTCAAAGCATCTCCTTTTTTTACAAATACCTTTTCTATTAGTGCCTCTTGTATATACTTAATTTCATCCTTGCTTATAAAATAACCAGATGACGCTTGTCTAGATATAGTTATATCCTGTGTTGAATAATCAAGCTCTATGAAAGATCCCTCTTGAGATATTTGAAGTATTCTCTTTTTACTCTCCGTAGCCCTACTAGCTGTTAGATTAGCTACACTTGAATCACTAAAAACTAATGTTGCAGTCGCTATATCCTCATAATCACTGTATATCTTTACCCCTGCAGCTCCTACGTATACGATTTCTTCCTTTTGCTTGTCTAAAAGGTTCAATATCACATCCAAGTCGTGTATCATCAAGTCAAGCACAACACCAACATCTCTTATTCTCTTATTGACTGGTCCCATTCTTTTAGCTTCCATGAGATATGGTTTTTTTATAATATTCTTTAGCTCCTGCACTGCTCCGTTAAATCTTTCAATGTGCCCAACCTG